>Ga0209607_1001705_pt1 | contig 18313 bp, 13 predicted proteins | sample AD_UKC117_MetaG_FD_184413 | JGI IMG/M metagenome (GOLD analysis project Ga0209607, IMG submission 184413) | Active sludge microbial communities of municipal wastewater-treating anaerobic digesters from Hong Kong - AD_UKC117_MetaG (SPAdes)... | ecosystem: Engineered > Bioreactor > Anaerobic >... | reverse complement strand
TCAGATAGAGAAAAAACACCTTTTTTAATTAAATTGAATTTCTTTCTTGTATCTTTCTATGATTTGAATCGTTCGTTTTATCGCCTCAAAAGCTGCATGATGATTTTGTGAGAAATTGATGCGAAAGTGCCTTGTGAATCGAGGACCGAATTCCATTCCTGGTGTTACAGTAACATTTGCTTGCAACCTTAGAATTTTCACAAAATCACACAGACTTATTTTCAGTTGAGGAATACTGACAAAAAGATAGCTGCCGGCTTCTGTTTTTCTTACTTTGACACCTTCCACTCTTTGAAATAATGCCACTAAATCATCTCGAATGCTTTGATGTGCTTTGATTCTTTCTTTTAACCACCCTTCAGGTTCATTAAACCAGGATGCCAAAACCGCTTGTGAATATCCTCCGGCACGCAAAGAGACGATTGCTTGGAGTTTTTCCATTCTTGAAATAATATGTTCTGAGCCAAAAGCGACTCCAACCCGATAACCGCTGAGTGATTCTGTTTTCGATGGGCCAATGATAGTGATTAACTGATCCGGTAAATCAACTTGAGCACACAGGTGTGTGTACATCCGACCATCGAAGACTTGCCTTGCATAGAGCTGGTCGACAATAACCGCTACATCATACTGCTTTGCAAGCCGTGCAATGGATCGGATTTCATCAGGAGAATAAATGACCCCGACGGGATTATTGGGATTGGAAAACAAGAATACTTTAACACCCTCATTGAAAACCTTTTCAAGCTGCATTAAATCCAACCCGGCTTGCCCATCAGTCTCCAAGTAGTTTAATGGGATGGGAATCGTTTCACCATCAAAGAATTCGACTATTTTTCGATTTGCAAAATAATCCGGTTCAACGATTCCAACTTTATCTCCATGACTAATCAATGAACCCATTGCCAAAAAAAGTGCTCCTTGAGTTCCCGGAGTAATAATGAGCTGCGAATCAGCAGAAATAGTGGTGTTTGTGAATTTCGAAATTTTTTTAGCAACACTTTCACGTATCAATCCTCTTCCTTTGTATTCAGTATACGCCTGCTCACCCCCTAAACAGACTCCTTTGACAAATTCATCTATCGCACCGGGGATTGGTTCAAACGCATTTACATCCCCATGAGAAAAATCCACTGATCTTCCGGGAATATTCTCTCCTATCAGTTGAAGATCTTCAAAATCTTGAAGTGTTTGCTGTCCAGGTGCATTGTCAACGCCAAGCTTTAAAAATTTCTGATTTAACCTATCCATTATCACATGATCCTTTCATCAGCTGTTATCACCGGATTGAGATTAAAACAATCGTTGCGAGTCCGATACCAGGCCAAGTTCACTTTAACAAAAATACCGAAAAAACCTTGGTTCAAGAATCCCCGACTGTTTGGGAAGATCATTTTTGTTTTTCACTTCCCCTATTTATCATATCACACATAAATGGTTATCAAGGATGTCATCATCAATTGAAGAGCCTAAACTCAAGATTGCAAATAATACCTGCGAAAAATGCAATTTGAAGCTGTTTTCGTTTTTTACTAACTTTAATATGGCTTCTTGAGCGCAGTTTGTTGAAAAGAAACAACGAATATGATACAATCACAAAACTCTTTAACTTGAGTCACCAATGATTGGTGTATAACGATGGTACCTTTTTATAAAGAGGGGATGAACCATGGAGAAAGTCGTTGAAGTATCGGATTTAGCGAAAAGCTTTAAAACCAAGGTGAAAAAGGCCGGATTGAAGGAAAGCTTTAAATCATTGATTCATCCGGTATACAAGGATGTCAAAGCAGTACAGGACATCTCTTTTTCCGTTGAAAAAGGGGAAATTCTTGCCTTTATCGGTCCCAACGGGGCGGGGAAGTCAACGACGATCAAGATGATGACCGGTATCCTCTATCCCAGCCATGGAACCGTCAATGTCCTGGGCCTGATCCCGTGGAAATCGAGAAAAAAACTGTCTTACAAAATAGGCTCTGTTTTCGGCCAAAAGTCTCAAATGTGGTTTCACCTCCCCCCGGAAGATTCATTTCATCTAATGGCTGATATCTATGAACTGGATCGCATTGATTACCGGAATAAATTGACAGAGCTGGTTCGGCGTTTCCAACTGGAGTCGTTCATGCATCAACCCGTTCGCAAACTGTCACTGGGACAGCGAATCAGATGTGAGATTGCCGTCAGTTTAATTCACAGCCCGGAGATTCTATTTCTTGATGAACCTACCATCGGGCTGGATGTGGTCGTAAAAAATCAGATCAGAGATCTCATCAAGGACTTGAATCAACGAAATCAATTGACGGTATTTCTGACTTCTCACGATGTTGGAGATGTGGAAAAGCTTTGCCGCCGGGTTATCGTTATCGATCATGGGAAACTGATTCTACACAGCACCGTTAATGAGCTAAAACATGCTTATTTACAGACCAAGATCCTGTCTTTGAAATTGGAAGATGTTTATACACCAAAGATACAAGGTGTTACAATACTCAAGCAAAAAGGAACCGGCTTGAAATTGGAAGTCGATACGACTCAATGTTCGCTGCAACAAATCATAGACGATATTATCAAAAACACCTCCATTGTGGATATGATGATTTCGGAAACCCCCATGGAAGAAATCATCGAAACGATTTATAACGGCAGCTGATGGCGATGAAAAGTTTAAAAAAATATCTGACCATCTTTCAAATAACCTTTGTCAACGATCTCATGTATACCAGGAATTTTATCGGGCAATTCATGTTTTTTGGCCTTTTTTTATTTGTGTATTCCTTTTTATGGCGTGCCGTTTTCAAGGATGGACAGATCGAAGGGTTTAGCTTTGTCAAAATGATGTGGTATTTCATGTTTACCGAGTCCATCATGTTGGCGAAATTTGTCTTTCACAGGGAAATGGCCCAGGATATCAAAACGGGGGATATTGCCTATCACCTTAACAAACCCTATTCCTATATGTTGTTCATGTATGCCAAGTATATGTCATCCAGCCTGGTCAGAATGTTCATGAATCTTTTATTTGGGTCAGTAATCCTGTTTGTGACACTGCATGAAGCTCCGATCACTCCGGTTAATCTGATTCTTGGTGTTTTTTCATCCATCACCGGCTTAACCATCAATTTCACCTTTTATTTTTTGATTGGTATGAGTGCCTTCTGGTTTGAAGAAAACACAGCCTTTCACTTTATTTACTCAAAATTCCTGTTTACAGTGGGAGGATTGTTCATCCCCATTCAATTTTTTCCGGATTGGTTAAAACAACTCAGCGACAAACTCCCGTTCATGTATATCTTAAATGCCCCTGCCAAGGTTTATATCGAAGGGGTGGACGAATTTATCCGTGTGTTTCCCCTTCAATTATTACACGTTTGCATTTGGGGCGGACTGATCGGCATGTTGTTTATCGTCGGTACAAAGAAACTGGCGATTAATGGCGGATAAAGGAAAGGTGATCAGCAATGAAAAAACTCTTAAAATTAATCTGGCGTTACTTCAAATTCAATCTGTCGGCCCAAATGGAATACCGTGCTAACTTCTTAATCCAAACCGTCGGCATGATCATCAACGATGTGTTTTTGCTGTTTTTCTGGTGGATCCTCTTTGGAAAAGTGGGCGTGATCAACGATTACGGTATGGATGATATGCTGTTGGTATACGCCGTTGTTACCATCTCCTTTGGGATCTCACAAGTTTTTTTCGGAAACCTGTTTAACATGACACAAATCATCATTAACGGGGAATTGGACTCCTATCTCCTTCTCCCTCAAGAACCCCTATCCCATCTGCTGGTTTCCAGAATCTCACTGGGTGCCCTTGGCGATCTGGTCTTTGGGCTGGCACTTTTTTTCTTCACATCCTATGCCTCTGTCTTCAACTTTTTCTTGTTGATCATTGTCTCCATTTTGGCTTCTTTCGTCTTTACCGGCTTCAACATTATCTTTCAGTCCTTGACGTTTTATATCGGAAACGCCACATCTCTGGCAAGCGTCATTCCCGATTCCATTTTAACCTTCTCGTTGAATCCCCACACCTTATTCACCGGTGTGGTCCGGATCATTCTGTTTACCATCATCCCCAGCATGTATTTTTCATTCATGCCTGTTTCAATTATCAAACATTTCGATGGCTTGAGCATGCTTTACTTGGCAGGAGCTGCTGTTTTATTTATGGTAGTAGGCGTTGTGGTTTTTAAAAGCGGGTTGAAAAAATATGAGAGTGGGAATCTGATTGTAAAGAGGATGTGAGTTCAACAAAGCTTACAAATCAACCGATAACTTCCCCTCCTCTTGATAGATCTCGCCTTTTTCCAACAGGTGCTGGATGTCATCTTGTAATACAGCCCTGATTTTCTCTCCCGTTCGGCTGTAGCCCAATTGCCTGGCGGTTTCAAATACCAGATCTTGAACATGGATAAAAGCGGCATGCTGAATGATGCTCTTGATCATTGCCTCTCTTTCAAGAGGGAAGATGCTGTCGATGTCGACGGTACAGTCGGCAGTTCTTTTTCTTGGACGGATGGATTTGCTTTTGTGAACGATGAAGTCGTTTTCAAAACGGAAGTTTTCCTCCAGGCCTTCAATGCGTTTCATGATGGCGGATCGGCTCAGATTGCCTTTTTCGGTAATATCTTCAAGGAAGATATTCGGAAGATGGTCCGTTTGATCCCGCAGATGCTCGTAAAATTGGTTGACGATTCTGAACAGTTGTGTGAATGGGATGGGGGCTTCTTTTTCCAGAATGTGAACCAGCAGACTGTCTAAATCTGGATTCTGCTGGATGGTGATCAGAAAATCATCCAATATGAAATGCTCGTAGGGTTCAAACAGGTTCTTTTCACTGTTCCCATCTTCTCTTTCGATAAAAAAAATCTCTTCTGCCACTTCAATATCACGGGTTTTCGTTGTGCTTTCTTGCTTTTGGAGAAGGTCCTGAATGGTCTCGACGATGACTTCCAGCACATGTTGCTTGTTGTCATACCAGTCTTTGATCCAAACCGTCATGATGGTCCAGCCCAGGTTTTCAAGAACCGCTTCTCGAATCCTTTCCCGGTCCCTGAGCGTCTTTGCCTTGAGTGGCTTGGAGGTATCGCATTCAATGGCGAGGATGTATTTCCCATCCCTTGTGGGATCTTTAACGGCGAGATCGATCTTGTACTTTGAATAGCCCACATGAAGATCCACCTGATACCCCAACTGGTCCAGTTCTCGTTTGACGTCTGCTTCAAAGGCCGTTTTATTTTCAACCGGCTTTTGGTCTGCCGGTTCTTTCTTCGAAATGTGTTCGGCAAACATCAGGTATTCACGCAGATATTTCACCCCATGGGTCTTATCCGGGGAGATGTCCCGGTAGGTGATGGAACTCACCACGACGATTTTTTCCCTTGCCCTGGTAACGGCCACATTTAGCCTTCTTTCACCGCCTTCACGGTTCAAAGGCCCGAAATTGTAGGTCATCCTGCCGGTTTGATCTTTTCCATAGCCGATACTGAACACAATCACATCCCGCTCGTCTCCTTGAACACTTTCCAGATTTTTGACGAAGAACGGTTCATCTCGATTATCACTAAAAAACGCCTCACACTGTTGATCCGCCAGCCGGGCTTTTTCAATGCTTTGAATGATCGCATCCTGTTGGGCTTCATTGAAAGTAACAATGCCCAGCGATTTGTCCGGGTGGGATTTGGCAAATGCCATGACGATGTCTCGAATGCGTTGTACTTCTGAGGGATTGGTTCTAGTTTGGCCTCGATCGTAAACGCCGTGTGGCAGGTAATCCAGGTAAACCCCATAATCGTCATCATCGTAATGGTTGGACGGGAAGCTCACCAGACGATCGTCGTAAAAATGGCGGTTGGAAAAATGAATGAGTTGTTCATTCCGGCTTCTGTAATGCCACAGCAAGGATTTATGTTCGATGCCGATTACCGATGCCTCATCCAGGATGCTTTCCAGGTTGACGGCAAAATAGTCTTCCTCATCTTCAAAGCGGTCCATGTCATAGTCGGTGTTTTTAAAGAAGGTGGTTGGCGGCAGCTGTTTGTTATCCCCAACGACCACGACTTGTTTAGCCCTCATGATTGAGCCGACAGCATCTTCCGGGAAAACCTGTGAGGCTTCATCGAAAACCACCAGGTCAAATTGGATTTTGGATGAATCCAGAAAGTGGCTGACTGAAAGCGGACTCATGAGCATACAGGGTTTGAGCATTTGAACCAACCGTGGAATGGATGCAAATAATTTTCGGATGGGCATTTTCCACCTTTTTTTCATGATTTCCCGGTTCAACCGGCTTAAATCCGAATCGCATTCCCTTGCAAAATCGTATTTGGGATTCAGATGAATTCTCTTTTTTGCAATTCTTACCCGGTTGTTTTTGAGCTGCATCACATCCATCTGCTTGAATGCTTCCTTGTTCCGTTGATAGTCCTTGGATTTGAAAAAATACAACTGTGGACACTGGGAATAGATGTATTCCAAAAGCGATCTGTAAAGGGCTTTCTTAAAGCAGGGAAAAACCTGCTCTGTGGGGATGTCCTTTTGGATGATGGTGTGAATGAATCCCTCCAAGCTCATTTCTCTTAAATTAGCCATGGTGTTTTGCAAATCCTCAATCTCGGTGAGATGATCCGTGATCTCTAGCAGATCTTCCAAATCCTTTTTAAAGGCCAATCCATCAAATTGATTAGAGCTGTATGTTTTGGGCCATTGATAATGGTCAAGTGATTGCGCCTGCAATTCCATCAGCTTGCCGTGGTATTCGCAAACGGTTTCATACCAATCATCAAGGCGTTCAAAACCGTCACAGCAGCTTTGATCATGTGACAGATCGATTGGGATCGTCTGATGGTTCAACCGGTCGATGAACCCGGAACCGGCCTCATGAAGGTCTCTGATGGCAGTTTTCAACTCGCCCAGATGGTTTTGAATCCGCTGGATAAGCTCGAACACGCCCGCATCCGAGAAAACAGTCGAGGTGTCAAACAGTTTTTGGATATAAGCCGCCTGATCCAGCAATTCGGGAATGTCTTTTTCTGGCTTGTTTTCTGGATTTCTGAGAAATCCACAGATCAAGTTAGTATTTTTGCGAAAACCACCAAATAATCTGCCGAAAAAAGACGGATAGCGTTCATGCCAAAGCCTGATAAACCTTTTTAAGTCCAGGTTGAGGATCCCGATTTTGGTTTTTGACAGAAAATCGCACAGCGCATCCAGCTCCTCAAATGAGTTGTGGTTAGTGAGGTCGGATGATCCGGTTTGGGAGCTTAATGCGTTCAGATCTTTCAAGACATTGGTGACGGCGGATTTTATCCTGTCAATGGTTCGATTGTATTGAGACAGAGGGGGGATCTGGATGTTTGGGAGAAATCCCTTTGGATCTTGGATGGGGGCCAGTTTTTCCAAGATTGTCCCGGTGCATTTTTCTTGCAACTGTTTGCTTTGCCTTTGGTTGATCTCAAATTGGCTCAACAGCCGGTGTTTTTCTGATTCCCAGTTGTTGTGTATTTCATGATCAGCGATGTTTAGTAAATCATCCGTGATTTCGAGCATTTGCCGAAGTGTCCTGATGAAAGTATCTTTTGAACTTCTCTCAAACCCTTTAAACCGGATGGGCGCAGCCGTGTTCAGCAATGGAATGCGTGCCTTGGCCTCAGGATCGATTTTGCTGAATTCGGTCCGGGCCTTGTTGAGAAACTCCGAGTCAATGATTAGCAAATCATCTAAGGTAAAGGATACTTCCGGAATAGCATCCAAGGCGAGCAGTTCATTATAGAGTTGATGAGGCGTGATCTGAAGCTGACCATATGGTTTTTGAAAAAGTTTGAGGGTTGAGATCAGATCGCATTGGAGTGAGCGAAGTTGTTCAAAGTTAAAGTCCTCTTTGTTTTGAGTTTCAACGCCCAACAGTTTCAGAATTTCTGCAAACTGCCTGTACACCATGTCCTTGGAGGCCATTTTGCTGTGGAGCTCCAAACAAAACGGCCCCAGCTGATGCTCATCCAGCCGTCTTTTAACCACATTTAAAGCGGCTTGTTTTTCAGAAACAAACAGGATCTTTTTATTCTGAGCGATCGCCTCACTGATGATATTAACGATGGTCTGGCTCTTGCCTGTTCCGGGAGGCCCTTGGATAATCAGGTCTTTTGCGCATTTAACCGCTTCGATCGCTTCCCGCTGGCTGGCGTCCGCATCCAGGATCTGAAATTGTGTTTGCGGGTCCAGATCGTCAATTTCCGGGATCATGCAATCATCATCTTCGGCTTTTTCATAGATGCCGGTGGCGATGGCTTTGAGAAAACGGTTCTGCTCGATCAGTTCAGCATTGCTCTCAATATCTTTGTACATTACGAATTTGTGATAATTAAAAAGCCCTAAATAGCTTTCCTGAAGAACTTCCCAGCCCTTTTGCCCTTTGATGGTTTCGCTGAACAGGTCAAAGAACTGCTTTAAGACCGGTTGATCCTCCTCGTCATTCTCGCCCTTTTGTTCTTCTATATCGTTTAAAGAGATTTGTTCAATGGTGTCCATATCCAAGCCCAGTTCTTTTAATTGTTGAATGAAAGCCGGATTGACGATGATATCCTCTTCAAATTTGGCGATTGCGTACGGACCGGTTAATGTCTTCCGGCTGATTTGAACTGGGATCATCACCAACGGCGCTAAAAGCGTTTTATCCGGCTCTCTTTGATCGATCCATTTGCACAGGCCAAAGGTGCAGAACAAGGTGTTGATTCCCTGTTCTTCCAATGAGGCTTTGGACTTGGATAACAAATGGTGAAGGGTTTTATGGCTTTTTTCGCTGAGTGTTTTGGCGTAGATTTCATTCTTCTTCAGTGTGATCTTTTCCAATTGGCTGTATTCCCCACAGCCGTTAAAAAGATCTTCTTCAAAGACGAGTCTGCATTCAGCCGATCCTTCCCCTAAAGCTGAGAAGATCTCAAAGATATCCGGTTGTTTCAAATGCACTGTCGACAGCTTTGTTTGTTTAAAGTTCAGCAGCTTATTCCTTTTGGTCAGGTCAATTAACTTCGTTTTCCAGTCTTCGATTTTCGTTTGAAGTGGTTGCATAGATTTGAAACACCTCCGGATCAAAAAGAAATAGTTTTTTTCAACAAGCCCTAAATACTTTTGATTACATGCATCGCTTATTCCTTTTTTTATTTTACAGTTTTCTTTCTTCAACTGCAAATTTTCTTTAGGGTTGAGTTATGGCAGAATCAAAGGCTGTAACTCGCATTTACAAATCAATCTGATGTCAAAATGAGAATTATGGGGCGAGAGGGAACTCAAAGTGATTGCTCGATTTGTCCCGTTTATCGTGTGAAAAGGCGAAGATAAACATGGACCATACCCGATGTTTTAAAAAGAATTTACAAATATTTGCTTATTCTGCCGGTTGACTTGAACCATAGTCCATATAATACACTATTGTTGTAGATGATTGAAGCGAACTGATGAAAGAAGAGGAATCTACAGAACTGATTAAATGGAATGACTTGATTAGAAGAAGAATCGATTAGAAAAGAGACTTTCTTGAATTGATGAAATGAAAACGGGGATGTTAAATTATTACTCAAAAGCCTTTGCTTAAGCAAAGGCTTTTTTGATATCCGTTAATCAACCAACGATGCCGGTTCTTGATGGCTCAGGCAAGCTTATGGATAAGAATTAGGGATGCTGATTCGGGCAAGCTGAAGAAAGACTCAATCTGTTCCTCAGTAAAAAAAGCCGCTCTTTTTAAGAGCGGCTTTTTGTCATTCAAATTTAATGAGGATTATTCAGCCTTTGTTATTAACTCATTCAGTGTAATAACGTTGGTTAATTGAAGATAAGTATAGATTCCGAAACCGACACCAGCTGCTCCTAAAACGACTCCCCCAACACCAAGCCATGTTGGTAAGCCTAGTTTTCCATTTAATTCCTGTGCTGTGGCATCAATTTTTAGATCCAATTCTTGGATTTTTCGGGAATTTGTGAGGACGTCTGAGCTGTTTTTGGAAACCTTTGGCAAAATGTCACCTTTAAAGCTTTCATAATCAGCGGCCATGTTTTCAATCTGCGTACCCAAAGAATCAAAACTTTTGGACATATTGCTAATCTGCAGTTTTTGTGCGGATAAAGAAGACTCCAATGTACCAAGTCTTGAAGAATTAGAAGCGATATCCTGTTCAATGGTTCCTAGCTTAGAACTCATGTTGTTGACAGTTCCTTGCATGGCTGCAACGATGTCAGCATTTTTTGAAACAGTACTCTTAAGTTCTAAAACGTTCACACCGCCAAGCAGGCTTTCTGCGCTTTTTACTCGTCTGTCATAATCGGAGAAATTTTGATTCATCGCTGTTATGCTATTTCTTAAGCTGGCTATATCTGAATCAAATCCTCTGATTTGATTCTCAAGATTGGAAACTTTACTGGAAAGTCCTGAAGTCGTTCCCTGCATTGAATTAACATCGTTTCTCAAGGAACTTTGCATGTTTTCAACCGAACTGAGTCTGGAATCATGGTTGGAAATAGCTGATTTAAGCGAAGTGACTTCTCCCGAATCGCCAGACATGGCGTTTATCTGGGTTTGTAATTTCTGATACTGACTGCCTATGTTTTCTGCATTTTGCGCAACAGAATCAACGAGCGCCCTGATTGAGTCAAGTTCTTTCGAAAACCCTGCCAGATCCTCCGCCTTTAAGTAAGGCAGAGATGATTTTAAGTATTCCACTGTTCGGTAGAGGTAAGTAGCTATCTGATATCTAGTACCCGGCTGATTTCCTTGGTATGTCCCATCAGGCATCCCACTTACGATACCCGCTTCAAGAAGGTATTTGACTGCTTCATAAGCCCAATGATTAGCTGGAACATCACTTAACGGTAATTGTCCGAATCCGAGAACCCCCACAAGTAAGACAATAACGGCTGTCACTACAAATCTTTTCATATTAAAAACTTCCCCCTTTCAAATGGTTACTCAGTTTACTCATAATTTATTATACCATAAATTCCTTAAATACATACTGTGATGTCATGCCCCTTAGCAAAGCGCTGTATGATAATCTAAAGCTAATCATTTCACCGATCCTAAAACTTTTCTCACAAGATGTTACATCCACGATTGTGTGATCACTGCTCGCGTGAAGTACCTTCATTTTCTCATCAATCGGATAAAGCCCGGAAGGGTCAATGTCCTGTCCGCCGATACCTAATATAATCCGTTTTCTCCAGCCTTTGTCCTCGAATTTTGGAGATCCGCCAAAGGCATCTCTGCCCGTTTCTCCAATAGGTATTGATGGTTTTTCATCACATTCTATAATTTCGCAATCAATGAAAAAAGTATCCTGTGTAGTACCGGGTACCTTACGGCTTCCGGTGACATCTGTGCCTAACATGATCGATTCTCCCAATCGAAAATGATTAACACCGTCCGGAAGGGTTCCGTTTTCTATTAAGGGCAAAGACGCAGTGTTTCCTGTGGATATTATATCAAATTTGTAATCTTTTGCAATATCCAATAATCGTTGATTGTTTTCAACCGACGGAATGACTCCTCCAAAACAGCCTAAGTTTGTGCCTAGGCCAACAAGCCTATCGCCAGCTATTTTAAAAGCTTTTTCAATTTCGCTTCGGGCTGTTTCAAACCAAACGCCTTCTCTTAAGTCACCTACATCAACCATGAAAATGAATCGTGGTGTTTTTTTACCTTTTCTTTTGCATATTTCCTGAAGAACAGTGTTTTCAGAGACTAATACATAATCGACATGGTCGATTAATTGCGTGATTTCAGATAACATTGGAATCCGAACCAGCATAACAGGTGCATCAATACCTGCTTGTCTGAGTCGGACTATATTTTGAATTCTTGAGTCCGCTAATATTGGAATGCCTGCGCTTAGAAGTTCTTTGGCTATGTCAGGATTTCCGCAGACTACTTTGGTTACAGCTGCAATTTCAACGCCATGCTCCTGACATTTTTGTCTTAAAAATTCTGCGTTGTTGCGAATATTTTTCAAATCGATTCTTATTTTCGGAAACATCAAGCTCTCCCCCTTATTTTCTATGATTATATCAGATATTTTCCACTTTATTCTGTTTTCTAAGGAAAAAAAGCCGAAACGAAAAAATTAAAGAAAACGTTACAATTAAAAACTTGAAATTTCTAACAAAAACTGATAGAATCCTTGACGTTGTAGACAATCCTGTGTAGCTCAATCGGCAGAGCATGCGGCTGTTAACCGCAGGGTTGGGGGTTCAAATCCCTCCACAGGAGCCAGCACCAGAATACACTTAGGGGTTTACAGCTGAATGTAGACTGGAAAAAAAATACAGACCCTTCTCAAAAGAGAAGGGTTTTTTGTTTTTAAGGATAGTACGTGAGTGTAAAATAGAACTGGTTCTTTCCAGTTAGAGTAGAAATCGGAAATTAAAAACTCTGTATGCCTATCAAATATTATTTGAATATTTGATAGGCATTTTTGTATATCTGTAATAGAAATTGCACTCTAAAGGCGGGGTGCATGGCATTGCTCTCAATGATCATCGTCTTTCTTTGGACGGGAAATAACCACAATACCTTTCCTCGTGTGATGCTCAAAGAACGGAAAAGCGGATTTAGGTTTTTCACCTCCTTCTTGGTTATGAGTTGGCTTGAATGCCGGATGAATTATTCGATGGCTTTTCCTTTTGTTTCCACAGCGTTTTTTGCAAAGAAAAAGGCTCCTGTTAGCATGAAGAATGCGAGTGTTACGGTCATCACTACGGTCGTATAACCGCCGGTTTCTATCAGAAACGTGGCATAATAGGGGGCGATGATGCCGCTGATTCGTGCCATGACCTGAGAAGAACCATTTCCTAGAGCTCGCATTTCAGTGGGAAATAACTCGGGTGTATAGGCATAAACGAATCCCCAGGCACCCATGCAAAATACAGAAAGGATAACGGCGAATAAAAGGGCTGTAAAGGATGAGTGAACGATGAAAAGCAACAGAACTGCCAAGCCGGTTCCGGTAAAAAAGAAGATGGCTGTTTTCTTCCTTCCGATTCTTTCAATCAAAAAAGCTGCCAACAGATATCCCGGAAGCTGCATCAACAACATAAAAAACGTGTACCATAAGGCACTGGTGTGTTCGATTCCCCTGGATGCAAATATCTTCGGAGCCCATGTGAATATGCCATAATAGGTAAAACTGATTGAAAACCAGGCGAACCATATCATAAGGGTTCTGGAGCGATATGTGTTTTTGAGTAGCTCAATGAAGGGGATTTTGACCGGCGGGTGCATTTCGATATCTTCTGCGATTTTTAGCTTTAGTGCTTTTTCCAGAGCAGGTTTCCCCCCTTTTAAGAAGGCGTATTTCGGGCTTTTTGGCAGGGTAAAAGCAATGATCAGTAAGGGTATGCAAAAAATAGCCAGTGCAAAATAAGAGGGCCTCCAGCCAAAAGAATCTAACGTCAAGACACTGAACAGTCCCAGTAGAATACTACCAATGGCCCAGCTGGATTCCAGATAAGTTAAATACCGTCCGCGTATCTTAATGGAAGTAAACTCAGTCAAATAAGCGTTTACAACCGGTAATAAGCCTCCATAGCCAAACCCCGAAAGTAATCTGAAAAGAGCAAACTGCTCTCCGGTATTAGCCAATCCGGTCATCATTGAAAAGGATCCTGCAATCAATAGAAAGATGATATTCGTATACTTTCTGCCGAACCAATCTGACAAGAATCCAGAAATGAGTGCTCCAAACAACATTCCCACAAATACAGAGCTGGCCAGTGACCCTTTTATAAGAGCGCTTGATGGAAGATCTTCTATCACTGAAGGTAATGTCAAAGACATCACCATTACACCCGCAGCGGCAAGCATCCACTGAAGTGAGGTCAGGAATAATAAAACGGTTTGTTTTTTTCTGGGTACATATTTTTCAATAACCTTATCGATAATCATTTTTTCCTCCATTGAGTTTTTTTTAAATCCAAAAACCTTTTTCTTTTAACTCTTTTTTGATCTGTTTGTATTTTTCCTCGGACGGTACTTCAATGGTGTGTAAGTGTACACCGCCCTCAGATACCGATAGCAAAGGTTTGGCTTGACTGCCTTCGACCAATGCGATGAATTTGAACAGCTCGCTTATCGAACTGATGTTGATATCCCCTCTGATCTCTCCGTAAACAGGATGTTCAATCATCACGTTCAAAACAGCACCCCCGTTTCGAATGATGATTTCCAGTTCATTCTTGATTTGCTCTGGCTGATGCCTAACTGCGATGATTTTTCGTATGCCTTTTTTTTTGACCAGGGAATAACCCCTTGAAGTTGACAAGATCTGTGTTCCGTCTGCTCTCAAAGCGGCCACATCTTTGACGATGATTTGTCTTGTGACTTGTAGTAGCTGGGACAAGGCTTCTCCACTGACGGGAGTTTCTGCTTCTTGTAAAGCCTGTATGATGCAACGCCTTCTTTGTTGTTTATCCATCTCTCATCTCCTGTATATATACAGTTTGTATACAGTTCATTATATCTTATTTCATTTGGAGTTTCAACTGTTTTGTTTTGAATATTGGAGATTATCGAGTATAATAATCTTTGTGAAAGTCAATGTCCGCCAATTGCTATGTGGAAAATGAGTAAAGATACATAGAATGGTTATATTAGGAGGTATTCATTGATGGCAGTAGATTCAGAAAAGTCAAAAAATTTTATAGAAAGAATTATCGAGGAGGATTTAAAAACGGGTAAGGTCAACAAGGTTGTCACCAGGTTCCCCCCCGAGCCCAATGCCCAGCTGCATATCGGCCACGCCAAAGCGATTTTGTTGAATTATGGCATGGCAAAGCAATACGGCGGCCAATTTAACCTGCGTTTTGACGACACTAATCCTGAAAAGGAAGAAATTCACTACATGGAATCCATGAAAAAAGACATTCAATGGTTGGGGGCAAGCTGGGACAAATTGTGTTACGCATCAGACTATTTTGAACAATTATACAAATGGGCAATTGAACTGATCGAAAAAGGGAGAGCCTATGTGGACAATCAGACAGCTGATGAGATACGAGAGAACAGGGGTACCCTTACCGAGCCCGGAAGAGAATCACCCTATCGCAACAGAACTGTACAGGAGAATTTAGAACTCTTTGAGAAGATGCGCAACGGGCATTTTTCTGAAGGAGAAGCGGTATTAAGGGCCAAGATCGATATGTCGCATCCCAATATTAACATGCGTGATCCCATTATGTACAGGATACTCAAGAAAGAACATTATCGAACTGGGGATAAATGGTGTATCTACCCCATGTACGATTTTGCGCATGGTTATGAAGATGCCATTGAAGGCGTCACACATTCGCTGTGCTCCATTGAATTTGAAGATCACAGGCCGCTTTACGATTGGTTTATCCAGAATGTCAGCGTGCCCAGTGTTCCTCATCAGTATGAATTTGCCAGGCTTCAACTTAGCTATACAGTGATGAGCAAAAGGCTTTTGCTGGAATTGGTTAACACTAAAATTGTTGAGGGATTGGATGATCCCAGAATGCCTACACTGTCCGGTTTGAGAAGAAGAGGGTATACACCAAGTGCGATTGCGCAGTTCGTCAACGAGATTGGTGTGGCAAAAGCCAACAGCTTGGTAGACCATGAATTTTTGGAGCATGTGTTAAGGGAGGAATTAAACAAAACCACTTTCCGGATGATGGCTGTTTTAGATCCTATCAAAGTGACCATTGAAAACTATCCTGAAGATCAAGTGGAGTATTTTGAGGGGGAAAATAATCCTGAAAATCCAGATGATGGTAAACGTCAAATTCCCTTTACCAGGGAACTTTTCATCGAACGGGAAGATTTCATGGAAAACCCACCTAAAAAGTATTTCCGGTTGTCACCCGGGCGAGAAGTCCGCTTGAAGTTTGCTTATTACATCACCTGTACTCAAGTCATCAAAGATGAGAGTGGTGAGATTCAAGAGCTCATTTGTACTTATGACCCGCAATCAAAGGGTGGCGGTACACCAGACAACAGAAGGGTGAAAGGAACGCTTCACTGGGTGAGTGCTGCACATGCAAAAAAAGCCGAAGTGAGGATCTATGATAAACTCTTTACATTAAAAGATATGCGGGATATGGAAGAGGGAAAGACATATAAGGACTACTTGAATCCTCAATCTTTGGTGGTAATCAACAATTGTTTTGTTGAACCGGCTTTGAGCGAATCTAAACCGGGAGAGAGATTTCAATTCTTAAGAAAAGGATATTTTTGTACCGATTCTGACAGCACAAAAGAAAACCCTGTATTCAATCAAACGGTAGCACTCAAGGATACGTGGGCTAAGATTCAGAACCAATAAAGCAACTAAGACTTTGAGGAGGGATTTTATGAACAAAAAAGCATTGATGGTTTCAATTTTCATGTTAGCGGTTGTCATGATTTTTGCAAGTGTTTCTGGAACAGTTGCCGAAGTAGACAAATATGGTAATGTTCACACGGGAATTCCCGAAGCCGAGTTTTTAGAGGCCGGTTTTGAGTTGGGAGACATGCTCTTGATAACCATGGGAGAGCAATCTGTTCAGGCTCCTTTTGTTACAACCTATGGAGATGTGGACAGGGGAAATCCTTTGATTAGACTTTCCGGCTCTCGTGTTTCGATGGCCTTGAATTATGCCAATTTTGCTAAGACGTATTCCCTGGAAGTCGGTTCGGCTGTTTCATTTGAGCTGGTTGAAAAAGGGTCATACTTAGAAGAGTTGGAAATCAGGAATTTAGTGAGAACTGATGTACGGGAGGATTATGCTTCCGATGCCGTTTTTGCAAATTTCCGAGCGGTTACCATGGGAAAAATCTCATTCAATCGTCTTTACAGATCCTGTCATCCTTCCATAGACGATCCCAGAGCGCCATATGCTAGTCAATTGGTGGAACGAGCGGGAATCAGAACCGTCGTCAACCTTTCCGACTCTGATGAAGAATTAGCTGGATTTTTAGCTTATTCCGATGTTTATGCCACAATAAAAGCCGATGGAAATATGATTAATCTGAACATGGGAGTCGACCTTTTAAGTGATGAGTTTGCAGCAAAACTTAAGGAAGGGCTTTTATTCATGATTGAAAAAACACCGCCATATCTTGTGCACTGTGTAGAAGGTAAAGATAGAGCTGGAATGACTGTGGCCATTTTAGGAGCTATTATGGGGGCAACGGTTGAAGAGATTTATACCGATTATGTTCAATCATACGAGAACTATTATCATGTAGAACCGGGAACAAAAGCCTATGAAGCAGTTGAGAATATAATCAGGGGAATCTTCAAATCCATCAACAACGGAAATGAAGTGACCGATGACAATGTCGGTTATGTGGCCATGAAATACCTGATGGAAAAAGCCGGTATGACTTATCCGCAGATATTGGCTCTTGAAGCAAAACTGAGATAACCACAGCAAAGGGACAGGGCCTCACTCCTGTCCCTTTGAATCCTTGACATAGAAAGATGTGTATGATACAATAGGGGTGATTTGAGTGTGTAGCTCAGCGGGAGAGCGCTTCCCTGACGCGGAAGAGGCCGAAGGTTCGAACCCCTCCACACTCACCAGAGGGAGCCTGAAAAACGGCTCCTTTTTTTATGGGGTGAAACAGTTGAAATATGCCTTTTTTGGAGGTTCTTTTAACCCAATTCACAACGGACACATCATCGTTGTTCAAAAAATGCTTGATTATCTAGAAGGACTGGAAAAGCTTTTCATCATACCTGCCGGCTGCTCGCCCTTTAAAACGGCACTTGACAATCAACTTCCTTTCGAAGACAGGTATCAATGGTGTGTTCGGTCTTTTGACGGGATTGAAAAGATACAGGTTCTCGACATCGAAAGAAATGATGAAGCAGATGAACCTTCCTACACTTATAAAACATTGGAGCGGTTTTATCACCTGTACGGACAATATCCTGTTTTGATCATTGGAGAAGATTCACTGGCTTCTTTTCACCGTTGGAAAAACTTTGAAAGGATATTAGATCGGTGCGATGTGGCAGTTTTTAGACGAAAAGGATATTCAGCAAATAAGATGATTGAAGAAAAATACCAATCGAAAATCACGATTTACAATACCCCGTTTATCGAAATATCCTCCACCGAGATCAGAAACAGAATCGGTGAAGAAAAGTCTATTCGGGGATATGTTCCTCAAACATTGGAAGAAGCAATTGTTAAAAAGTATAGGAGAAAGAGTGATGCGAATGAGTCAAGTTGAATTACTGGCCCCGGCGGGTTCGATGGAAAAATTGAAAATGGCTTTTCTCTACGGTGCAGATGCTTGTTATTTGGGGGGGACGGCTTTTGGACTT
>Ga0209607_1001703_pt1 | contig 18315 bp, 14 predicted proteins | sample AD_UKC117_MetaG_FD_184413 | JGI IMG/M metagenome (GOLD analysis project Ga0209607, IMG submission 184413) | Active sludge microbial communities of municipal wastewater-treating anaerobic digesters from Hong Kong - AD_UKC117_MetaG (SPAdes)... | ecosystem: Engineered > Bioreactor > Anaerobic >... | reverse complement strand
CGGCCAATCTTTTTCGCGCCGGGAGATTTTCAGGTGTCGTTCAAAATAATTGATGGCCCGCGTGGGGTCGCCCCACCGTTCGTAGGCATTGCCGATGCCCACCAGGGCCAGTTTACCCTGGTTGTGATCGTTCAGCTCGCGGGCCAGCATGAGCTGGCGTTTGTGGAAGCTGGCCGCCTTCATATAATCGCCCAGCTTCAGGTAGGCCTGGCCCAGTTTGCCCAGCGTAACCATGTGGGTGGCCCGGGCGTTCATTTGCTGTGCGACGGTGAGAGCGTTCTGGAAGTAGGATTCGGCCGTGTCGGTGCTGCCGACGTCCATGTAGAGGTCGCCTAAACGGCACAGGTTCTCGGCTTCTTTACGGCCGTTTTTGCTCTCCTGGGAAATTTGCAACGCCCGTTTATACAGCTCCACCGCCCGCTCTACCTGACCGGCCGCGCGATACAGGTCGCCCAGATCGCCGTAGGTTTCTCCTTCGCCAACCCGGTCGCCTAACTGGTAAGAAATTTCCAGCGATTGTTTGAACAAGGCCATTGCTTCCCGGGTATCGCCACCTTCCAGGTAAATACGGCCCATATTGCCCAACACACTCTTCACCCGTACCTGATCGCCAATTTCTTTGGCGATGGCCAGGGTTTCCTTGTTCAGGGAGACAGCACGATCCACGTTGCCCAACTGCTGGTAGGTCAGCGCCAGACTGTCTAGCGCCGCAGCCTCTTTGTACCGATCGCCTACTTCGCGGGCAATGGCCAGCTGCTGTTCGTGGAAGCGCACGGCGCGCCGGGCGTCGCCCAACGCGCGAAAGTCGCGGCCCAATTCGCCCAACGAGCGGCCTTGTTCCGCCCGGTCGCCAATCTCGTGGGCAATAGCCAACTGCTCCTCGTGAAACTCCACCGCCCGCTCTGTAAAGCCCATGGCCCGGTAGGCCAATCCCAGGTTGCCCAGGCCCATACTTTCCAGGGTCAATGCTTTTTCCGCGCGGGCAATCAAGATCGCCTGCTCAAAATACATCACGGCCACATCCAGCTTACCAATGTCGAGGTAAGACATCCCCATGCTGTTGTACGATTGACCCAGGGCAATGCGCTCCAGGCGGGTGGTATCACCGGCCATCCGTTCCGACGGCACCTCGTCGTCGATCACTTTGCGGTACAGGTCGATGAGCGCGTTTTCCAGCACCGACCAATCGCGATAGCGCTGATCGGGATTAACCATGAGGCAGTTGCGCAAGAAAATCACGACGTCGCGGGGCAGCAGGCTGGGCGGGGCTTTGATACTGCCCGACAGGTGAATGTCACGGATTTCGTTTTTATTCTGGCCATCGGCGGCAAAACGGCCGCTGAGCATCTCGTACAAAATGCAACCCAGGGCGTAGATGTCGGCGCGAGCGTCTGTGGGCTGCTGCTGCCACTGCTCGGGAGCCATGTAGAGTGGTGTCCCGACGACGCCCTGGGTAAGCTGAGTGCGTTGGAAATACTCTTTGGCGTGCGGCAAGCTGGCAACTTCCGGTCCGACGCCGGTAAGTGTGCTGGCCAACCCAAAGTCGGTCACCCGGGCGATTTCGTCGTGGCCGATGAGCACATTTTCCGGCTTGAGGTCGCGGTGGACCAGGCCGGGGATTCGTTGGGTGGCGTATTTCATGCCGCGGGTGATGTGCAAGGCAAAGGTGAGAGCCTGCTGCAGGCGCAACGGCCGTCCCGGCTTCAGCCAGGCGCGCAGGGATGGGTTATCCTTGCCCTTGGGCTGCACAATCCATTCCAGCACCAGGTACACTTCACGGCCGTCGCCAATCCGTTCCACCCGGTAAGCGCGCACAATGTTGGGATGGCTGCCCAATTCCACCCACATCGTCCCTTCACGCAGGAAGAGGTCGCGGGCAATACGGTGGGAAAGATATTCTGGCTTGAAGGTTTTCAGAGCTACCAGTTCGCTGGTCTGCTGGTCGCGGCAGAGATAGACGAGGCCCATGCCGCCCGTCAGTTTGCTCACCACTTCGTAACGACTGGCGATGAGGGGCAGTTGGCGATCGGGAACGGCCGTTACCGCCAGGTTGTGTTTGGATCCCTTCGATTGGGTAAGCTCTTCCATTCGGGCAACAAGTTTCCTGTAACCTGCTCATCAGAACAGTGCATCGTCAACGGCACAGGTCTCATCAAACAACTGCCATAGTATACCATTTTGTCCGCGCTCTCGCCGAAATTTATTCCAAAGGGACAGAGCAATGGACCGAACGGTTTTGGGCCTGCCCACCCGGTCGGGCATTCTGCGGTTCAGGTCTATCGTACTACTGACAAATCGCGGCAAACGGCATACCATGGAGATATCCGTCACGTATCCGGCCAATGGCCGGGTTGGGTAGATTTTCAATTCATCCGGCAGTATGAGCGACATGTTGAACAACGACAAAGACAATCACGAGGTAAAGACATGGGAGCCATCACATATTTAGCGATTTTTTGTACCGGCGCTTCGGTGTTCGCCAGTTTGCTGGCATTCTCTGCCTGCATTCTGTCCGCGCGTATCAGCCAGGCTGAAAACACGACGGCCGTTCCGCCGGGTCACAACAGCGGCCACCAACCGGCCAGACTCGAACCAATTTCCTCAGGCGATTAGCCCAGCCTACGCCCGCCATCTCATCTAAACCGCACCTGAGCCGCCACGCGCTCAGTACCCCTCCCTCTGGGACCACGCTATAATCAACCGCATGTGGTCTCGCAGCAAACAACTCGCCGCCAACTTAATGCCAGGAATCATCACAGGGCTTTTCTTCGGCCGCCTGCTGAGTGAAGGAACGGCCGTGTTGTTTCACCTGCCGGTATCTGCTGTCGCGGCGCTGATCCTCACGGCCTTTTCCATGCTGCTGGCCGTTTGGGGGCTGCATCGCTTTTCGATTCACCACACCTGGCCGCTGCTGCTGTTGGCCGCTTATGGGGTGTATCCGTTCGTCTCCTGGCCGGCAGCGGCCACCGTACTGACGGCCGTCGCTCTGGCCTGGTATCTGACACGCCCGTATCGGCTGTCCATTGGCGCCAGCCGCCGCCGGCGCATGGCCGTGCTGCTGCTCGTCGGCTTTAGCTTTTTGGCGCTGTACGTGGCCACGCTCTCGCCGGACCTGCTGCCGGCTGACAACGGCGAATTTCAACTGGTCGCCGCCACCCTGGGCGTGGCCCATCCGCCCGGCTTTGCCCTCTATACCCTGCTGGCCCACATGATGACCCGTCTGCCCTGGGGCGGGACGCCCGCATTTCGGGTGAACCTGCTCTCGGCGTTTACCAGCACGGCGGCGCTGCTGCTGGTCTGGCTCGCGGTTCAGCACCTGACCCGGCGCTCCTGGGCGGCCCTGACGGCCGTGCTGGCGCTAGGCTCGGCGACCACTTTCTGGGCGCAGGCCACCACGGCCAACATTCGCAGCCTGACGGCCGTGTTTGCCGCCCTGGCTTTGTACGCGCTGATCCGCTGGCAAACGGCCGTGCGCACCGGCCAACCGGCCGCCGACCGCTGGCTCGTCGTGCTGGCCCTGGCCCTGGGTTTCGGCCTCGGCCATCACGTCTCCCTGGCCTTCATCGCCCTGATTTGCCTGACCTTCATCCCCATCGTCGATCCGGGTTTCCTGCGCGCGCCGCGCCGCTGGCTGCGGCCCATCCTGGCCGGACTGCTGGGCCTGCTGCCGCTGCTCTATTTCCCGCTGCGCGCCAATTCCGGCGCGCCGGGAGCCACCGCCGGCCTGGCGACCTTGCCTGGCTTCCTGAGCCACGTTTTAGGGCTGGGCTTTAGCGGCGACTTTTTCGCCTTCACCGCGCCGGACGTGCTGGCGGAACGGCTGCGCGTGATGGGCAATGTGCTGACGTTTCAATTTTCGCCCTGGCTGTTAGCCGGGGCGGGATTGGGCCTGGCGCTGCTGCTTGGGCGCAACCGCCCGCTGGCCTGGCTGTTGGGCGGCTCGTTTGCCCTGCACCTGTTCATCACCGCCACCTACCGCGCCCCCCAAACGGTGGAGTATATGCTGCCCGCCTACGTGCCGCTGGTCCTTTGCCTGGGGTATGCCGCCGGCTGGCTTGTTCAGGTTGTCTCCTGGCCGGCAGCCAGGGCCGCAGCGACGGTAACGGCCGTTACCCTGTTGCTAACGGCCGTCTGGCAAACCATCCACCACTACCCCAGCTACCAGACGCTCAGCCAATCCTTTTACGTCCGTGAGGCGATGGCGCCGCTGCTGCAAGGTGCACCGCCAGACAGTATCATCCTGGCCGACTGGCATTGGGCTACACCGCTGTGGTATTTGCAAGAAGTGGAAGGCCAGCGTCCGGATGTCACCGTCGAATACGTTTTTCCGCGCACGGCCGATTATGGCGTGGATTGGGCCGACCGGATTGTGGCGGAATGGGGCAACGACCGGGCCGTCATCGCCACCCATTACGACGAAACCGCCTACGCCGGCCTGCCCACACCGGAACCCATCGGCGACGCCTTTTTGTTTCGCCAGGAGCCGCGCCGCAGCCTGCCGCCCGATTTCGCGCCGCTGGATCTGACCCTGGGCGGAACGATCCAGATTATGGGCTACACCCTCAACCTGACGGCCGTTCCCATCGGCCAGGAAGCCATCTTAACACTCGCCTGGCAGCCGGTCTCCACACTCCAGTCACCCATCTCCCTTTTCGGCCATCTGGTGGGGGCAGACGGCCGTCTTTACGCCCAACAAGATTTGCCCGCCGCACCGCAGCCGGCCGGCCTGACGCTGACGCAGTTTCGCCTGACGCCGCGCCCCGGCGCGCTGCCCGGCGACTATGCCGTGCTGATTGGCGCGTATGGGGCAGAACCTTTGGAAACGGCCGTCGGCGAAACCCGCACCCCCATCGCCACGCTGCCGGTCACGGCCATGCCGCGCCCGCCATTCACGCAAAACGTCACCTTCCGCCCTGCGGCCGACCAAACGCGCACGCTGATAGGCTACGACCAGGACAACACGCTGGCGGGGCCAACGCGCCTTTATCTACACTGGCAAACCGCCGCCGGCTACGTCACAGAAGTGGCTCCCGAGGGCAGTCTGAGTCTAAATTTACTGGGAGCGTGGGGCGTGGCTGCCCCAGAGTGGGTTCCACCGGCTGACAGCGCAGAGCATTACGTACCTTTGGGCCAGGGCATTGTGTGGACGGGTGGGATGATGGGGGAAACGGCCGTTACGCCCAACAAAACGCTGACCCTGCGACAAAAATTTGCCGCCGGTCTGCCCGTCACCAGCGATCTGGTGACGTCGGTGCGGCTGATTGGCTACGAGGCGGACAGCTTCCATTGGGCGTGGTGGGATCTGAGCGACGGTATTCCGGCGCTGGGGGCCATCCCGACGCTAAAATGGATCGCCGGTTCACAGGTGAATGATCCCCACTTCGTGCAGGTGGCCGACAACGCCACCATCGGGCAAGCTGTCGGGGCGACCGTGCGCCTGTACGACGCTTTCACCGGCCGCCTGCTGCCCATCCTCGACGAGCGCATCACCACGGAGCTGCAACTGCCGTGGATACCGTTGGGGGAAACGGCCGTGGAAGAGGGTGACTAGAGACTGGAGACTAATCCGATCCCCAATCCCCTATTCGCTAGTGGAAAACCTGTGTTAAAAATGATAGCATTGGGCCGTTGATGCGGGTTGAGAAGGTTAAGTCACATGTTTGAAGCAGTTGGCAACATGCATATGCACACGCCGTATTCAGACGGCGAGAAGTGGCACGCGGAGATCGCCGAGGATGCGATTGCCGCCGGGCTGGACTTTGTCATCGTGACGGACCACAACGTGTGGGTGGATGGCGTGGAGGGGTATTATGAGAACGAAAACGGCCGTGTCCTCCTCCTCACCAGCGAAGAAGTCCACAATACCCGCCGCCGCCCCCAGGCCAGCCATTTCCTCGCCTACGGCGCGCGCCGCGAACTTTCCTGCTACGCCGCCAATCCCCAGGAATTGATCGACGAGGTCAAAGCGTCCGGCGGCTATGGCTTTCTGGCCCACCCACACGAAAAAGACCTGCCCCTGCTCAAATTTGAAGATTTAGGCTGGCATGATTGGGAGATTGAGGGCTACACCGGCCTGGAAATCTGGAACTACATGTCGTCGTTCAAAAATCAACTGGCCCTGGCCGTAGAGCGCGTGCCTTTCAGGCTTAAACCGCTGGCTATTTTGGCCCTGCTGCGGGTAGCCTTCCACCCCGAAAGATACATCACCGGCCCGGAGCCGGAAACGCTGGCCCTGTGGGACCAGCTTCTGGCCGAGGGCAAACAGGTTCACGCTATCGGCAACAGCGACGCCCACGGCACGCCCGTCCACCTGGGGCCATTGAAACGCATCATCTACCCCTACGACTACCTTTTTCGCGCCGTCAACACCCACATCCTCACGCCCAAGCCGCTCAGCGGCGACCTGACGCAGGATCGGCACATGATTTACCAGGCCATCGGCAGCGGCCATGCCTGGGTAGCCTACGACCTGCCCCACCCCACCAAAGGCTTCCGCTTCACCGGGCAGGGCATTAACAAAGGCAGCATGGGCGACCGGGTGCAGCTAGACGCCGGGGCTACGCTCCAGGCTAAAACGCCCGTGCCGGCCAACATCCGCCTCATCCGCCACGGCGAAGTGGTGGCCGCCATCGAAAACAAAACCCACCTCACCTACATCCCCGTTGAAGAAGGCGCCTACCGGGTGGAATGCACACTGCCCTTTGAAGGCAAAGAACGCGGCTGGATTTACAGCAACCCGATTTATCTTTGGTAAGCAGGCAAGATCGCGCCAGAAACCCTGAGCAACACCCGGCAGCGGCGACGAGGAGCCGCCATGATTCTTTGATCTCCGCACCCAAGCCGTGTGACAATCGTCATATTATGTTGCCATCTGCTTGTGTTAAAATTTGGTAGGAGAAGTTAGGTAGGTGGTTTACCGGCAGTCTTGCAAACCCCACCAACTAACAAACTAACAAACCTAACAAACAATAACTATGTCAAAGAAAGCAAACATTGTCTCTAAACCCTTACAACCGATCAAACGCGCCATCGTCGTGGGCGCATCTTCCGGGATTGGCGCGGCGCTGACGCGCGAACTGGTGGGCCGGGGCTACGTGGTAGCCGCTCTGGCCCGGCGCGAAGGTGAACTGAACGCTCTCTGCGCCGCGCTCAATGCGTACTCACCCGACACGCCCCGCGCTTTCCCTTATGTCCATGACGTAACCAACAGCGACGCCGTCCCGGCCCTGTTCCAGACCATCGTGCAGGATTTGGGCGGGCTGGATCTGGTGGTGTACGCGGCGGGCATGCAAACGGCCGTATCCCTCGACGAATACGACACCGCCAAAGACAAAACGATGATCGACACCAACCTGATCGGCGCGGTGGCCTGGCTAAACCAGGCGGCCGTGCGCTTTAGTCGCGCCCGGCGCGGCCACATTGTCGGCATCAGCTCCATCGCCGGGGACCGAGGGCGCGTGGGCGCGCCGGGTTATAACACCAGCAAAGCCGGGCTAAACACCTTCCTGGAAGCGCTGCGCAACCGCCTGGCCAAAAAGGGCGTCACCGTCACCACCATCAAACCCGGGTTTGTGGATACGGCCCTGTTAAAAAACGCTCCCAAGACCTTTTGGGTCATTTCACCGGAGGAAGCGGCGCAGCAAATCGCCGCCGCCATCCAGCAGAAGCGTCAGGTCGTCTATGTGCCCGCCCGCTGGGGATTGGTCGGTCTGATTATCCGCCACATCCCCTCCTTCATTTTCCGGCGGTTGAATTTCTAGGCATTTAGAGATTGGTCCAATCTTGCAGATTGGACCAATCTTAAAGGCATACCATCATGATCGAAAAATCAGCTAAACCATCAACAAACAGTAGAAAAACGGCCGTCCCCTCGCCCACGCTGCCTGACGAACATCTGGAAATTGTCAGCGGCTGGGGCGAATCGACGCGGGGCATGAGCTATGTGTACCGGCCCAGCACGCTGGAAGCGCTGGCCAACGTATTCGAGACCGCCCGCCGCACCGGCCGCACCGTGGCCATGCGCGGCGGCGGCAACAGCTATGGCGACGCCTTCATGAACGATGAAAACATCGTGCTGGACCTGCGGCGCATGAACCGGGTGTTGGACTGGGATCCGGGCAACGGCCGTATCCGCGTTGAGCCGGGCATGAGTATCCACGAATTGTGGCAGTATGTCATCGAGGACGGCTGGTGGCCGCCGGTGGTCACCGGCACCTCCAAGACCACCATCGGCGGCTGCGCCGGGATGAACGTACATGGCAAAAATTCGTGGCGCAAAGGCACCATCGGCGACCATATCCTGGAGTTCGACCTGATGCTGCCGTCGGGCGAAATCATTCCCTGCAGCCGCACAGAAAACAGCGACATCTTCCACGCCGCCATCGGCGGCATGGGCATGTTGGGCTGCTTCACCAGCCTGACGCTAAAAATGACCCGCATTTATTCCGGCTATCTGCAAGTCCACACCCAGGCCCAGCCAGATTTGGCCGGGATGTTCGATTATTTCCACGGCTATGTGGACGAATCTGACTACATCGTCGGCTGGATGGATGCCTTTGCCGGCGGCGCGGCCCTGGGGCGCGGCGACGTACACCGGGCTTATTACCTGCCGGAAGGCGCGGACCCCAATCCCAGCCAGAGCCTGCGCCTGGAAAACCAGCACGTGCCGGAAAATTTGTTTGGCATCGTGCCCAAGTCGATTATGTGGCTGGGGATGCGGCCGTTTATGAACAATGTCGGCACAAAATTGATCAACACGGCCAAATATTATGCCGGCCAGGTGACCGGCGGCAAGGTTTATCCGCAGACCCACGCCGCCTTTCACTTCCTGCTGGATTACGTACCGCATTGGAAAAAGGCTTATGGGCCGGGCGGCCTGATTCAATACCAGCCGTTCGTCCCCAAAGACAAAGCGCCAGCGGCGTTCGCCGAGATTTTGCGCGTCTCGCAGGCTTTCGGGCAGCCGAACTACCTGACGGTATTCAAGCGCCATCGCCCGGACGACTTTTTGCTGAGCCACGCCCTGGACGGCTTTTCGATGGCGATGGATTTCCGCATTACCCCGGATAACCGGCATCAGATCTTGAAGCTGACGCGGGCGTTGGATGAGATCGTGCTGGCGGCAAACGGCCGTTTCTACTTCGCCAAAGACAGCACAGTCCGCCCAGAAGTGGCCCGCGCTTATCTGGGCGAAGAAGCGATTACCCAGTTCCGCGCCCTGAAAGCCCGCTGCGACCCCGACAACATTCTGCAAAGCAATCTCTGGCGACGCGTTTTCGGCGCAGCGTAACCATTTTAGATTGGACCAATCCTCATGATTGGTCCAATCTGTTTTCCATCGTTGGATGCAGGAGGAACAATGTCCACACGTATGATTTCGCTTGCTGCGCTGCTTGGGTTGCTGCTGTTGGGCGCGTTTCTGGCGCCCCACGCCCAGGCCGATGGGGGCACGGCCGTTTCCCAGACTGTAACGGCCGTGCCGGCCAGCCAGACCCAACCCGGCGAACAAGACACCTCCCAATCCAGCCTGCCCGGCGACTTGGGCCGCATTTTTGCCGTCCTCAGCGTCTTCATCGTCACCATGTTTACCATGGCCATCGGCACGGAGATTGTCGTGGACGTATTCAAGCTCATTTTGGGCATTCAAAGCAAACCTACGGCGCGCAAAACGCTGGAAGAATATGAAAAAGTGCTGCCGGGCACACTCAGCAGCCTGGGGCTGGGCATGGAGGCGCAGCAGCGCTTGCAGCACCAATTGGCCAACCTGAAGGCGGTCCTGGAGCCGGTGTTCCGCCTGGAAGACGCCGTAGTCAACATCAAAACAGACAGCCTGCAAAAAAGCCTGGACGAATTATTTGGCAGCGGGGCAACTGAGGCGCAAATTGCCCAGGCCACTGCGGCGCTCAAAGGGCGGCTGGGGCGATCCATCACGCAGTTGGCGGCTAATTTATCGTTGGGAGAAACGGCCGTGCAGCCCCTCATCACCCAACTAGACAGCCTGATCGACACCGCTGCCGCCAATTTGAGCCAGACCACCCCGGAAGAGGTATTGCAGCAGGCGAACCACCTGATCAACGACAACCTGGCCGATCCCATCACCGACTGGACGCGCGCCCAGGTAGAATTGCTGCACGATCAATCATATGCTCAGGCGCGCCTGACCTACGAAAAACTGCTGCCCACGCTGGAAACGTCCGGGTTAAGCCCGCGTACCATCCAGCAAATTAAGGTGCAGCTAGAAAGCTATCTGGAGCAGCTACAAAATGCGGAGATCGGGCAGAACTACCTCGATGCGTTAAATGATTTGCTGCGCAATCTGGAACAACAGCGCAACGCCATTCGCTCTTACGTCCGCCGCTTCTGGGAATGGCTGCAAAAGCGGCTGATGCCGGGCCGCTACCGGCAAATGATGAGCGAGCGGAAAAGCCGCGAGACCCAGCCGGTTATCAAGAGCCTGGAACATGCGCCGGGAGAACTGCTGGCGCTGGATCGCCGTGACGTGATGGATCGGGACACTTACGTTCGCTGGATTCGCATGATTTCCGTGGTGGTGGGCGTGACCCTGGCCTACATGCTGCAAATCGATGCGGCCGTGCTACTGACCGACTTTTTGCCGGAATCGGCCAATTTTCTCAGCACACAGTTTCATCTTATGCCTGGCTGGCCGGCCATCTCGGCCGGCATTATCCTGACGGGTTTGGGAGCCAGCGCCGGTTCCGGCTTCTGGCACGACCAATTGAGCCGTTTGCAGGCCGTCAAACAAACCGCCGAGTCAGCGTATGCGGCCGTTCAACCGGTTATCGTGAACCAAAAGCTAAATGGGGAGGGGTAAGTTTTATAATGGTTAATGGTTGAATTGTTGAACAGGTGAATGGCTGAATTATTGAGAACAGACTTCTTGATTAACCATTCAACCATTCATCAATTCAACCTTTAACTATTAATCGGGGAAACGATAGAAGTAGTTGTGCTCGCCGGTCAGGGTCTCCAGGCGGAAATGGACGGCACGGCCGTCATCGGCTTCAAACGCAATGGTGATGCGCCGGCCCACCAGACGGCCGACCAGGGCCCAGTATTCTTGGGAAAAATCTTCTGTCGGCTTCAGAATGCCGTCCTCGTTTTCTTGCCGGCCGGCCACCATCTCGACCAGACGCACGACATATTTGTCGGCCGCCGCGACAATTCCCAACACTTCCGCTTTGAATACAACGCGCAGATAATCGCCATTGGGCAGATGCCAGGCGAACTGCGCAGGAAAGGTTTCACCAATGGTGTAGTGTGATTCAGGCATGGGGGAAGTGTAGCCGGGCGAGTTAATCTGTCAATAAAAAACGGCCGTTCCGGGGGGAACGGCCGTTTCTCATCACCACAATCGTATCAGGCAGACTAACGAACTGCCTGTTCCGTATTTTTATCAAAAATGTGGACGTTGTGCATGTCCATCACCAGATCGATGTTGTTGCCCACATTGACGTTCATGCGCGTGTCAACCGTGGCCACCAGGCTGTTCTTGCCCGTGTTCACGTACAGATGCAGCTCATGCCCAAGCAGTTCCACCAATTCGGCCGTGCCCTTCAACGGCGCAGCGAGAATTCCGGGCGGCGCAAACTGCGGCGCATGCACATGCTCTGGCCGCATCCCCATCGTCACCTCTTTACCGGCATACGACTGGAAGGTCGCTTTGCGATCATCCGGAATCTGAACGCGGAAATCACCGGTGTCACAGAACAGATGGCCTTCTTCCTGCACCAACGTCGCGCTGAAGAAGTTCATGCTCGGGCTGCCGATAAAGCCGGCCACAAATACGTTGTTGGGTTCGGTGTACAGTTTACGCGGCGAATCGATCTGCTGCAGAATACCATCGGCCAGCACCGCAATGCGATCCCCCATGGTCATCGCTTCCACCTGATCGTGGGTCACGTAGATGAAGGTGGTGCCCAAACGCTTGTGAAGTTTGGTGATTTCGGCGCGCGCCGAAACACGCAGTTTCGCATCCAGGTTGGATAACGGCTCATCCATCAAGAACACGGCTGGTTCGCGCACGATGGCGCGGCCGACCGCCACACGCTGCCGCTGACCACCAGAGAGCGCCTTCGGTTTGCGGTCGAGCAGGCTGCCCAGGCCCAAAATGTCGGCGGCTTCTTTCACCCGGCGATCAATTTCTGCCTTAGGCGTTTTACGCAATTTAAGGCCAAAGGCCATGTTGTCGTAAACGGACATGTGCGGGTACAACGCGTAGGATTGGAACACCATGGCGATGTCCCGGTCTTTCGGGGGCACATCGTTGACCACGCGGTCGCCAATGCGAATTTCGCCCTCGCTGATTTCTTCCAAACCGGCCAGCATACGCAGACTGGTGGATTTGCCACAGCCAGAGGGGCCAACAAAGACAACAAATTCTTTATCGGCGATATCCATGTTCAGGTCATTGATGACGGTGACATCCCCAAAACGCTTATACACATTTTTGTACGTTACACTTGCCATTTATCTCTCCTTTGGGCTTCTAAAAGTTTTCCAACCCAGGCGAAAACATACTGCCTGACCAAACCTTGTATCGGTGTGAAACGATGGGAATTAAACTTTTGCTAAAGCGATTCTGTGATTCCTGCAAACTCTGTGGCAACTATAGCCAGGGGGAATTGATATGTCAACGAATCTTCAAAAACTGTCTAAATACGTGGTGTTAGCCGGTTGGAGGGAGTGGCTTGCTCTCGGTTATCCGGTTCTGCGGCCGCTGGCGCGGCTTAGCCGGAGGGGTATAGAAGCCGTCCAAAATGGCGATTTCCAGGATGCTGGCCGGCAGGTTGGCAGGCATATGGGTGGCATAATCGTTGATCCAGTTGGCTACGCTTTGGTGGTTGACGCTGAGCAGGCGGCTTGTCTCCCGCAGGGACAGACCTTCCAGGTAAAGACTGAGTGCCTGGAGGCGAACTTCTTCGTCATAGCCGCGTTCTTTGGCGCTGGGGGTGTAGCGGGTGCCGCATTGTTTGCAGCGGTAACGCTGACTGCCGGCCGGGGTACGGCCGTCTTTGATCTGGCGGCGACGGCTTTGGCAGCGGGGGCACTTAATTTCCAACATCTCTTCCACGGCTAGAGGATGGTGATCAGCACGGCCATGAGAAACAGCGTGAAGACAAACACGGCCGTTACCCAGTTGGCCTGCAAAGCCGATATCAGCTCCGCAACGGCCGTCGTTTCCCCCTCACGCCCTGGGCGCGGCTGCCGGCCGTTAAAGACCTGGTAAAAGGCTTCGACGCTCGTCGGGCGCTGGTCGGGATGCATCTCCATGGCCCACATGATCGCCTCAGAGACGTGACGGCTGACTTCCTCGTTGATGGCTTCCGGCGGCTGCAAACTGCGCGGATTGAGGAAGCGCGATTTGGCGTCTGGGGGCGAACTGTTGGTCAGCAGGTGATAAAAGGTCGCGCCCAGGGCGTAAATGTCGGTGCGGGCGTCGGTGTGGCCGCCGTCGCCGCCGTATTGCTCTAGCGGCGTGTAGAGAGCCGTGCCTCTCCCCTGGACTACGGTGATGGTGCGCACGTCATCCGGGGCCATCAGCTTGACCAGGCCAAAATCGACGAGTTTGATACGGCCGTCTGGCGTCAGCTTAATGTTGGCCGGTTTAATGTCGCGGTGCACGATGGGCGGATCCTGGCGGTGCAGGTAGGCCAGGGCGTCGACGATTTGCTCGGCCCATTTTAAGACCAGCTTTTCCGGCAGCGGCCCCCCAGCCTCAGCCAGCAGCTGGCGCAGATCTTTGCCAGGCACAAAATCCATCACCAGATAATCACGGCCGTTCTCCGAGAAAAAGTCGCTGACCTTGGGCAAATTGGGATGATCCAACTGGGCCAGAATACTGGCTTCCTGCAAAAACTGGCTTTGCGCCTGCTGCTGTAACTCCAGCGAAAAGTTGGGGTCCGGTTCAACCGCTTTAATGGCGCACAGACGTCCCGGCAGACGCAAATCCTCCGCCCGGTATACGCTGCCCATACCTCCCTGGCCCACGATGTTGGTTATCTTATAGCGTTCGCGTAGAATAGTATCGTTTGTGTGTAGCATCATCTAACTATGTCATTTCATCATCTTGAGGTATTATAGCATCATGTGAATGACCGTGTGGAATCATGGCGATTTCCTGTGTGATGCGGTCATCGGCACTTTTAAGAAGGGGCGGAAATCATGGATGAACAACCCGTATTAATTGCGCGAGAAGGCGAGCTGGCCGGTCAGCGTTGGACGATTGACGCAGATGAATTTGTCGTTGGCCGCGGCAGCGACAGCAACCTGGTTTTACCGGAACGCCAGGTTAGCCGCTATCACATCAAGATTTTGCGCCAGAACGGCCGTTACCTCCTCCAGGACTTGGGCAGCAAAAACGGCACACATCTCAACGGCGAACAGGTCAGCGGCACAGTGCCGCTGCAAGATGGCGACGAAATTCAGATCGCGCTGTGCGTGAAGCTCGTGTTTGTGGGTACAGACGCCACCCTCCCGCTGACCTTCGACCCGCCGACCCGGCAGGGCGCGCTAACCATCGACGAGCTGCAGCGCTCCGTTTTCATCAAGGGAGAATTGTTAACGCCGCCGTTGTCATTGGCGCAGTTTCGCCTGCTGCAACTGCTTTACGAGGGCCAGGGCGCGGTTAGCAGCCGCGAGGACATCATCGAGGTGGTTTGGCCGGGCACAGACGGGATTGGCGTCTCAGAACAGGCTATCGACGCTCTGGTGCGCCGCTTGCGCGACCGGTTGGCGGAGGTAGACGATTACAATTACATCGTGACGGTGCGCGGACACGGCTTCCGGCTGGACAACGCGCCGCACTAAATCGAACGGTACTGTAGTAAGAAAAAAGCGCCGGCGAGTGTGACTCGCGGCGCTTTTTTTGTTGAGGTGTGCCTGCCGGCGCTAGAGCCGGGCGGCAATCATGGCTTTGATGGCTTCGAGACGGCCGTTCAGCTCATCCTGGCCGCTCTGCACCACCTGATTTTGCACAACCCCCAACACCTCCAAGATCTCTTCCGAGACCAACTCGGGGTGTTCGTCCAAAATCTGCGCCCGTTCCAGGTCGCTTTCGGATTCCAACATCGCGTTGAGCAGTTGAATTTCCGGCGGCACCTGGCCTTCGGCCTCCTGCACGATGAGCGAATGCACAGCTTGCAGCCGCTGCACCAAGTCGGTCTGGCCCTGTTGATCGGCCTGGGCAATGCGCGAAGCGAGGTAATACATAAAGGCATCGTCGAAGCGCTCGAAATTGGCGCGAACGGCCGTTTCCAGGTCATCCGCCTGCAAAACAGCGTCCAACGTCTCCGCCGCCTGCGTCATCACCTGCCGCGTCTGCTGCTGAATTTGATCATAAATCTTCAGCAGCCGCGCTCGCAGATCAGACAACTTCTTCGCCTCGGCCATATGGCCGGCCTTTTCTTCCTTCTCAATTTCCTCCGTAAACAGGCTAAAGAAATTGTAACGCAGCGCCCCCTGTCCGGCATTGACAATGGCATCCACCACCGCGTCATCGTCCCGGTTGGCCAGCACATGTTCCAGCAGCAGTTCCGCCGACAGGCCGCCCTGTTTTTTAGCGGCCTGGTTAAATTTGTGCACGGCAATTTGCTGCTGTTCCATCCGGCGGCCGGCCGGCGTCTCGGTCATCAGCTTGGCGCGTAGATTGCTCAATTTCACCAACTGATCACTGTCGCCCATCTGGGATACCTGCTCCATAATCCCTTGCAGCATAGCCAGGAAGGTTTCATCGATTAAATTCAGGTTATCTTTCAACAGATAATCGCGCACATCCTTATCCGCAGTGGCCAGTTTACGCAGCAGTTCCGACTGTTTGCGCTGCCGGGCGATCATTTCTTTGGTAATGCCTTCGGTTTCCAGGATATTTTCCATGAAAGTTTGCAGGCTGAGGACCGGCTGAGGTTGGAACATGTAAGCACGGCGCTTTTCCTGGGGCGTATTGTCTACCGCCTGACGCACCAGCCGCCCGATAACCTGCTCGCGCTGCATCGAATCCAGGTTCATTTCCGGCGGCACGTAGGTCATAAACAGTTCGTGGTCGGGATCGTGGTAAACCAGCGGGGTGCTGAGCTGGCCGCCGGCGCCGCAGTTGGGGCATACGGCCAGATTCAACTGGCCGCTGAGGATCAGTTGTTTAAGAGCCGGTTGTTGGCCAACATCGATCAGTTGGTAAACCTCGGTCACGTAGGGAGTCCCACAGTTGGGACAGGTTATTTGTGTCTGCATGAATTCTCCTTCATCAATCGACCCGTGGTGATTAGTAAACGCGACGAACAGCCGAATTGCCGGTCAGACTGCCACGTACCAGTCCAAAGGACGAGTTATTGTTCTCTTGGTAGGGAAAAGGTAAAGGTCGTGCCGGGTCCGTCGTCGTTGTTGGCAAACCAGATACGGCCGTGATGCGCTTCAATGATAGCCTTCGTCAGATACAAACCGAGGCCGGTCCCTTCAGTTTTACGACTCAAGGCGTTGTCCAATCGAGAAAACTGTTGAAAAATGCGGTACTGTTGGTGCTCCGGGATGCCAATGCCTTCATCGCTCACAGCAACGGTCACATGGTTTGGATGCACCGTTCCCTTGATCGTCACCTGACCACCATCCATCGAATATTTGATGGCGTTGCTGATCAAATTGTTAAACACCTGGGTCAGGCGGCGCTCGTCGCCCCAAATTGTGGGGAAATCTGGAGGAAAGTCAAGGAAAAAGAAATGTTTGTTGGTCTGATTGCTGAATTTACGGACCACCGTTTCAGCAATTTTGGGCAGCATGACTTCGTCGCTGACGGCCAGGCTGAACGTGCCCGCCTGCAAGCGGGAAACTTCCAGCAGATTATCGATGAGGTCTGTCAGGTTGTCGGCTTCCTCTTCGATAACGGTTAGCGAGTCGTCAACGATCTCCCGCGACCAATTCGCATCCTGGCGACGCAGGGTGCCGGCATAACCCTTGATGATGGAAACCGGCGTTTTTAGCTCATGGCTTACAACGGAGATAAAAGTTTTTTGCAGCTGTTCTTCTTCGCGGTAGCGGGTCAGGTCGCGCACGTTGGCGATGATGTCGGTCATACGGCCGTTACTATCCAAAAACGGCGCATACGTAATGCCCAGGCTGATGAGACGGCCGTCGGCCGTCTGGTGATGGTCATTGTGCGGGCGGCGAAAATCACCTTCCACGTATAAATGCGCTGCGCCGGGCAGCGGCCAACCATTGGCAATCGCCTGGCTCAGGTCGGTATCTGTGCGCAATTTTTCCCACTTCACCACGTCCTTGTGGAACTGGCCGATCGCCTCTTCGGCCGTCCAGCCGGTCATATTACTCAATGCCCGGTTAAACACGGTAATGTGCAGGGATTGATTCAAAATCATCACGCCATCGGCGCTCTGTTCCAAAATGGCGTCCAACCGCTGCTTTTCCTGGTTCACCTGCTGATACAATCGGGCATTGCGCACGGCAATGGCAGCCTGCTCCGCAAAACTACGCAGCAAATCGGCCACGTCCTCGGCAAAGACATAGTTGCTGGATTGGAACACGTAAATGAGGCCAATGACTTCGGCGCGGCTGATCATGGGAATGCGGGTAACGGCCGTTAATCCCAAATTCGCTTTCCGCGCAATCTCGTTCAACTTTTCCGTCAACTCAGGAATAGCTTTGTGCTCTTCCCCTTCCTGGTAAGGCACACCACGTACCAGCGGCGCAAAATGGTCCACCACATTCGCCGGAATGCCATACACCGCCGCTACCCGCAGCGTCTCGCTGTTCGGGTCCGACAACACAATCATCCCAGCCCGGCCAGACACAATTTCCACCGCCGCCTGCAAAATAATGCGCAGCACATCATGCAAGTCTAATTCGGCCGTTAACGCCCGGCTGATAGCCAGCAAATATTCTCGCTGCAAAATTCGCAAATCGACAAGCGCTCTTGCCATCATTCTCTCCTCAAAGAGAAATCATTTTAACATAGCCCCATTTGAATACCATTTGAGGATGACGGGTTGCCCAAACCCAGACAAAAAAAAGGCCCAGGAAGCGCCTTCCTGGGCTTTTAGGCTAACACCACAGCTTAATTGACGGTTGATGGGTCAATGCCGGCTGCTTTTAGCGCCTTGTTATAAGCCGACGTCGCCTTGGCATTGGCAATTCGCGCCCGCCGCACCTCGTCCGCCGGCATATCGTCGGTAATTTCGATCAGATCGGGCTTGGGAATGCCGGCGAGCGCCGCCGCATCTGCCGCCGGGGCGGCCGGAGCCGCAGGAGCAGCCGCCGGTGGGGGAGCCGCCGCCGCAGGGTCGATGCCCGCCG
>Ga0209607_1001702_pt1 | contig 18320 bp, 20 predicted proteins | sample AD_UKC117_MetaG_FD_184413 | JGI IMG/M metagenome (GOLD analysis project Ga0209607, IMG submission 184413) | Active sludge microbial communities of municipal wastewater-treating anaerobic digesters from Hong Kong - AD_UKC117_MetaG (SPAdes)... | ecosystem: Engineered > Bioreactor > Anaerobic >... | reverse complement strand
TATTGCTCGACGGGTGACCTCCGTCGTGCGGGCGCTCCCATGCAGTATCTGTCCCATAATTCCTCCTTGCTCGGAATCTCTTTATACGTGATCCCTCCATAATGTGGGACTAAACACGGGTTCAGTACCACGCCATCGTTCACGATGCGCTCATGCAGCGCCGCCAGCTGGCTGTCGATCGTCTTGGCTTGGGTTTGCTGTTCGGAGGAGACCCGGGCGTATAACGCCACCGCCTGGATTTTCATGAGCGCCTCCTCGTCTTCACTTCGGCCGGTTTCGTCTCTGATCTCACCGCCGGTTCACAACGGTGTACGGTGCGCGTGCGCAACGGCACCAGCTGACAATAGGCATCAGCCAAATGTTCAGCCGCTAAGCAGCTCGGTTCAAACATGACTGTCACCTCCAACGGTTTTCGAGCGGTTCGATTTGCGTGGCCCATCAGCGCGTTCTCCTACACCAGCAGACGGGCAGCGCAAGGGCGAGAAATCCTGCAGCGGCACGCCGCCAAAACCCTCACCGTACCTGACTTTTAGGCACTCGCGCTGGATGCGCGATGAAAATTCCAGTAGGAAGTTCGCTCTATTGTAGGAGGAGTCCAAGTGCCTCCCTTCTGCCCGGACCACCCTGCAGGGCATCGAACTCATTCACATGATCAAGAAGGGGCAGGTGATCATGGCCGAAGGGCCGAATCTCTCCGCCGCAGGACAATTCTATTCACTGGCTGCCTAATAACCTGCAGGGGTAACCCCATCGGGTAGTGTCCCTCAGTTTCCGTGATGAGCGATAGGTTTTCCAGTTTGGTGCCAGATGGGCACTCTCGATGGAAGTTACGATTCCATCGAGGAGATCGGCGTGGATTGGGAAACATTATATTGTCCCAATGGTCGCTGCGAGCATTACGGAAAGCCTTTTAAAATTGGACGGTTGGTACGCAATGGCAGCAGTCGGGGAGAGCCACAGGCGCGCTGCCGAGCGTGTGGGAGTACAGTAACCTTGCGCTATGGGACAGCCTACTATGGACTGGAAGCCGAGCCGGTGACCTTCGAGACGGCCCTGCGTGCCTTGGCCGAGGGCAATGCATTGCGGGCGACCGCACGCATCGTCGATGTGGATAAGGACACCGTTTGCACCTGGCTGGATCGAGGTGCCCGGCACTGCCGGGCGGTCATCCTGTCGTTATGGCGAAACTTGCCGGTCACGGAGTGTCAACTGGATGAATTGTGGAGTTTTATCCATACCAAACAAGAAAACCTGCCTGGAGCTAAAGAGCACCTCGACATGTATGGGGATGCTTGGGTATGGCTAGCCTTTGCGCCGGTCTGGCGCTGGGTATTGGGTTTTGTGATCGGCAAACATGACCAGGCCCAGGCTAACCGGTTGGTCGAGCAGGTAGCATGGGTGACGGATGATACCATCCCCTTTTTTACCAGCGATCAATGGGCTGCGTACCCCCAAGCTTTATTGAAAGTTTATGGGGAATGGTACTGTCCGCCCCGTCGCGGGACGCGCGGTCCTCATCCCAAACCCCGCCGCCGACCACGGGCTGACCTGCTGTATGCCCAAGTGATCAAGCACCGAACGGGTGGACGCATTACGGCGATCTCCACGGCAGTCGTCTTTGGCGATCCGGTGGCCGTTGCGGCGCAGTTGGCTCACTCGCCTGTCAGCCAAATGATCAATACCCGTTTCGTCGAGCGGGACAACCTCACGCAGCGGCAACAGAACCGTCGGTTGGCCCGTCGCTCCAACAGCTTTTCTAAGGACTTGAGTTGGTTTGAAAAACAGTTGTGGTTGTCATTGGCCTATTACCATTTGGTGTTACCTCATGACGGCTTGCGCTGCCCGCTGCCGGTCACCGAATCGACACGCGGATCGGGTTCACCCCGGCGATGGCGCCCTACCACCCCCGCGATGGCAGCGGGGTTGACCGATCATGTCTGGACCACCGAGGAATTATTGTCGTATCGAGTCTCACCACTCAATTGGACAGCATGCCCCCGTCTTGAGAAATTGTTCCCTTGTTGGCCTGAAATTCATCACGGAAACTGAGGGACACTACCAAACGATGTACTTTTATGAATTTGTCGGGTTCATCGCGGCCTGCATGGCGCTGAACGCGCTGGCCATCGATGTCATGCTCCCGGCGTTGCCCCATCTCACCGCTGACTTCCTGTTGAAGGATCCCAACCATGCTCAGACGGTCATCGCCGTCTATCTGGCGGGTATGGGCGTGTCGCAATTGTTCTATGGTCCCTTATCGGATTGTTTCGGCCGGCGGCCGGTGTTGATCGGCGGCTTGCTCTTGTTCTCGCTGGCAGGTCTGCTGTCGGCGATGACCACCGGTTTTGGCTTGTTGCTGACGGCACGCTTCGTCCAAGGTCTCGGCGCTGGTGCCCCGCGAGTGATCGCCGTATCGCTGGCGCGCGACACTTACGCAGGGCGCGAGTTGGGACGCGTGATGTCGCTGGTTATGATGACGTTCATGGCGGTCCCGATCATTGCCCCTTCCATCGGCCAGCTCATCCTGTGGGTCGCGCCGTGGCGCTGGACCTTCGGCGCACTGGTGGTGGGCGGCGTACTGGTGCTTTTATGGTCGATTTTGCGTCTACAGGAATCGCTGCCGCTGGAGCGGCGTCGCTCGCTATCGCCGTCCGCCGTGGTCGGCGGTTATCGGATGACGCTCGGCTCGCGCGCGGCGGTCAGCTACATGGTGGCGTTGGGTCTCGTGCTGGGTGCGCAGATGGGTTTCATCATCTCGGCGCAACGCATCTTTGCCGAAGTCTTTGATGCTGGACGACACTTTGGTCTGCTGTTTGCGCTGGTGGCTTCGGCCATGGCAGTGGCGGCCTTCACCAATGCGCAATTGGTCCTGCAGTTCGGCATGCGGCGCTTGGCGATCGCTGGCCTCATCACCCTCATCGTGCTGAATCTGCTGCATCTGGTCGTGGCTTGGCACGGTGGTGAACCACTCTGGGGGTTCGTGTTCATTCAAATGGGCAGTATGGCCATGTTCGGCTTTCTCGGCGCAAACCTGAACACCTTGGCCATCGAGCCGCTCGGCCACATCGCCGGTACCGCTTCTTCAGCGATCGGGTTGTTCACCACCGTTCTGGGCGCGTTGCTCGGTTTTGCGGTGGGCCAGTCGTTCGATGGGAGCGTGGTGCCTTTGACCTTGGCGTATGTCGTATTCAGTTCAGCGGCGTTGGCGCTTGTGTGGGGTGCGGATCAGGGTGAGACCGTTGAAAATCACCACACCGGGAGCCTGCAAACGGCTGCCATTCCGCCCGATCCTCGATCGGGCCTTTCCAACCCATGGAGTCAAGTATGAATCAAACCTTCAAAGTTGCTGTGCTCGTCGGTAGCCTGCGCAAGGACTCGTTCAATCTGAAGTTGGCCCAGGCCCTCGTCGATCTGGCCCCAGATACTCTGCAATTCGATTTCGTGCCGATCGGCGATCTGCCACTCTACAATCCCGACCTCGACGGCGACGCTCCTCCCGTCAGTTGGCCTCGTTTTCGCGAAACCATCCGTGGGGTCGACGCCCTGCTGTTTGTTACCCCTGAATACAACCGCTCGATTCCCGCTGCAATCAAGAATGCGCTCGATGTTGGCTCACGGCCGATGGGTCAAAGCGTATGGAACGGCAAACCCGGCGGGATCGGCGGCTTTGGCGCCAACCATATCCTGCGGCAGTCGCTGGTCTTCCTGAATGTTCCGGCCATGCAACAGCCCGAAGCCTACCTCGGCGGCATCGCCCATCTCTTCGATGCCGAAGGCCAGGTGACCTCAACCGAAACCAAAACATTTCTTACGAACTTCATGACGGCCTTCTCCGCTTGGGTTACCCGCCATGTGGACCGGTAGATCCGCGGTCCTGTTCCGTTCACAGAGAAGGGCCCATTTCGGTCAGCGATGCACCCCTCTCCTCCTCCCGTTGAGAACCGGTAGAATCGACTTCAAAGACCCTCGTTTCGAACAAGACATCCTCCTGACAAGTGTCCGTGGGTACCGGGCCTATCCGTTGCCTGATCGGGACCGGGAAGCGAGGCTGGCGGAGCGGGGCGTCGACGTAGATCATTCCCGCGTTTATCGCGGGGTTCAGAAGTTCACGCCGCCGTTGGAAGTAGCTTTCCGCAAAGGACAGAAGCGCCCGGTCAGCATGCGTTGGCGGATGGATGAAACGACCATCAAAATCCAAGGCCCGTGGAAGTCCCTCGACCGCGCCGTCAATCAAGAAGGACAGACCCTCGACGTCCGGCTCACCGTCCATCGCGATCAGAAAACTGCCCGGCGCTTTTTCAAGAAAGCCATTGGACCGCACAGCCTGCCGGAGAAAGTGACCATCGACAAGGGTGGCGCCAACACCGCGGCCCTGGATGCCCTCCAGGAGGAGACGGGCGCCGCCATCGAGGTCAGTCAAATCAATCACTTGAATAATCGAGTGGAACAGGACCATCGGACTGTGAAACGAATCATCCGGCCGATGCGAGGATTTCACACCTTTCGCTCGACCCGGGTGACTCTACCAGGTATCGAACTCCTGCACAGGATCAAGAAGGGTCCGATGCAGATGACCGGTGGGCGGGTTCTATCCGCCGCCGAACCGTTCTATTCCCTAGCCGCCTCATTCCGTCCGGAGATATCCGAGCTCGTCTAGCAGAAACTAACGCAACACAACATACGCTTCGTCTCATAAAATTCTATGGAACTTTAGTGTCGTTTGTTTAAACACACCCAACTATAAAAAGCCCCCTTCCAGTCAAGTTGACACACCGATGAACTCACTCATGCCGCAAGGCATCGATGGGATCGAGCCGTGCCGCGCGGCGGGCGGGAAAATAGCCGAAGATGACCCCGATTGCCGCCGAGAACAGAAATGCTAGCAGATTGATGCCCGGATCGAATAGAAAGGGCACCTGCATGACTCTTGCCAGCCCGACCGAGGCCAGCGTCGCCAGCACGATGCCGACGATCCCGCCCAGCGCCGACAGCGCGACCGCCTCGACCAGGAATTGCAGCAGCACCTCCCGTTCTAGCGCGCCGATGGCCAGCCGGATGCCGATCTCGCGGGTGCGCTCGGTGACCGACACCAGCATGATGTTCATGATACCGATTCCGCCCACCAGCAGGCTGACCGCCGCCACCGCGCCCAGCAGCGTAGTCATGACCTTAGTCGTGCCGGTCATGGTTTCCGTGATCTGCCGGGTGTCGAGAATGGAAAAGTTATCGTCCTCATTGGCGGCGATCTTGCGCCGCTCGCGCAGCAGCAACCGCAAGTCTGCCATGACCTGATCGGTGCTGGCGCTGTCCCCCACCGAAACCAGGAGGGTGCTGACATCCTGATTGCCGGTTAGCCGCCGTTGCAGGGTGCGCAGCGGGATCACGATGGTATCGTCCTGATCCATGCCCATCGCCGACTGACCTTTGGACGCCAGCACGCCGATCACTTCACAAGAGAAATTGCTGATCCGCAACTCGCCGCCGATTGCGGATTGCTGGCCAAACAACTCCTTACGCATCGTTTCACCGATCACGCAGACGGCCTTGCCGGCGCGTTGCTCGGTTTCGGTGAACACGCGCCCGCCGGCCAGCCGCCAGTTACCCGCGGTGAAATAGGCATCGGTGCTGCCGGTGACGCTGGTGGACCAATTGTTTGCGGCGTAGACCACCGTCACCGACCGGTTGGCGGTGGGGGCGACGGCGTTGAGGCCGCTGATCTGGGTTCGGATTGCCTCGGCGTCGCTGACCTTGAACCGGGGCGCGCCCACCGAATCCCGGCCCGGCCCGAGCCGCTGACCGGGACGCACCATCACTAGATTGCTGCCGAGACTGGCGATCTGGTCCGCCACCACCCGGGTCGCGCCGTTGCCGAGCGTCACCATCGTGATCACCGCGCTGACGCCGATCACAATGCCGAGGATGGTCAGAAACGACCGCAGCAGATTGCGCCGAATCGCGCGCAGGGCCAGCAGAATACTGCTCCAGAACATCACTGCCCCTCCCCGTTGCGGTGGTCCGCATCCACCCGACCATCCAGAAAGTGGATGACGCGCTTGGCGTAGCGCGCCATGTCAGACTCGTGGGTCACCATCAGCACAGTGATGCCTCGGTCGTGGTTCAACGCCACCAGCAGGTCCATGATCTCGTGGCTGCGCTGAGTGTCGAGATTGCCGGTCGGTTCGTCGGCCAACAGGATGGTGGGGTGGGTGACGAGGGCGCGAGCGATGGCGACCCGTTGTTGTTGGCCACCGGACAGTTCGGCGGGCGTGTGCTTTTCCCATTGCCGTAGTCCGACCGCGTCGAGCGCCGCGCGCGCCCGGGCGTGGCGGATGGCGCGCGGTTCGCCGCGATACAGCAGGGGCAATTCGACATTTTCCAGCGCGGTGGTCCGGGCCAGCAGATTGAAACCTTGAAACACGAAGCCGAGGTAATAACGGCGCAACAAAGCGCGCTGATTGCGGGATAACTGCTCGACGTGCAGGCCGCGAAACACATAAGCCCCTGTGGTTGGACTATCCAGACAGCCGAGAATGTTCATCGCCGTGGATTTGCCGGAACCGCTCGGCCCCATGATGGCGACGAAATCGCCGGGGTCGATGCGCAGGTTGACTCCCCGCAATGCCTGGAATTCGGCCTGTCCCTGTCCATAGGTCTTAGTGACTTCCCGCAGTTCGATCAGCGGCTCGCCCCTCTCGCCTGGTGAGAGAAAAATAGGAGGTGAGGGCGGTGGGCTCCCCTCACCCGGTGGGAGAGGGGTTGGGGGCGAAGGCGTAGCGTTCATCGCGCCACTCCCGAGTGGGCGGTGATGACGAGCAAGTCCGGTTCCAACCCCTCGCTCATGACCTCGGTCATCCGGCCATCGCTGCTACCGACGGTGACTGGCACGGCCACCGGCTGGCCGCCGCGCAAGATCCAAATCCGCCGCGCCGCGCTCCTGGTGTCCTTGGCGTTCGTGGGTCGTCTCCTTTGAGTCAGGCTCCGGGGAGGGCGAGGCAGCAGGCTGGCCAGCAGTCCACCGCCGCTTTTGGACTCAGCCTCGGCCGGTTGCGGCGGGGTGAAGCGCAGCGCCGCGTTCGGAACTAGCAGCACGTTTGCCCGTTCGGTGGTAACGATCTCAGCGGTGGCGGTCATGCCAGGCCGCAGGCTGAGGTCGTCATTGTTCACGTTGAGAATGGTTTTATAGGTCACCACGTTGTTGACCGTCTCCGCCCCGAACCGCACCAGACCGATGCGAGCGGGATAGTTCCGGTTGGGATAGGCATCCACGCTGAACGTGGCGGACTGCCCTTCGCGCACCTGGCCGACGTCGGCTTCGTCCACGTCCACCTGCAATTCCATTTGCGCCAGATTTTCGGCCAGGGTGAACAACACCGGCGCTTGCAGCGAAGCAGCAACGGTTTGGCCGGGTTCTACCTGACGTGAGAGCACCACGCCGTCAATGGGAGAGCGGATGGACGCCTTGGCCAAGTCGGTTTGGTTGGAGCGCAGCGTGGCGCGCGCCTCCTCGATCGCCGCCTGCGCACTGGCTTCATCGGCGATGGCGCGTTCGACCGCCGCCTCGGCCGTTTCCAGTTCCGTTGGCGCGGGTACCTTGCCGCCGCTCAGTTTAGCGACTTGCCGCAGTCGCCGGAGATTGGCACGGGATTCCTTGATCGTCGCCGCCGTTTGCAACACCTTGGCTTCGGTTGAGGCCAGGGCCGCCTTGGCTTTAGCAATGGCATCCTGCAGTTTGGCGACATCGAGGTGGGCAAGCGCCTGTCCCTTCTTGACTCGGTCGTTGTAGTCCACTAACACGGTTTCGATGGTGCCGGACAATTCGCTGCCGACATCCACCTGATTGACAGGCGCCAGCTTGCCGGTCGCCGACACGGTGACCCGTAGGTCACCCCGACGGAGCGGTTCGGTCTGGTACTGGAGCGCAGGGTCCGTGGTGGGACCGGACTGGAAGAACAGGAACCCGCCGGTCACCAAGGCGAACGCGAACGCCGCGATCAGCCAGCGGAGAACCCCAAAGCGACCGCGCGCCGGTTCCGAGCCGATGATTTTCGCCAGTTCGGCATCCTGGACGGAGGGCGTATAGCTCATAGTGAGGTTCCTTACAGGTTGGCAGCGCTATCATTGGCGGAAGCCGGCGACCAACCGCCGCCCAGCGCCTTGTAAAGCTGAATCAGGGCCTTGACGTGATCGGCTTCGCTGAGGGCGAGTTTATCTTCGACGGTTAGCACGGTGCGTTCCGTATCCAGCACCGTCTGGAAATCGATGAGGCCCGCGCTATAGCGGTGTCGGGCCAGTTGGGCGGCCAGACGCGCGGCTTGCAGGGCGGCGCGCAGATTGTTTTGCCGCTGGCGCGTGTTGGCCAGGGCGATCAGTGCGTTCTCGACCTCCGCCAGCGCGTTCAGCACCGTCGATTGGTAGTTGACCAGAGCCAGCTCCTGTATGGCGGTCTGAATCTCGACCTGCTGGCGGATGCGCCCGGCGTCGAAAATCGGCACGGCGACGCTGCCCAGCACGCTCCCCACGACCGCACTGCCATTTGCCAGGGTCCCGAGGGTCAGCGCTTCCAGACCGAGCGACCCGCTCAAGCTGAAGTTGGGATACGCTTGGGCTTCGACCACACCGATCCACGCGGTTTCCGCCGCCAGGGTATGTTCCGCGACCCGTACGTCGGGCCGCTGGCGCAGGGTATCGGCGGGAATGCCCACCGTCACCCGCGCCGGTACCCCGGGAATCCCGCCCGGTTGGGTCAGGCGCCCGGTCAGCGCGCCGGGTTGCTGGCCGAGGAGGATGGCCAGGCGATATTCGGCCTCGGCGCGACTGGTTTCGAGGCTGGGAATTTGCGCCCGGGTCTGCTCCAGATTGGCGCGGGCCTGCTCCACGTCCAGCGCGCTGGTCAACCCGGCCTGCGCTCGCCACTGGGTGAGTTGCAGGGTTTCGGCCTGCGAGGCGGCGTTGGCCCTGGCGATATCCAGTGCCGCCTGAGAGGCGCGCCATTCCACGTAATTCAGTCCGACCTCGGCGACCAGCGACACCTGAATGGCGTGCAGGCTGGCCTGGCTGGCTTCCAGATTGGCCTGGGCGGCTTCCACCCCGCGCCGGAGACCGCCGAACACGTCCAGTTCCCAACTGGCGTCGAACCCGGTGCTGAACTGGTCTACCGCGCCCCCGCCGCTGGATTCGCCGCTGGCCTTCACTCGCCGTCCCGCCGCCGCGCCCGACACCGTCGGAAACAATTCCGCTCCGGCCAGGGTGCGGTGGGCGCGCGACTCGCGCAATTTCGCCTGGGCGGCGCGGAGATCAAGACTGGTTTGCAGAGCCTGTTCGATCAGCCCGGTCAGGGTCGGATCGTCGAGTTGCCGCCACCAGGTCGCCAGCGCTTCCGGCGCGGTGGGCGCGACGGTCACCCGCGCCGCCGGCGCGCCTTGCCAGGTGGCCGGTATCGCCAGTTCAGGCGCGGCATAGTCCGGGCCGACCGCCGCGCAGCCTGATAGCAGCAGGACCGCTATCAGCCAACTGGGGCAGCGCCCGAACCTCTGGGCGGAAGTGGCGCGAAGGGTTGGTTTCAAAGTCGTGTTCCTGATTGCAAGAGAAGTTTGCCAGCAAGAACCGTGAGCTGGCGATCAGCGCATCTCAAAAAGTTCCTGATGGAAGCAGGCATCGGGCAACCCCATCGCGATCAAGTCTCTCTTCAGCGTCTGCCCGAAGGCTGAGGGTCCGCAGAACCACAACTCGGCGTTGCGCCAATCGGGGACCGTTTTGCGAATGCGTTCCGCGTCCAGCCGACCGTCACGCTCGTCCCACAATACATGCAGACGAATGTTGGCAGCTTGCGCGTCGCGTTCGAGCAGACCGATGGCCTCGTTGTCGTACACGGCTGTGGTGTGAAACAGGTCAATCGCTTTGCCGTCGGCTTGTCGCGCCAGGGCTTTCATCCGCGAAATAAAGGGCGTGATCCCGATGCCGCCGCCCACCCAGATCTGCCGCCGTGACTTACCCTGAAAATTGAAGCATCCGTAGGGGCCTTCCACCTTGACCGAGTCCCCGACGCGCAGGCGATCCGCCAGGGTGCGCGTGTAGTCGCCCAGAGCTTTGATGATGAACTGAATCCGGCCATCGCCGGTCCAGGCCGACGAGAGGGTGAACGGGTGCGGCCCTTCGTCCTCGTACAGGGTCAGAAAGGCGAATTGCCCCGACTCGTGACCGGGCCAGCGCCCCTTGAGTTGAATCCCGACCGCCACGACGTTCAAGGCGTCGTGGCGGACGATGGACGCCACCTCGCCCCTGACCTTACGGTTCGCCGCCACGCGACGAAATAGCACCAGGATCGCGGCCACGCTGCCCGCGGCCATCAGCACGGCCATGATCGGCCCCAGCACGCCGCTCCAGTAATCGAATTTCAGCAGGACCACCGAATGCCAGACCAGAGCCAGGTACACCACGGCCAGCAGATGATGGATTTTAAAGAAATGGCGGTACGGAAACCGCTTGATCAGGGCCAACACCATCAGCGCCAGCGCCGCGTAGAACGCCCATTCACCGATGCTCTCGGCCAGATGGCGCTGGTTGGCAACAAACTGCTGGATCGAGTCTGCCGGCAAGGCAGGCTGCGGCGGGCGCGCCGGGCGCTCCAGCAAACCCCAGCCCACCAGCCACTTGGGGACCTGGGCCATCAGCCAGTGACTCAGAGAAAGCGCCAGTCCCGAGATGCCCAGCCACTTGTGAAGGCGGTACATCTTGTCGAGTCCGCCCATATGGGGTTCCAGCACGACGGGGCGGATGGCCAGCAGCATTGCCAGACTCATTACTCCAATGCCCAGCACGCCGCTGTATTGCATCCATACTGCGCGCCAGCGAAAAACATTGTCCAGGCTGGACCAGGCCGTCTGATCGGCGAGCCACCAGAGACCCGTGAGAAGAAGCAGATAGATCCAGAAGATATTTTTCAGGGTTTTCATGGTTTGCTCCCAATAACAGGACGCGCCGCCCAGCGCAAATAGGGTTGTCGCCACTGTATCCCCGATATCCGTAAATACGGGTTAGCATCATGTAAAGAAAGGTAAATATGGGCAAAAATAGGTAAATGTGCTGGGTTGATGGGCGGGAATCGCTATGATAATCGAGGTGAAAGGCAAGCAAGGTGGTCGGTGGCGATGGTTCAGGTATTGCTAGTGGATGACGACGTCGAGTTGGGCGAGATGCTGACGGAATACTTGGAACGCGAGGGTTTCGCCACGACCGCCGTGGCGGACGGCGAAGCGGGTGTGCGCCACGCGCTGTCGGGTAACTACGCCATCGTCGTGCTCGATGTGATGATGCCGCGCCTGAACGGCATCGAAGCCTTGCGCCGCATCCGCGCGCAGGATAGCCGCATCCCGGTGCTGATGCTCACGGCTAAGGGGGACGACGTGGATCGCATCGTCGGCCTCGAACTCGGCGCAGATGATTACGTACCTAAACCCTGCACCCCGCGCGAGCTGGTCGCTCGCATCCGGGCCATCCTGCGCCGCACTCAGTCGCGGGAACCGGCCAGCCCGTCGTCCGGCCCGCTGACCGTCGGGCTGCTGACGATGTGGCCGGAAAAGCGCGGCGCCGAGTGGAGCGGCGAACCGCTCGAACTCACCAGCACCGAATTCAATCTACTGGAGGTACTGATTCGCAACGCCGGGCGGGTGGTGAGCAAGCAGGAACTGTCGGAACAGGGCCTGGGCCGGCCGCTGGCGCGCTATGACCGGGGCATCGACGTTCACCTGAGCAGTATTCGGCACAAGCTTGGGCTGGATGGTATAGGGCGCTCGCCGATTCAAACCGTGCGCGGCGTCGGCTATCAATACATCCGGGAGTGACCGTCGTGGGCCGGCTGTTCTGGAAATTCTTTTTCGCTTTCTGGCTGGCGCTGCTGGTGGCGGGTGCGGGCGTGGGTGCAGCGGTCTGGCTCCATCAGCGGACGCTCAACGGACGTGGCCAGGAACTGGAGCGCGGGCCGCGCGCCGTGTTTCTAGTGAACGCGACAACAGCGACGCTCCGGCATGGCGGCATAGCGGCATTGCGTGACGTGCTGGAAGAATGGAACGCCCAGCAGGGGAGGGCGCATGTGTATGTCGTCGACGATGCCGGGCGCGAACTGCTGGATCGCGCGGTTCCCGCCGAGGCGCTGGCGCAGGCTCGCCGGTTGGCGCGAGAGGATCGGGAGTCGCAGGTCGCCCGACTGGAGACGGCGGGCGAACGGCGATACCTGTTTTTCATTCCCGCCGAAGAGGAAGCGCCGCGGCGGCACCCGCCGCCGGCACCCCTGCTGTCGATCAGCATCGGCATTCTGGCCAGCCTCGGTTTCAGCGCGCTGCTGGCCTGGTATCTGTCAAAGCCGATCCGTCACCTGCGCGGCGCGTTCGACGCGGTGGCAACGGGAAAGCTCGAAACGCGGATCGGAGCGCGCATGGGGCGGCGGCGCGACGAAATTGCCGATCTTAGCCAGGATTTCGACCGCATGACCCAGCAACTGCAAATCCTGCTCGGTTCCCAGCGGCGCTTGCTGCATGACGTTTCGCACGAACTGCGCTCGCCGCTGGCCCGGCTGCAAGCGGCCATCGGTTTGGCCCGCCAACAACCGGAGAGGCTCGATGCCTCGCTGGATCGGATTGAGCGCGAATCCGGCCGACTCGACGAACTGGTTGGGGAATTATTGACGCTGTCACGGTTGGAAGTCAGCATGAGCGGCGCGGCGGATGAGGAGGTCGATTTGGTGGACCTGGTGGCCGGCATCGCTGACGACGCGCGGTTCGAGGCGGAGGCGACCGGGCGTCGGGTCGAGTTTTCCAGCCAGGGCGAGGCCATCGTCAAGGTTCGCGCGGAATTGCTGCACCGTGCGTTCGAAAACGTGATCCGCAACGCGGTGAAGTACACGAACGAAGGCACGGCGGTTATGGTGCGGGTCGAGCGGTGGACTGCTCCTGACCGGTTGAGCGTGATCGTTGACGACCAAGGACCCGGCGTACCCGAAGGCGATTTGCAGGCGGTCTTCGAGCCGTTTTTCCGGAGCGAAACCGGCGTCAAAACCACCGGCTTTGGCCTGGGACTGGCCATCGCCCGCCGGGCGATCGAGGTCCACGGCGGAAGTATTCGCGCGCTGAATCGTCAGGGTGGAGGAGGACTGCGGGTTGAAATCGAGATGCCCACCGATGTCCCCGTTTGAGGGCATCCGTTTACCCACATTTTATCCTCCAGCATACACGGTACGGGTGGCCTCAAAAATGTATTGTCAAGTTGTCGAGTCGACGGCATTTTGACGCCACAAATGGGGGTGTGATTGCCGTTAGGCGTTCTTCTGGGCGTACGTCCCCTGCTGTCAAGTGTCAAACGCTCGGGCGCGAGCAGCACGATACTCGTCAGCGCTCATCCGATGACGGCGGGGGCGGAACAGATAGGTGATCGGGCCATGGGCGGAGAGAAAGCGCTGGGCATGGCCGGGGGACTTGAACCGGCGCATCGGTCGCTCGCGCTGTCGGGTTGGCTGGTGGGACAATTCAGCGCGGTTATTCAGGCCCTTGTGCTGGCGGTGCTCAACGCTTGGCATCAACTCTTTGCAGGCTGCTTCGTAGCTCTTGAGCTGATCGGTGATGATGATCCGCGGGACGTAACGCAGGCCTTTGAGGAGCTTGCGGAAAAAGCGTTTGGCGGCACGCTGGTCGCGGCGCGGCTGAACCAGGATGTCCAGCACATAACCGTCCTGATCGACCTCTCGCCAGAGGTCGTAGCGTCGGCCATTGATGCTGAGATAGACCTCGTCCAGATGCCACTTGTCGCCGCATCGGGGCGCACAACAGCGTAGTTCATTGGCGAACTCCTGGCCGAATTTCAGACACCACTGACGGACCGTCATCGTAGGTGACGATGATGCCACGAGCGGACAACAGCTCTTCCACATCACGGTAGCTTAAGGTGAAGCGAAAATACATCCACACAGCGTGACTGATGATCTCAGCGGGGTAGCGGCAGCCGGTATAGGGATTCTTAGTGTCGTTCATGGCCACGAAGCCTACCGACTTCGCTGATTGCGTTCAACTTGACAATACCCCTCTCCAACCGTCCACTGACCGCCGCTGAATTTCAGGGCCTGGCCGAGGTGCCCCCGGAACTGGAATGGTTCGCCAATATTACCAATGCGCGAACCCGCCGGGCTTATCAGTGCGACGTGCAGGATTTCACCCGCAATGCAACAGAGCCCTTGTGCGAGGCGCGAAAAACGCTCAGGCAGCCCCGCTGCTTGCGGCGGGGGGGAATGAGCGATCTTGGCGGCGGGCGATGGGGTAGATGCCTTGGTAAACCGGGCAGTTCTGGCGCTCTTCGTCGTAGGAGCCCCAACCGTCGAAGATGTCGTGGTCGTCCCACATGGCGATGGATGGAATGGATGCCATGGCCTACGCCGTCATGGGCATGCCAAAGACCTCGACGTAGCGGTCGTGGTAGTAGCGCTCCGCCACGTCGCGCATACAGGCGGTAAAGGAGGCCTGGTACTTGCCGATGTTGAACAGACTTTGCCATTCGCGGAAGGGCGGGTTCTGGAACAGGGGGTCAGCATAAATTTGGTCGCCTCCTAGCAGCAGCAGGTGATAGGGCACGGCTGGGTCGGGGTCCGGTCCCAGGGTTTGCTCGTGGCGACCTACGAGCACATGCCATAGGGCGTCCAAGGTAGAGACGTCGTGCGCCAACTGCGGGTCCGATAAGCCGTTACAGGAAGCATAGGCCATGCGGGGCAGGCGTCCGGCCGCCGGCAGGGTGAAATGACCTTCGAACGCGCCCGGCGCGGTGTAGCGCATCGTTTGCGGAGCGTCGCCCAGCGCGACCTCGAATACGTAGCGCCATGCCGAGTGCCCGCGCACCGTGGGAATGGCCACAGGGTCGGCCAATACAGGGGCCACTCCGCCATGGGTCGTGAGCGGGCCTGGCGATTCATCCGCCAGCACGAGTACACTGAGTTTCCACGTCCGCGGCGTTGCGTGCGCGAGCCGTAGCATCGGCCCCAAGGTGATCTTGGCCATCACATCCTCCTTCAACCCCAAAACTCACGCGATCCGATAGCGACGCGACCAGCGATTGAAATAGAACTTGATATTGCGCCCGAACACATCCTCTTCCCAGGCTTCCCCTTCCTCCCAGAATCCTCCATGTCCCAGCCGGTCTGCGCCCCAGTGAACGATCTCGTGGACAATCGCCACGTAAAGCCCGAAGCCGAGGTTGTGGAATTCGTGGGACGGGCCGCGTCCGGCGGCCCGTTCAAACTGGCGCAGCAACGTAGAGTCCAGATACACCCGATCGCCGGGCGCAGGTCCTCTCAAGGTCCACCTCGAACTGTAGGTTCCTGCCGCCCCGATGAGTTCGCGACACTTGACGTATGGCAACCTCGCGCCGGGAATCAACGCTCTGTGGGCGCTCACCTCGCTGAGGCGCGCATGCCTCATGAACTTGGCAAATCGCTCGGAATGACCAATCACGAGCCGGGTCGACTGACCGATATGCCGACACGCCGCCGGAAACCGCCGCCACATCCAAGGATCTAGGTACATGGGTCTGCTCCCGTCGTCAGGAATGTTGGTTATCTTGGCACAAAGACCGGTGCGGTCTGCCGACCGCCGCTGATCGAGGCGCGATGCACCGAGGCGAGCGCGGTATACCGTGCGACGGGACAATGTGAGGAGCGCCGATAAAAAAATACGCAACCGCTGCCAATCGCTGGATCCGGGCATCCGGCGGTTGCACACGGCCCCGTAGCGCTCGCAGACCACGGAGCCGAGCTCCACCGCGAGCGGAATCCGTCGTCAAAGCGGAGCCTTGATCAATGGCATAAGGAGAGGCCAGAAAGCGCGGGTGAAGTGCCGCCACCGTGTGTGTGTCGCGATAAAACGCGCATGAAAGTCAAAAAGCATCCGGTACGCCCCGCCCTCGGACCGAGCGGGAGCAGCATATCAATACCTTTTACCACATCCCGTTACCGCATCTTGTGGTAAAGTCCCCGACCGTGTCACATCCCACGGAAAACCCTTCCATGCGCAATGTTCCCCTCGATCTCCTACAGATCAGCCCGCTGCGGCCTTCTGCCCCGTTACCCTGGCCTCCGGCTGCTGCGGTGGCGCTGGCCCGCAGCGTGGGCTTTGTCGATTCAGTTACGGTACGCCCGATCGCGGCGACCGGACCGCAACGCTATGAGATTCTCACCGGCCTCAAACACTGGTTGCTCGCCCAGCGCGCGCAATTGCCGACCATCGCCATTCAGGTGCGGGAACCGCTCAGCGATGCGCAAGCCCATCAACTCATCCTCCTGGATTCTGGCGATGCGGTGGCCAATCCGATGGACGAAGCCCGGATGATTCAGACCGAGGTCGCCCAAGGGAAAAGTATTACAGCCGCTGGCCGGGCACTCGGTCTATCGCGCATGGAGGCTTCCCATCGCCTGCGGTTGTTGCAGTTGGCGCCGAGTGTCCAGGCGCGGATCGCCGCTGGCCAACTGGAGATGGGGAAAGCCCGCCCCTTGGTCGGGTTGCCGGCGTCGGTGCAATTGGAATTAGTGCAACGCCTGGTGTGGGAAAAGTTGAATACGCGCCAAGTGGAAACCCTGGCGAAAGCCTACAAACACCCAGAGAAGAACGGTTCAGCCCATGCCGAAGCCACCCCCTCGTTACCGGCTAAAGACCCCGATCTCATGCGCTTGGAATCGGAACTGGCCGAACGACTGGGTACGCGCGTCACGCTGGCTTATGGTGGGCAGGGTCGGGGGCAATTGGTCATCGATTTCGATACGTTAGAGATTCTCGATGGGGTCTTGGAACGGTTGGGGTATGGGCCTTAAGCCAAGCTTGATCTATGGTACTGACTCGACGTTTGCTACGGTGCGGCAAAACTTGAACCGATTGCCCGACCATCACCGGTTCAGTTTATATAAGCCATCACCCCACGACAAAGAACGCTAGAATTATAGTCAAACAGTTTTTTAATAGTTCGCCATGTACCCAGACCACTACAGTATTCCTTGCTGGAAGGGCAATCAACATAAAACTGTTTGACTATACTATTCGTCTTCATCGGGTTGCAACCGGTCAAGCTGCTCTGAGAGTGCGGTAACTAATAATGCCAGTTCTTGGTAATACACGCTGTCTATACGTTCAATAGTTCGAAGCTTTTTCAAGAACAACCGTCCGGCACCGATCGTCTTGTCCTGCACCAGAATCCCTAATGCGGGATTGCTTTTAGCCTTTCGAGTCGCCCGTACTGTCCACTTCCCTTGCTTCATTGCGTCCCAGATCGAGTGTTGGCGATCGGTATCTTTGATCCGGGTGAGTTCGATGAGTGCGGACTTGGAGATCAGACGATTATCGGACGTCCGATATTCCTCCTTGACCTTAGGTGGCAAGGCGTTGAGTTGCAAAGTCTCGCTCACCGTATTCTGCGCCTTACCAATCACCTTTCCCAATTCTTCCTGGGTATAATGGTAGCGTTCCATCATCCGCTCAAGTGCCTCAGCCTCTTCCAGTGGATGCAAATCTTCCCGCTGAATATTTTCAATAAGAGCAATCTCCTCCGCGTTGCCCATCGTTACAATAGCAGGAATCGTTGATTTCTCTAATTTCTCAAATGCCCGGAATCGTCGCTCCCCAGCCACCAATAGATAAGTTCCATCGTCCTCGCGTTTCACCGTGATTGGTTGGATAAGTCCGTGCCGTTCAATTGACGCCGCCAATTCCGCCAAACTCTCATCACGAAAGGTTTTACGTGGCTGGTCAGGATTGGGATGAATCTCACCAAGATCAATTTCTACAATCTTTGGCAAATCGGGAGAAAGACCGAAAAAGAAGTCCTTTTTGGTTTTGGGTGGTTTCATGACCTTAAGCGTGATCTTTTAAGAAGGAACAGGTGCATAGCGCTCAATGAGCGCGTCTGCGACTGTATAGTACACTTGCACACCTGGCGTATTGGGGGCAACTTCTAGAGTAGGGCGACCTTCAGTACTTGCTTTGTCGTAAGCCGTACTGCGATTCACAGGTTCAAACATGTGGATCTGGCGCGGCTCAAGCCCCAAACGCACCCGTTCCAAGGTTTCGTTGTCATGAAGATTGCGCGGATTGTACTGTGTTGGCAAAACGCCAAAAATATTCAAGGTTGGATTTAAACGCTGTTGAAGCTTTTCGATAGTTTTGAAAAGGCGTTCCACACCCCGAAAGGAGAGATTATCGGTTTGGCTCAATATGGATTCCAGTCAGTTGGCGTTGTTAGGCGACCAGCAGTTCCAAGAGAGGTCTGAGCAAACCTTTGCCCCGAATGCGGACGTTATGCAC
>Ga0209607_1001701_pt1 | contig 18320 bp, 11 predicted proteins | sample AD_UKC117_MetaG_FD_184413 | JGI IMG/M metagenome (GOLD analysis project Ga0209607, IMG submission 184413) | Active sludge microbial communities of municipal wastewater-treating anaerobic digesters from Hong Kong - AD_UKC117_MetaG (SPAdes)... | ecosystem: Engineered > Bioreactor > Anaerobic >... | reverse complement strand
CACGAGGTGTGCGACGCGCTGGAAATCGCCGGCGACGCCGAGGTGTTCTGCCTGCCCGATACGGACGTGAACGCCTTCGCCATCCTGGACGTGCGCAAGGAGGGCACGCTGACCCTCATCGGCGTGACCAGCGGCGCGTTGGAGCAGCTGGACGACGCGGAGCTGAAGTCCATCCTGGGCCACGAGTTCGGCCACTTCCTCTACGGGCACAACCGCATGAACGCGCTGCTGACCAGCGACGAGGACAACCCCGCCATGACCGTGCTGCCGCCCTTCGGCGAGAGCCTGTTCCTGCGCTGGCGCAAGAAGGCGGAGATCAGCTGCGACCGCGCGGGGCTGCTGGCGTGCGGCGACTTCCACGCGTCGGCGCGGGCGCTGCTCAAGGCCACCTTCGGGCTGAGCGAGAAGAACCTCAACCTGGACGTGGACTCGCTGGTGGCGCAGGTGGACGAGATCCGCACGTCGCCGGAGCTGATCGAGAGCACCTTCGCCTCGCACCCGCTGCTGCCCATCCGGCTGAAGGCCCTGGAGCTCTTCGCGCGCAGCGATCTGGCCGATGCGTGCGGCTGCCGGCTGGAGGGGCCGAGCCATCCCCTGCCGGTGGTGGACGACCAGGTGGACGAGCTCATCACGCTCACGCGCCGTCATCCGGTGAAGCCGCTGAGCAAGGCGGTCATGGACGTGATCGCCCTGGGCGGCGCGCAGGTCATGGGGGCCGACGCCCACGTGGGCGAGGAGGAGGTGCGGCTGCTGGTGCAGACGCTGCACGGGCTGTTCACCGACGAGCCGGAATCCGTCATCGTGACGGACCGCGACGAGATCGAGAAGCGGCTGCCCGAGGCGTGCGCGGTGATCCGCAAGGAGGGCGGCGAGCAGGAGAAGGGCTTCGTGATCTCGCGGCTGGCGGCGCTGGCCTTCGCCGACGGGGCGCTCATGGAGTCGGAGAACACGGCGATCTTGAAGGTGGCGGAGCTGCTGGAGTTCCCGCCGGACGCGGCCTACCGCATCATCGTGGGGGCGGCGCAGGCGGGGGGCATGCGGGTGGACGCCACGCTGAACCGCATCGTCACGGACCTGCAGCGGTCCTTCCGCAAGCGGCCGCCCGGCGAGGGGCGGGGCGTGCCGCCCCTGTGGCGGTAGGGATCAGACGACCGCGGGCAGCGGCGCGTGCTCCAGCGCCGCCCGCGTCTCCTGGCAGAGCGCGCGGAACTCCTGCGCGATCCCGGCGGGGTCCTGCACGGCCTTCTCCCGCCCCATGGTCTCCAGCCTGAGGCACAGCGCCGAGAGGCGCAGGGCGCCGATGGTGGCGCTGCTGGACTTCAGGGAGTGGGCCGCTCGCTGCAGCTCCGCGGGGTCGTCCTTCATGAGCGCCATGAAGACGGTCTTGCCCAGATCGTTCATGGAATTCAGGTAGGTCTGCACCAGGGAGGCGGCCGATCCGCCCGACTCGCGCAGCATGGCGTCCATCTCCTGCAGGCGCTTGGCGTCCAGCAGGGGGGCCTCCGGCTCCGGCGCGGGGGCCGGCGCGGCGGCGGGCTCGGTCTTCGGCATGGTCTTGGCCACCGTCCCCAGGGGGACCACGGCCGCCGGCGCGGCCAGCCGGTCCAGCAGGGCCGAGAGCTGGCTGCGGGTGAAGGGCTTGCCCAGGTAGCCGTCCATGCCGGCCATGAGGCAGCGCTGCTCCATGCCCTTCTGCACGTCGGCGGTGAGGGCGAAGATGGGCACGTGCACGCCGTCGCCGCGGCGCTTCTCGGCCTTGCGGATGGCCTCGGTGGCCATGAAGCCGTCCACCGACGGCATGTGGCAGTCCATGAGCACCACGTCGAAGGTGGCGCGGTCGTGGGCCGTGACGGCCTCGGCGCCGTCGGCGGCGATCTCCACGCTGCAGCCCTCCTGCTCCAGCATGCTGCGCGCCACGTCCTGGTTCACGGGGTTGTCCTCCGCCAGGAGCACGCGCAGGCCGCGGCGGCGGCGCGGCTGGCCGGCGACGGCGGTCTCCGTGACCGTCTCCCCGCGCAGCGACTGCTGCAGCACGCGGCGCAGCGAAGCGGCGAGCACCGGCTTGGCCAGGGCGGCCTGGATGCCCTCGGCCGCGCGCTCGGCGGCGCCCAGGTCCTTGGCGGACGAGCTGAGCATGATGATGCGCAGGGAGGCCAGGGAGTCGTCGGCGCGCACCAGGCGCACCAGGTCCAGGCCCGTCAGGCCCGGCATGTGCCAGTCCAGCAGGGCCACGTCGAAGGGGCGCTTGCCCGCGGCGCGGCGCAGGGCGTCCAGGGCCGACGTGGCGTCGGGCACGCTGACCGCCTCCAGGCCCCAGCGGGTGACATGGCCGGCCACGATCTCGCGGTTGGCGGCGTTGTCGTCCACCACCAGCACGCGCAGGCCGGCGGGCAGGTCCACGCCCGCAGGGTTCACGCCCTCCTCCAGCACCTCCAGGTCCACCTCGAAGCTGAAGGTGGAGCCCACGCCCACGCGGCTGTCGATGTGCATCTCGCCGCCCATGAGCTCCACGATGCGGCGGGAGATGGCCAGGCCCAGGCCCGTGCCGCCGTACTTGCGGGTGGTGGAGCCGTCGGCCTGCATGAAGGCGTCGAAGATCTGGGCGCGCGCGTCGGCGGAGATGCCGATGCCGGTGTCGCGCACGGCCATGCGCAGGCGCAGGTGGTCGCCCCGGCGGGCGACCTCGCTCACGTGCACGGAGACCTCGCCCTCGGTGGTGAACTTGAGGGCGTTGCCCAGCAGGTTGGTCAGCACCTGGCGCAGGCGCAGGGAGTCGCCGCGCAGGCGGGCGGGCACCGTGTCGGGCACGTCCAGGATGAGCTCCAGGCCCTTGCGGTCGGCCTGGTCGGCCATGAGGTCGGTGACCTCGCGCAGCAGGTCCTGCAGGTCGAACTCGTGGTCGTCCAGGGTGAGCATGCCGGACTCGATCTTGGAGAAGTCCAGGATGTCGTTGATGATGCCCAGCAGCGAGCGGCCGGAGTTCATGATGGTGGTGGCGTAGTGCTGCTGCTTGGGCTCCAGCTCCGTGGACTGCAGCAGCTCCGTCATGCCCAGCACGCCGTTCATGGGCGTGCGGATCTCGTGGCTCATGGTGGCCAGGAACTCGCTCTTGGCCTTGCTGGCCTGCTCGGCCGCCTCCTTGGCGGTCAGGGCCTCCTGCATGGCGTCCTTGATCTTGCGGTGCGACACCTTGAGCTGCTCGTCGCGCTGCTTGATCATGTCCAGCATGTCGTTGAACACGCCGGCCAGGTCGCCCAGCTCGTCGCGCGAGTCCAGCTCCACGCGGGCGTCGTAGTTCTTGCGGTCCGTCACCTCGCGCATGACGGCGATGAGCAGCTGCACCGGCTGGGTGATCAGGCGCTGCAGGCGCACCGCGAGCATGGCCACCAGCGTGGTGCCCAGGGTCAGCACCACCAGCAGGAGCAGGCGCGTGTCGCGGATCAGGGCGCCCAGACGGCTCATGTCGTCCACCAGGTGGATGGTGCCGATGCGCTCGCCGTTGCTCAGCACCGGGCGCAGCACGTGCTGGCGGCCGGCGTGGCTGAAGGTCAGGATGCGGTGGGTGATCTCCGGATCCGCGAGCCAGGCGGGGTCGAAATCCGCGGGCAGCTCCAGGCTGGCCTCGGAGGCCTGGCCGTCGGCGGCGGAGGAGTAGGTGCAGAAGGGAGCGCCGGCGGCGTCGTAGAGGCGCGCGGACACGATGCTCGGGGTCACGCTCAGCGAGGCCATGGTCTCGCGGGCGCCCACCACGTCGCCGAAATCCAGGGCCGCGGCGCAGTTCCAGCCCACGGCGCCGGCCAGGGTGTTGAGCTCGTGGTCCAGGGCCTCGTGGGTCCGCCGCACGGTGGTGACGGTCATGGCCCCGGCCACGACCAGCAGGGCCAGCATGCCCGTGAACATGTGCGAGAAGATCAGCTTGCTGCGGATGCGCAGGTCGCGGAGGTGTCGTCGCTTCATGGCTTGGTGATCACCTCGCAGAGCCGCAGGGCGCGGGATTCCAGATCATGGCCCTCGCGATGGAGGGCCTCCAGGTTCACCACGATCCGCGGGCGGTCGTCCTTCAGGTCCAGGCCGATGCTCAGGCCGTCGCGCACGTCGTCGGCATCGGCCGCCAGGGTCAGCACGCCGCGGGCACGCGCCGCCGCCTGGATCTCCTTGAGCAGGTCATGGCAGCCGCGGGTCACGTAGAGCACGTCCACGTGGTCGGCCTCCAGCACGGCCCCCAGATCCATCCCGTCGCGGTAGTTCACGTTGGTGAAGGTGAACGGGCGGCCGTTGACCGTCTTGTCCTTCTGGCCGCGCAGCGCCGCGGTGAAGGCCTCAGCGCCGGCCTCCGAGGACTCGTGGCCCGCGTGCGTCAGCACGGCGAGATGGATCGTCTCGCCGGCGTCCTCGGCCAGGGTGCGGTCGTAGGTCAGCATCTTGAACAGGATGGGCACCTGCTTCTCCTCGGGCACGATGCCGGCCCGCGCGGCGCTCCCGCTCCCGCACAGCACGCACAGCAGCCCCAGCCACCCCAAGGCGGCTGCGGACCGGCGCGTCGATGCCGTGCGGCTCATGCCCATCCTAGAACTCCGTCCTCACGCTCAGACGCGCGCGCCGCTCCTGCACCATGGCCAGGGGCAGGTCATGGTAGCGTTCATCCAGAAGGTTGATCACGCCGGCGGTCACGTGGGTGGCGCCGCCGCGCGGGTTCCAGTGCCAGGTCAGGTCCAGGACGGTCCGGTCGCCGGCCTTCTCCGAGTCCGAGGTGCCGTACAGGGAGCCGACCCGGAACGTGGTGCGGCTGCGGTGCTGTCCCCGCAGCGCCAGGGAGTGATGGGGAGTGACGTCCCAGGTCACCGTGGCGCCGCCGATGTGGCGCGGGGTCTTGAGGACCTCGCCGCCGCCGTCCGCCATGTCCGCGTCGGTGACCGACCAGCGGGCCTTCACGCCCACGCGGTCGCCCAGACGCGTCTCCAGGGAGTACTCCATGCCGAGCATGACCCAGTCGTCGTCGTTGATGAAGGCCATCTCGCTGGGGATCCCCGGCATGAAGGCGGGAGGAGAGGGGTAGGTGGCCACCACGTCCATGTCGATGATGTTGCTCACCTCGTTGCGGAAGATCACCACCGAGGCCAGGACGTCGGGGGTCAGCATGCCCTGGTAGCCCACCTCCAGGGAACGGATCTCCTCCGATTCCAGATCCAGCCCCCCATGCACGAACTGGGTGTAGCCGGGGATCGCCGACACCTCCGTGCTCCAGTAGCTCTCCAGGTAGGACGGATCGCGATAGGCCACGCCGTAGGAGGCCCGCAGTGTGTGGCTGGCGCCGGGACGGAACACCACGCCGGCACGGGGCGCCACATGGCCCCCCACCAAGGGATGGTCGTCGTAGCGGGCCCCGAGCGAGAGCAGGAGCCCCTCGCATGCCCGCCACTCATCGGCCAGGAAGGCGGACCAGATGTTCTGGGTATAAGTGTTGTCGTCGAAGACCCAGCTCACGTTCTTGCGCCGCACCTCGCCGCCCCACTGCAGCCGATGGCCGCCGCCCGGGCGGATCACGTGGTTGAGCTCCAGCGCCGCCACGTCGGCGTCGAGCTCGCTGGAGAGGTCCAGGTACTCCACGTCGCCGCGGGGGATCACGTCCAGGTTCCAGGTGTTGCGGAAGGCGAGGACGCGCAGGTCGCGCCACTCCAGCAGCGCGCTCTGGTAGCCGGTCTGCCCGTCCAGGTCCAGGGCCTGGGACGACGGCACGAAGTACATGATGCCCGAGGTGCCTCCGGCTCCGAAGGTGAGCCGCGTGTCCTCGCCGGCCGACCACTGCACCTTGGCGTTGAGGCGCAGCCCATCGCCCTCCTGCTCATCGGTCTCCATGTTCCGCATCACGGCCTGGGTGGAGCTCACGCGCCAGACCACATCATCGCCGCCGCCGGAGTGGATTACAGTGCCCTTGAACGTGCCGGTGGACTCCACCACGCCGCGCACGCGGGTCCCCTCCAGCTCGTCCGGGCGGAAGGTGATGATGTTCACCACGCAGGCGAAGGCGTTGGCGCCGTGGTAGGCCGAGCCCGGCCCCAGGATCACCTCGATGACCTTGATCTCGTCCATGGAGACCGGCAGCGACTCCCAGAAGGTCACGCCGTAGAAGTCGGCGTACACGGAGCGGCCGTCCACCAGCACGAGCACGGCGTTGGAGGCGGCCTCGTTGATGCCGCGCGCGCTCACGTCCTGGTGCGACTCCGAGGAGAACACCACGTCCATGCCGGGCAGGTCCTGCAGCAGCTCGGTGATGTGGACCGCGCCCGCGGCCGCGATCTGCTCCGCGGTGATCACGTAGGCCGTGACCGGCGTCTCGCTGATCTTCTGCTCGTGCTTGGAGGCGGTCACCACCACCTGGTCCAGCAGGGCGGAGAGGTCGAGCTCGCTGAAGTCGTCGTAGTCCTGGGCGGCCGCGACGACGCCGGCGGCGCCCAGCAGCGCCGCCGCGAGGATCCATGGGGTGCGTTTCGCGCGCTTCACCACGACGCCTCCATGAGGGATTTCCGTTCTGCGGATCCCGCATAGGATCCGTCCACGGGATCATCGACCGTCCGCTGGACGCCTTGAGCCCGGATCCCGGTTCCCGGAACTGCAACTCGCAAGGATTCCACGACTTGCTCAGAACGCATGGCGCAGGCTGAGGCGCCAGCGGCGCCTCTGCTCCAGGGTCAGGGGGTGGTCGCGCCCACGCTCGTCGAAGAGGTTCATGGCCCCGGCCACCAGGTGGGTGTCGCCGCCCGGGTTCCAGTGCCAGAGCAGGTCCACGGTGGTGGAGGCCGGCGCCTCCTGGAGCAGCGTGGAGGCCGCGATGAGGTTCCCGGTCCAGACCGTGGCGGCGCGGTGATGGAGGGCCAACCGCACGTCGTGGCCCGCGCCGGCGTCGGCGACCGCGGAGGCGGCCACCAGGTGCGCGGGAGCCCGCTCCACCGCGAGCCCGTCGGCCAGCCCTTCCACCTGCACGTAGGACCAGGATCCCCGCAGCGTCAGCGCATCCGTGGGACGGGCCTCCAGCACGGCCTCTCCGCCCAGGAGCTTCCAGCCCTCGGTGTTCCCGAAGACGATCACCCGGGGGATGCCCGGCAGGGGCGCGGGCGGCGAGGGGTAGGAAGAGCCCACCGTGAAGTCGATGATCGAGCGCACCTCGTTGCGGAACGCGGCCAGGCCCACCATCAGGTCGTCGCGCAGCAGACCCTGATAGCCCACCTCCAGGGAACGGAGCTGTTCGGAGTCCAGGCCCGTGCTGCCCTGCAGGGTCTGGGAGTAGCCGGGGATCACGGAGACCTCGGACAACCAGTACGACTCGATGAACGTGGGATCGCGGTAGGACACGCCGTACGACGCCCGCAGCGCGTGGTCGCGGCCGGGCCGCACCACCACGCCGCCCCGCGGCGCCAGGTGCCCGCCCACCAGGGGGTGGTCGTCGTAGCGCAGGCCCAGGGAGATCCGCAGGGCTTCGCCCGCCTTCCACTCGTCGGCCACGAAGGCGGAGACGATGGTCTGCTCGATGCTGCCGTCGCCCAGGACCCAGTCCATCATCTTGCGGCGCAACTCCCCGCCCCACTGCACGCGGTGCCCGCCCCCCGGCCGCACAACATGGCACAGCTCCAGATTCACCACGTCGCCCACGAGATCGCTGGAGAAGTCCAGGTACACCTGGTCCGCGGAGGGCTTGACCCCCACGCGCCAGCCGTTCCAGAAGCCGCGCACCTGCAGGTCGCGCCACTCGAAGTGCGCCGAGGCGTGGGCGATGGTGCCGTCGATGTCCAGGGACTGCTCGGCCGGCCACATGAAGATGTTGCCCCGGCTGGCGCCCGCGTCGCAGGTCAGACGGCTGTCCGCGCCGGTCCTCCAGGATGCCTTCACATGGCCGCGGCCCAGATCGCCCTCGCGGAAGTCCATCTCCCAGTTGTAGTGGCGGGAGAACGTGGCGCTGGCGCGCCAGGCGAAGTCCTCGTCGCCCACGCCGTGGATCACCGAGGCGCGCATGTTCCCCACGTCTTCCGCGGCGGTGCGCACGATGGTGCCTATCTGCGCGTCGGCGTCGTAGGTGAGGATGTTGATCACGCAGGCGAAGGCGTTGGCGCCGTAGTAAGCGGAGCCCGGCCCCAGGATCACCTCCACGGCGCGGATCTCCTCCATGGCCAGCGGCAGCGACTCCCAGAGGGAGACGCCGTAGAAGTCGAAGTACACGGAGCGGCCGTCGATCAGCACGAGCACGTTGTTGGAGGCCAGATCGTTGAGGCCGCGGGCGCTCACGTCGGTCTGGGAGGAGGAGTTGGCGATGACGTCCAGGCCCGGTACGTCGCGCAGCAGCTCGGGCAGGCTCAACGCACCCGAAGCCGCGATCTGCTCCGCGGTGATGACGTAGGCGGAGACCGGCGAGTCGCCGACGGTCTGCTCGTGCTTGGCGGCGGTGACCACCACCTGGTCCAGCAGCGCGGAGAGGTCCAGCTCGTTGAAGTCGTCGTACTCTTCGGCGACGGGGCTGCCGGGCGCGGCGGCCAGCAGCACCACGGCGGCCAGGACGGCGAAGGCGCGGTTTCCAGGGGACGATGTCTTCACGCCGGGCCTCCGTGCGCGCATGCCGAACCGTCGACCCCTTGCGGGTGGGGCCGTTCGGTGGAGGCATCGGCACGACAGGGCGCGGCTTGAGGCTTCCCGCCGCGGCTCAGCTCTTGACCGGGAACCGCCCCTCCAGCGCCTCGCGCAGGACGGTCATCACGTCGGCCCCGAAGTCCTTGCCCAGCATCCACTCCAGGTAGCCGGCGTTCTCCGCCTTCACCTGCTCCAGGGACTGGTCGCGGTACTTGCCGAAGGAGAAGTAGGCCCGACCGTCGTCGCCCCAGTAGAACTTGCGGCTGCGGTCCACCCAGCGGCCCTGGTCGGGGTTGCAGAAGGCGTGGATGCCGGCGGTGTCGGCGGGGAGGTCGGCGTAGTGGGCCACCTGGGCGTCCAGCACCGCCAGAGTGGCCTCCACGTCGGCCAGGGCGCTGTGGGCGTCCACCAGCTCCTTGCCGCAGTACTTGGCGTAGGCCGCGGTCAGGGTGCGGGGCTCCATGCGCTTGAAGATGGTGCAGGCGTCCAGGTGGCGGCGGTCCTGGAGGTCCACGTCGCAGCCCACGCGGCGCAGCTCGTTCTCCAGCAGGGGGGCGTCGAAGAACACGGAGTTGTAGCCGGCCAGGTCCGCGCCCTCCAGCAGGGCCAGGATGTCCGCGGTCAGGGCGGCCAGGACCGGGGCGTCGGCCACGTCGTCGTCCGAGATGCCGTGCACCTTGCTGGCGCCGGGCGGGATGGGCATCTGCGGGTTCACCAGGGAGCGGAAGGTGCGCCGCGAGCCGTCGGGCTCCACGCGGATCATGGCGATCTCCACGATGCGGTCGCGGTCCACGGCCGTGCCGGTGGTCTCCAGATCGAAGGCGACGAGGGGGCGGTCGAGCTGCAGGTTCTGCATGGCGGTCCTTCCGGGTATTCTGGGGTGATCCGGGCAGCTTAGCGGTCGGGACGACGGGTGGCAAGGCGGCGCCGCGTTGCCCGGGCGCGCCCCGTGTCGTATCATGGATGTTCACCGCCTCCGGAGGACGCCATGGCCCGCGCACCCCGCTTCACCCCGCCCGCCGCGCCGTTCCGCGCGCGGCTCTCGGCGTGGGTGCTGGTGCTGCTGGTGCTGGCCACCGGCGCGGCCGAGACCGCCCATCTGGCCCTGGCCGACCATCACGCCGCCGATCCCTGTCCGCGCCCCGCCACGGCCGCGACCGAATCGGCGCGCCTGGCCGCGCCCCATCACCACGGCTGCGTGGACCACCACACCCTGGCGGACCACGACGCCCGCGAGCTCCTGCCCCGCGCGCCGGACCACTCGCCGCCGCCCGCGGTCTTCCTGGCCCCGGTGGCTTTCGCCCCGCCCGCCGCCGGCGCGCGCCTGGAACAGCCCGGCCCCCGCCTCCGCCCCGACGACCACGCGCACCGTCTCCGCCTCATCCGCGGACCGCCCTCCCCTTCCACCGTCTGAGCTCCGGCGCGCGTCCTCCGTGATGCGTCGCCCACGCGGACCGGCCTGCCTGCGCCGGCCCGCATCCTCATCGCGTGGAGGTTGGAACGTGCGACGCACCCCGTCGGCCGCCCTGGCGGCCCTGATCCTGATCCTCGCCGGCTGCGGCGGCCCGGCGCCGTCGGACCACGGCCACGACCACGAGGCGGCCGTGCTGCGCCGCACCGTGTGGACCGCCGGCCATGAGCTGCACCTGGAGATCGACGCCCCCGTCACGGGCATCTCCGCCCCCTTCCGCCTGCAGGTCACGGACCTGGCCACCGGCGCTCCGGCCGGCGACGGCTCCCTGACCCTGCGCCTGGACGACGGGGAAGGCGGCGGCGGCGGCTTCCGCTCCGCGGCCCCCGTGCACCCCGGCACCTGGGAGGGCGCGCTGACCTTCCCGTCCGCCGGACGCTGGACGCTGACCGCGGAGCTGGCGCAGCCGGCCCGGCGCGCCGCGTTTGAAGCGCTGCCGGTGGCGGCCGACGCCCATGACGCCGCCACGGAGGACGCGGGCGACGGCATCGTGATGGACAAGGAGGCCCAGTGGCTGCTGGGCGTGCGCGCCGAGACCGCCGCCGAGGCGCCGTTCCGCCACGTGCTGCGCGTGACCGGCACCGTGGCCGCCCCCGACGACCGCCGTGCCGACCTGGCGCCCCCCGCCGCCGGCCGCCTGGCCGCGGCCGCCGCGCCCTTCCCCCGCCCCGGCGACCGCGTGGAGTCCGGCGCGGTGCTGGCCCTGGTCCTGCCCCACGCCGAGACCGCCGCGGCCTTCGCCGAGGCCCGCGCCGCCCTGGCCCGCGCCGAGGCCGAGCGCGCCACCGCCGCCGCCGAGCGGACCCGCGCCGAGACCCTGGCCCAGGACGGCGCCGCCGCCGCGCGCCGCCTGGAGGAGGCCCGAGCCGCCGACGCCGCGGCCGCCGCCCGCCTGGACGCCGCCCGCCGCGCCGAGCGCGCCTTCCGCGACGCCGGCCTGCGCCTGCGCGACGGCGCCGTGGTGCTGGAGCTGACCGCCCCCCTCTCCGGCGTGGTCACCGAGGTGCACGCCTCGCCCGGCGAGTGGGTGGACCCGTCGCGGCCGGTGCTCTCGCTGCTGGATCCGTCGGAGGTGTGGCTGCGCGGCCTGGTGCCGGAGGCCGACGCCCCCCTGCTGGCCGACCGCCCCACCGCCGCCTACCGCGTGCCCGGTTCCGTGGGCGATCCCATCGCCCTGGACGACAATGCCCTGATCTCCGTGGGCGTGGCCGTGGACCACGCCTCGCGCACGGTGCCGGTGCTGTACCGGCTGCGGAACGCCCGCGCCCTGCCCGTGGGCTCCGCGGTGGACCTCTTCCTGCACACGCGGCGCGGCGACCGCGGCGTGGTGCTGCCCCGCTCCGCCCTGGTGGAGACCGACGGCCGCGCCGCCGTGTTCGTGCAGCGCGACGGCGTGACCTTCGAGCGGCGCCTGGTCACGGTGGGCGGCCGCGACGGCGCCCGCGTGCTCCTGCGCGACGGCGTGCTGCCCGGCGAACGCGTGGTCACGGCCTCGCCCTACTCGGTCCTGCTGGCCGCGGAGGGGACCTCCGTCCCCGCCCACGGCCACACGCACTGAGGGGGCCGCCGTGGATACCATCATCCGCCTCTCCCTGCGCCACCGCGCCCTGGTCCTGACGGCCGCCGTGGTGCTCTGCGTGGCCGGCGTGCGCGCCGTGCTGGACATGCCCGTGGACGTGTTCCCGGACCTCACCGCCCCCACGGTCACCGTGATGACCGAGGTGCCCGGCATGGCCGCCGAGGAGGTGGAGCGCCTGGTCACCTTCCCCATCGAGACGGGCCTGAACGGCTCGCCCGGCGTGCGGCGCCTGCGCTCCTCGTCGGCGGTGGGCGTGAGCGTGGTCTGGGTGGAGTTCGACTGGGGCTTCGACGTGCGCGTGGCCCGCCAGACCGTGAACGAGAAGCTCCTGCTCGTGGCCGACGACCTCCCCCCGGAGGCCGACACGCCGGTCATGGCGCCCCTGTCCTCCATCATGGGCGAGATCGCGTTCCTGGGCCTCACCTCGGATCACGACGACCCCATCGCCCTGCGCACCTACGCCGACGGCGTGGTGCGCCGCCGCCTGCTCTCGGTGCCGGGCGTGTCCCAGGTCACCCCCATCGGCGGCGACGAGAAGCAGCTCCAGGTGCTGCTGGATCCCGTGGAGATGACCGCGCACCGCACCGCCCTGCACGAGGTGGCCGACGCCCTGCGCGACGCCAACACCAACACGTCGGCCGGCTTCCTGCAGGAGGGCGGCACGGAGGCCGTGGTGCGCGGGCTGGGCCGGCTGCGCACCACCGACGACATCGCCGGCACGGCGGTGCGCGTGGACGGCGGCGCCCCCCTGCTGGTGGCGGAGCTGGGCCGGGTGGCGGCGGGTCCCGCGCCGCGCCGCGGCACCGGCTCGCTCAACGGCCGGCCGGCGGTGATCCTGGGCGTGCAGAAGCAGCCCGGCGCCAACACCCTGGAGGTCACCGAGCGGCTGGACGCCGTGCTGCGCGAGCTGGAGGCGGAGCTGCCCAAGGACATGACCCTGCACGGGCGCCTCTTCCGGCAGGCCGATTTCGTGACCGCGGCGGTGAGCAACGTGGCCCACGCCCTGCGCGACGGCGCGCTGCTGGTGGTGCTGGTCATGATCGTGTTCCTGGCCAACGTGCGCGCCACGCTCATCACGCTCACGGCCCTGCCCCTGTCCATCCTGGGCGCGGTGCTGGCGCTGCGCGCGTTCGGCGCGGGCATCGACACCATGACCCTGGGCGGCCTGGCCATCGCGGTGGGCGCGCTGGTGGACGACGCGGTGATCGACGTGGAGAACGTGGTGCGTCGGCTGCGCCTGAACCGGGTTCTGCCCGCAGAGCAGCGGCGGCCTTCGCTGGCGGTGGTGCGCGACGCCACCCTGGAGATCCGCGGCTCCATCGTGTTCGCCACGCTGATCATCATGCTGGTGTTCCTGCCGCTGTTCTTCCTCTCCGGCGTGGAGGGGAGGCTGCTGGTGCCGCTGGGGCTGGCGTACGTGACGGCGCTGGCGGCGTCGCTGCTGACCGCCTCCACGGTCACGCCCGCGCTCTGCGCCCTGCTCCTGCCCGGCAGCCGCGCCGTGGTGCAGGACAAGGAGGGCGCGCTGGCCCGCCGGCTGCGCGCGTTGTACGCGCCGGTGCTGGACCGCGTGCTGGACCATCCGTGGCGCACGTCGCTGCCGGCCGCGGCGGCGCTGGCGGCGGCGGTGGTGCTGCTGCTGGGCGCGGGACGGGCCTTCCTGCCCGAGTTCCACGAGGGCGCCCTGACCATCAGCGCGGTCACGCTGCCGGGCACCAACCTGGAGGAGTCCGACAAGCTGGGGCGCGCGCTGGAGGAGATCCTGCTGCGCCATCCCGAGGTGGTCAGCACGGCGCGCCGCACCGGCCGCGCGGAGCTGGACCAGCACGCCATGAGCGTGGAGTCGTCGGAGATCGACGTGACCCTGCGCGAAGGAGAGCGGCCCTACGACGAGTTCCTGGACGCCCTGCGCGCGGACCTGGCCGTGCTGCCGGGCCTGAGCATCACCATCGGCCAGCCCCTGGGCCACCGCATCGACCACATGCTGTCCGGCTCGCGGGCGGAGGTGGCGGTGAAGATCTTCGGCGACGACCTCACGGAGCTGCGCCGCCTGGCCGCCCGCGCCCGCGACGCCATGGCCGACGTGCCCGGCGTGGTGGACCTGGCCGTGGAGCCGCAGACGCTGATCCCCACCCTGGAGGTGGACCTGGACCGCGCCGCCCTGGCCCGCCACGGCCTGAGCGTGGACCGGGTGAACGCGGTGCTGGAGGCCGCCTTCGACGGCCTGACCGTCACCCAGGTCCGCGACGCCGTGCAGGCCTACGACGTGGTGGTGAAGCTGGAGAGCCCCGACGGCCTCGCGGCCGACCGCGTGGGCGACGTGCCGGTCATGCTGGACAGCGGCGGCACGGTGCCCCTGCGCACCCTGGCGCGCATCGAGAAGCGGCGCGGGCCCAACTTCGTGAACCGCGAGCAGGTGCAGCGCAAGATCGTGGTCACCTGCAACACGGCCGGGCGCGACGTGGCCTCCGTGGTGGACGACGTGCGCCGCCGCGTGGACCCGGTGGTGGCCGCGGCGCCCGGCGCGCGGGTGGAGTACGGCGGCCAGTTCGAGAGCGCGCAGAGCGCCGGCCGCACGCTGCTGCTGCTCACGGCGCTGGTGATCGTGGGCATCGGGCTGCTGCTGCAGACGGCGTTCGGGAGCACGCGCGACGCGCTGCTGGTCATGCTCAACCTGCCGCTGGCGCTGCTGGGCGGCGTGGGCGGCGTGCTGTGGTCGGACAACGTGCTGTCGCTGGCGTCGCTCATCGGCTTCATCACCGTGTTCGGCGTGGCGGCGCGCAACGGCATCATGCTGGTGTCGCACATCCGGCACCTGCAGCTGGCCGAGGGCGTGACCGACCTGCGCGAGGCCGTGCGCCGCGGCGCCCTGGAACGCCTGTCCCCCATCCTCATGACGGCCCTGGCCTCGGGCCTGGCCCTGGTGCCCCTGGCCCTGGCCGGCGCCGAGGCCGGCAGCGAGCTGGAGACCCCCATGGCGCGGGTGATCCTCTGCGGCCTGCTGTCGTCCATGGTCCTGAACATGGTGATCACGCCCGCGCTGTACCTGCGGCTGGGGCGTCCCGCCCGCGTGGAAGGAGACGAGCGATGAACCGCATCCTCTGCTGGACGATGGTGCTGCTGGCCGCCGCCGTCGCGGCCGCCGAGCCCCTCACCCTGGCCGACGCCCAGGCCCTGGCCGCGGCGCGCAGCCCGATGCTGGCGGAGGCCGCGGCCCTGCGCGACGCCGCCGCGGCCGAGGCCGACCAGGCCGGAGCCTGGCCCAACCCGCGGCTGTTCCTGGATCTGGAGAACGCGCCCCGCGACGGCGATCTCTGGAACGACGCCGAACGCATCACGGGACTGGAGTGGTCGCCGCCCTGGCGCGGCGTACGGAGCGCCCAGGCCCGGGCGGCCCGCGCCCGCGCCGATGCCACCGAAGCCGACCGCGCCGACGCCGTCCTCCACGTGCGCGCCGCCGTTCACGCCGCCTTCGCCGACGTGCTGCACGCCCGCGGAAGCGCCCTCCTGGCCGCTGAAGCCGCCACGGCCTGGGACCGCACGGAGGAGCTGGCCCGCCGACGCGCCGACGCCGGCGACGTCGCCCCGGTGGAGGCCGTCCGCGCCCGTCTCGCCGCCGCGGCCGCCCGCGCCGACTCCGATGCGGCCCGCGCCCACGCCGCCCACGCCCACGCCGCCCTGGCCGCCCTGCTCGACGTGCCGGTGGAACGCATCGCCGACGCCGCCGGCGAGCTGGGACGCCTGATCCCCGACCCCGCGCCTGCCGACGCCGACGCCCCGGCCCTGCGCGCCGCCGCAGCCCGCCGCCGCGCCGGCGAAGAGGAGGCCCGCGCCGCAGCCCGAAGCCGTCTGCCTGCGCTGGACCTGGGCTTCGGCCTGCGCCGACCCGGCGGCGGCGGCGACCACGCCCTGGACCTCTCCTTGGGCCTGGAGCTCCCGCTCTTCGACCGCCGCGGCGCCGACGCGCGCCGCGCCCGCGCCGAATCCCGCGTCGCCGACGCCCGCGCCGACGCCGTCGCCCTGGCCCGCGACCGCGACCTCCGCACCGCCGCCGCCGAACTGGAACGCGCCCGCGCCCGCCACCACGCCGTGAGCGCCGACCTGCTGCCAGCCGCCGCCGAACTGGAACGCACCGCCGCCGCCGCCCACGCCGCCGGCGACATCGGCCTGGCCGACCTCATCCCCATGCGCGCCGAGGCCCTCGCCCTGCGCCGTCTGGCCTTGGACGCCGCCCGAGATCTGGAGCACGCGCGCGCGCAGGTGCTGCGACTGGGCGCGCCCTGAAACGTCGACGGCCCGCGCGGTGCCGTACCGCGCGGGCCGTCGTGACGCTGCGGAGATCCGATCGCTACCGGTACGCCCGCTTCAGCTCGCTCACGCTGAGGTCCTGGTTCCCCACCGTGCCGTTCAGGAAGTAGTCCACCAGCCGGAAGATCCCGATGCTGCGGTACTGCACCTCGCCCACGCCCCAGACCCACCAGTGCGGCACGATCACGTCGTCGGCCTTGGCCAGATCGAAGGGCCGGCCGTCGGTGGTCCAGGTGGTGCCGATGCCGGCGTCGGCCGTGGGGTTGGGCAGCACGCCCTCCAGGATCCCCCACGCCTCACGCTCCACGCCGCCCACCATCACCGTCACCGGATCGGTCACGGTGTACTGCACCGTGTAGGTGGCCAGCACGCCGCCGTCGCGGGTGGCGCGGGCGTCGGTGGTGACCGTCCAGGTCTTGCCGGCGTACAGCGGCGCGTCCACCACCTTCAGCGGGGGATCGTAGTAGCGCGACTGGCGCGGCTCGAGCCGGCGGAAGCCGTAGAGGAAGACGTCGCCCTCGCCGTTGGTGCCGTAGAACTGGCGGTGTCCGGGGCTGTGGTCGGACACGTCGTACTCGATGATGTAGCTGTCCTCGAAGAGCGGATCCGGACCGTAGACCACCTCGCGGATGTCCGGTCCCACCAGATCCGAGGTGTAGGCCCAGCGGTTGCCCACGTCCAGGGGCAGGAAGCTCTGGGCGCAGGCGGCGGCGGACACGCTGAGGAACGCGAAGAGGATCAGGATGGACTTCACGACCGGTCCTTCCGCAGTCCCGGGCGCGCCGGGACCCGAGGGGAGAGCGTGGAGGCGTCGACCACGCGGGCCGACGCCTCCGAAGGGGCACCTATACGGAAAGGAAGACCGGGTCGCTCCGCAAGAGGCGGCCGTCAGACCGTCTCGAACTGGGGCACCACCTGGATCCACTCCGGATGGGCCGCGCTGGTCCCGGTGTGGATGCCGCACAGGGTCTCGCGCAGGCGCTTGGTGACCGGTCCCTCGGCGCCGTCGCCCACCTTGTGGTCCTTGCCCTGGAAGAACATGGAGCCGATGGGCGTGACCACCGCGGCGGTGCCGCAGGCGAAGGCCTCGCGCAGCTTGCCGCTGTCGGCGTCGGCGCAGAGGTCCGCCACCACCGGGGGCGCCTCCGTCCAGTTCAGCCCGAAGTCCTTGCAGAGCACCCCCACGGAGTCGCGGGTCACGCCGTGCAGGATGGTGTCGCTGAGGGGCGCGGTGAGCACCTTGTCGTCGTAGACGAAGCAGATGTTCATGGCGCCCATCTCCTCCACCGTGGTCATGGTGCGCGCGTCCAGCCACACGATCTGATCGAACCCGGCCGCCTGCGCCTCCTTGATGGGCAGCAGCGCCGCGGCGTAGTTGCCGCCGGTCTTGGCGCTGCCCACGCCGCCGGGCGCGGAGCGCACGTAGGTCTCCTCCACCTTCAGGCGCAGCGGGTTGATGCCGCCGGTGAAGTAGCTGCCCACGGGCCCGATGATGATGTAGAAGAGGTAGCGGTCGCTGGCCTTCACGCCCAGCCCGGCCTGCGTGCTGATCATGGTGGGCCGGATGTACAGGGCCGACGGGCTCCGCGGCACCCACGTGCGGTCCAGGTCGATGAGCCGCTTCAGGGCTTCCATGAACAGGCCGGCGTCCACCTCCGGCATGCACATGCGGCGGCAGGAGCGCAGGAAGCGCTTGATGTTCATGTCGGGCCGGAACATGTGCACGGAGCCGTCGTCGGGGTTCGCGTAGGCCTTCATGCCCTCGAAGATCTCCTGCCCGTAGTGCAGCACCTTGGCCGCCGGATGCAGGACGATGTCGTGCAGCGGCACGATGCGGGGCTCGCCCCAGGCGCCGTCGAACCATTCCATCTCGAACATGTGGGGCGTGAACTTGGAGCCGAAGCCGTAGTCGCCCGAGGGCGGTGCGGGGGGATCGGGGTTGCGGGTGATCTTGATCTCCATCCTGACCCTCCTTCGGGGTTCTGGTCCGATCTCGCCGACCGGGGGGATACGCAGCGGTGCTTGCCGGGTTCCTCCCGCTCCAATCGTCGCGGTTCGGGAGGGAAAAATCAAGGGGCCGACCCCGGGCCGCACCCGCGGAAACCGGGGTCAATGAGTTGAAATTTCATCATTTAACGGTTTCGGAGACGCTTGATCCCGGCCTCAGGCTTCGCCCAGCAGTTCCTTCAGGATGCCGTGGGCCATGGAGCGGGAAAGGCCACAGGATAAGGCCATCTCCCATCGATCGCCCCATGGCCCTCTAGGTTTTCATGACTTTTCCATCGGCGATCAGACGGACGCTCCGCAAGCCTTTTTGTAATTAGTTGTGGACATTATGTTCGTCTT
>Ga0209607_1001698_pt1 | contig 18342 bp, 16 predicted proteins | sample AD_UKC117_MetaG_FD_184413 | JGI IMG/M metagenome (GOLD analysis project Ga0209607, IMG submission 184413) | Active sludge microbial communities of municipal wastewater-treating anaerobic digesters from Hong Kong - AD_UKC117_MetaG (SPAdes)... | ecosystem: Engineered > Bioreactor > Anaerobic >... | reverse complement strand
TTTAAAGAACATGGCTTTACCTCCATGCCATATTTTATTTCAGTTTTATGTTGCCAATGGTAAATTATCTTGCCAGTTGTATCAGCGAAGTGCAGATATTTTTCTTGGTGTTCCGTTTAACATTGCATCGTATGCTATTTTATTAAAAATGGTTGCCCAAGCTACAGGGCTGGAGGCTTATGAGTTTATTCATACTCTGGGTGATGCACACATTTATTTGAATCATATTGAGCAGGTTAAACTCCAGCTTTCTCGTGAACCTAAAACTTTGCCGAACTTAAAAGTTAATCCTGATAAAAAAGATATTTTTTCATTCGAATTTGAAGATTTTGTTTTGGAAAACTATGATCCACACCCACATATTAAAGGAGCTATTTCTGTGTAGAAGTAAAATAGTGAATTAGTAAAATAGTGAAATTGTATGTAAAATAAGTATCTATGGAAGAATTTTATTCTTTGGAGAAATTGGAAGTATTTCAGATTGGGAATGAGATTGGAGAATTAGTTTGGAACATTGTTTTAAAATGGAATTACTTCGAAAAAGATACTATCGGGAAACAATTTGTTCGGGCTGCTGATTCTATTGCCGCAAATATAGCTGAGGGTTATGGCCGATTTTCTTATAAAGAGAATATACAATTTTGCTATTATTCACGCGGGTCATTATTAGAAACAAAAGTTTGGATGTTAAAATCAAAAAACAGATCTTTAATTAGTACTATAGATTTTGAAATTCTAAATGAAAAAGTAGATAGTTTACTTATTAAACTAAATGGATATATTTATTATCTGAAAAAGAATAGCAATTCTAATACTTAAACTAATTCATTAAAGCAGGTATAGACTAATTTACTAATTTACTAATTTATATATTTACCAATTTACGAATTAAATATGATATCAATAATAGTTGCTGTAGCAGAAAACAATGTAATAGGAAAAGATAATGATCTGATTTGGCATTTGCCCAGGGATATGAAACATTTTAAGGAAACAACTACAGGGCATTTCATTATCATGGGAAGAAAAACATTTGAATCAAATAGAAGGCCTTTGCCAAACAGGACAAATGTAATAATCACCCGCGATAAGGATTTCAATGCTGAAGGTTGTGTTGTTGTTCACTCGTTAGAAGATGCTTTAAAAGTTGCAAAAGATGACCCCGAAGCTTTTATAATAGGTGGAGGCGTTATTTATAAAATGGCTTTACCTATTGTTGACCGCATTTATCTTACAAAAATTCATCACACGTTCGAAGGCGATACTTTTTTCCCAGAACTGGATATGAACGAATGGGAAGAAATAAGTTGCCAGGATTTTGAACCTGATGAGAAAAACAAATATCCTTTCTCGATAATAATTCTGGACAGAAAAAAGAAATAAAAAACAGCCTCATAAAGGGGCTGTTTTTGCGTAAACCGAAAGGTTGGATTTATTTGTTTGTAATTATTAAGCTGCTTTTAATCGTTGGATATTTGCTTTGCTCATTTTTTCTTTTGCATATTCTAAAGTAATTCGCACTTTATCCTCCTTCTTTGAAGGTATGTCGTACATTACATCAATCATAATTGCTTCGCAAATAGACCTTAATCCACGGGCTCCAAGTTTGAACTCAATCGCTTTGTCAACAATATATTCCAGCACTTCATTTTCAAAGCTTAAATCAACATCATCCATTTTAAATAATTTAATGTATTGCTTAACAATAGCATTTTTGGGTTCAGTTAATATTCTTCTTAGTGCATCTCTTTCAAGAGGATTTAAGTAAGTCAGAATAGGCAACCGTCCGATAATTTCGGGAATCAAACCGAAGGCTTTTAAATCCTGAGGTGCAATATATTGTAACAGGTTCTCCCTGTCGATTTTATCTTTTTGTTTACTTGCTGAATAACCAACAACCTGGGTGTTTAATCTTTGTCCTATTTTACGTTCAATCCCATCAAAAGCTCCTCCGCAAATAAATAAAATATTTTTAGTGTCAACAGGAATCATTTTTTGGTCGGGATGTTTACGTCCACCTTGTGGTGGTACATTTACAACCGAACCTTCCAGCAATTTTAATAAACCTTGCTGAACACCCTCTCCTGAAACATCTCTAGTTATGGATGGATTATCACTTTTGCGTGCTATTTTATCTATTTCATCAATAAAAACAATTCCTTTTTCTGCAGCTTCAACATTATAATCAGCCACCTGTAGCAGACGAGTAAGAATACTTTCAATATCTTCACCGACATAACCAGCTTCGGTAAGTACGGTAGCATCTACTATTGTAAAAGGTACATGCAGCATTTTTGCAATAGTACGCGCTAAAAGGGTTTTTCCTGTTCCTGTTTCACCAACCAGAACGATATTAGATTTTTCAATTTCTACATCATCATCTTTTATGTTGGCTTGCATTAATCTTTTGTAGTGATTGTAAACAGCAACCGAAAGGAACTTTTTAGCTTCATCCTGCCCAATTACGTATAAGTCAAGAAAATCCTTTATTTCGTTTGGTTTAAGCAGCTCAATTTTATTTACATCAAAATCTCCCTTTTTGCTCAGCTCTTCCATAACAATTTCGTGTGCCTGCTCTACGCAACGGTCGCAAATATGCCCCGAAAGCCCAGCAATAAGAAGATTGGTTTCTTTTTTATCTCTCCCGCAAAATGAACATTTATCCATTGTAATTCTCCGTTGATTTTGTTGCAAATTTAAGGCTAAAATTGCAATAAAAAAACCGCATTTTATCGAATGCGGTTTAAATTATTGTAAAGTCTGTTTATTTTTTGTCGTTATTGCGAACCAATACTTCGTCAATCATTCCATATTCTTTTGCTTCTTGTGCAGTCATCCAGTAATCGCGGTCAGAGTCTTTTTCAATTTTCTTAAACGCATTTCCGGAGTGTTTAGCAAGAATATCATATAGTTCTTTTCTTAATTTAACAATCTCGCGGGTTGTAATTTCAATATCGATTGCCTGGCCTTGTGCACCTCCCATGGGTTGGTGAATCATAACGCGAGAGTGTGTTAATGCCGAACGTTTACCAGCTGTGCCTGCAGCAAGTAGAACTGCTCCCATAGATGCTGCCATTCCTGTGCATATGGTTGCAATATCGGGGCTTATGTATTGCATGGTATCGTAAATGCCTAAGCCGGCATGCACTCCACCACCAGGTGTATTCATATAAATCTGAATATCTTTTGTTGGGTCGGCTGATTCTAAGAACAGTAATTGCGCCTGAATAATATTAGCTACATAATCGTCGATAGGTACACCTAAGAAAATAATCCTGTCCATCATCAATCTCGAAAATACGTCCATTTGTGCAATGTTTAACTGGCGCTCTTCGATAATTGTTGGTGATATATAATTATTATAAATAGATGTATATCGTTCCAACGACAGGCTGCTTAAACCTAAATGTTTAGTAGCGTATTTTTTAAATTCGTTTTTTGGATACATATTTTATCAGTTTAGTTTATTGCTGATAAATTTAAAATTTTTAAACGATATTACTTGCTTTTCTTCTGATCTTTTTTCTGTTCAGCTTCCCAAAGCTTTTGATATTCCTCGGCGGTTACTTCTTTTTCGTCAAGTTTTACTGAATCTTTAATAAAAGAAACTACTTTGTCTTCGAATTTTCTTTCGTAAAGATTCCTGCGTTCACCTTCTTTTTTCAAAATCTCTTGTGCATAAACGGCTAATTGTTCATCCGGAAGATTTGCTAAACCATATTGTGCAAATTGTGCAGCAGTTACTTCTTTGGCTAAATCAAGTATCTCACTTTCTTCAACTTTAATTTCGTTATCTCTTATGATTTGATCTTTAATGATCTGCCATTTTAAATCTTCTTCGAAACGAGGAAATTCTTCTTCGATTTGTTCCGGAGTAAATTTACCTTCGTTAATTGCAATTAACCAACGTTTTAAGAATTCAGTTGGCAAAGACGGGTTAATTTTCTCAACCAGTTTTTGTTTTGCATCAATTAAGAAACGGTAATCCGTGTCTTTTACAAAACCTTTCTGAATTTCTTCGGTAAGTTTTGCTTTAAATTCAGCTTCTGATTTAACGATATCTTTTCCGAATGCTTTATCGAATAAATCCTGATTGATTTCTGCTTTTTCGAATCGTTGAACTTTAGTTATCTCGAACTGAAAATCTCCAGTAACAAGTTTTGCTTTATCCCTGTCTATTCGTAACATAGAGGCAATTTCAGCATCGCTCGGATAAGCTTTGCGAATGTCGAAATTTACTTTATCACCAACTTTTTTACCTGCAAAAGTCTTTTTAATATCAGCATCTTTAATGTATTCGATAGTAATTCGAACATCCTGCGATGCTATACCATCTTCTAGAATTTCCCCTTCGGCATTAAGCTGAACAAAATTACCAGTCAGCATTTCTTTATCGGTTGTTTCCTCAACATCCATAAATTCACCAAAACGACGCGCATAGTTGTCGGTGTGGGTTTCCAGCATTTTGTTGTCAACCTTAATGTTATAGTATGGTACCTTATCTTTTTTCGAAAGTTTAACTTCCAGTTCAGGAGCAAGTGCAATATCAAATGCGAATTCATATTCCGCATCATTATCAAAATCAATTAATTTTTGATCTTTGTTTGGTAAAGGTTCTCCCAGAATATTTAATTTCTCGTCGCGGATGTAATTGGTAAGAGATTCAGAAATAAGTTTATTTACTTCTTCAACCAGAATTCCTTTTCCGTACATTTTACGGATAATACCAGTAGGTACTTTTCCGGGGCGGAAACCATCAACTCGTGCTTTTTTACGGTAGTCGCTGATTACATCTTCTACTTTCTGAGAATAATCGTCTTTTGTTACCTGGATTTTAAGCACTGCATTTAACTCGTCAACTTTCTCTTTAATTATGTTCATCGATACTAAATTTGATTGAGAATTTATAAATTTTAAAAAACCGCCAACCCATCGAATTTGATCGAGTGTTTCGGCGGTTTGCTTTATTAAGTGCGGATGAAGGGACTCGAACCCCCACGCCTTACGGCACTAGATCCTAAGTCTAGCTCGGCTACCAATTACGACACATCCGCAAAAGAGTTTGCAAATATATGATAATTTTTAAAAAGAAAGAAATATTTAAGAAAAAATACAAGTCCTAACTGAAAAGAATAAAATTTCTTTCTTTTCGTAATGTGCTTTTGCACAATCATATTGCAAACGGGTGTGTATGATTAATAACTTCAACTGCCATAAAACATAAGAGATATAAATTGCCTCTATTGATTTTTGGTAGAAAAAGCAATAACTTGAATAAATATTTGTGTAAAGATGAAATATTTACTAATTGTAGTTTTTAGTTTTTATTATTCTTTGGGTATAGCTCAAGGTTCGAAGGTTTATCTGAGCTCTAGGGTAGAAGCTCTATGGAAATCAGCGCCTGTTTTAGAAACTCCGGAGTCGGTACTTTTTAGCAAAGAATACCAACTTATTTTTGTCTCTAATATAAATGGTAAACCTAACGAGAAAGACGGTAACGGGTTTATTTCAAAATTCACAGCTGAAGGTAATGTTGTTGAAATAGAATGGATTAAAGGGCTTAATGCACCTAAAGGTATGGCTGAATATAAAGGGCATATTTTTGTTTCGGATATTGATCGTTTGATAGATATAGACATAAACAAAGGAGAAATCATAAAAAGTTACCCGGTAAAAGGAGCTCAGTTTCTTAACGATGTTGCGTCAGACAGAAATGGGAACATATATGTTTCCGATTCGCAAACAGATATTATATATAAATTAAAGGATGGTGTGGTTCTGGAATTTGTTAAGTCGGATAAAATTAAAGGGGCAAATGGATTGTGCCTGTCAAATGGCGATTTGTATATTGGCACTAAACAGAAAATTGTAAAAGTTAACTTAGAGACATTTTGTGTTTGCGATTACATACTAAATACCGGCAGTATTGACGGGTTAATTTGTTTGGAAAATAAGGATATTATTTTCTCCGATTGGTCGGGTAATATTTATATTACTGCACTGGGAAAAGAAACAATAAAGTTAATTGATACAACTCCTTTAAAGGTTAATGCCGCCGACATTGGATTTAACGAATTAACACGATCTATTCTTGTGCCAACGTTTTACGATAACCGGATTATGTCTTACAAGCTGTTGGACAAATAACTACTCAGTCTTAATATAGAAACCAAGTTTATCGGGATGGTCAAAAACCCACTGGTTGTTGTTAATTTTTCGAAGCATAAGCAGGGATATAATATCTCCTCCGGCAGTAATGGTAAAAAATATTCCTAAAAGTAAAAAGTATCCGTTGCCAAAAATAAATCCGGCAAGTAAAGGTAATATTCCCATTACAACCAGAGGCATGGCTCCACCCAGTTTATAATGCTTTGCCTTAAGCGGCGCTTTGCAATGACAATAAGGGGTTAGCCCGTTTAATCCGAATTTAATCGATTTAAAATTACCTTTTAAGAATAAAAGCCATGTTAAACCATGCAGTAGCTCGTGTACAATTATTCCAAAAATAAAAATGTAGATAAAAGAGTGGTAAAACAGTTTCCTGCTGGTATGAAAATCCTCTATATCCCATATCAGAGTGAAGATATAGATGCTCAGTGCTGTAAAAGGAATGGCCAATAAAAAAGAATACCAATTGGCTTTCGTTGTACTAAAAGTATATTCTTTTATTTGGTTTCCGCAGATCATTTTAAAGGGGATTAATTAATCCCTGGAATTTTAGTCATTAATTCCAATGGTTCTAAGGTCAAAATTCTTACCCAGGTACACACGCCTAACCTGCTCATCTTCGGCAAGTTCTTTGGCATTGCCGGCTTTCAGAATATTTCCTTCGAACAACAAATAGGCGCGGTCGGTAATAGAAAGTGTCTCGTGTACATTATGGTCGGTAATTAAAATGCCGATATTTTTTTCTTTCAGTTTGCCAACAATTTCCTGAATATCTTCTACCGCAATTGGGTCAACACCAGCAAAAGGTTCGTCAAGTAATATAAATTTTGGTTTTATGGCAAGAGCACGTGCAATTTCTGTTCTGCGGCGTTCGCCTCCTGAAAGCTGTATTCCTAAACTTTTTCGAATTTTTTGTAAACCAAATTCGTCAATCAGGTTTTCAAGTCTTTCTCTTTGTTCTTCTTTGGTAAAATCAGACATTTCCAGAACAGCCTTAATATTATCTTCAACGCTTAGTTTTCTGAAAACCGATGCTTCCTGGGCAAGGTATCCAATGCCTTTTTGAGCACGTTTGTAAACCGGCTCGCGGGTAATATCTGTATTATCAAGAAAAATTTTACCATCGTTAGGGGTAATTAATCCAACAATCATATAAAAAGTTGTAGTTTTTCCGGCGCCGTTTGGCCCAAGTAAACCAACAATTTCACCTTGTTCCACTTCAACCGAAACTCCCTTTACAACAGTTCGCGAACGGTACTTCTTTACTAAATGTTCTGTATATAATTTTATCTTTTTTGCTTGCTCCATTTTATTTTTTTTACAAATGTAAATATTTTAATGAAGATTCTGGTTTAATAAAACATAAGATATGTTAAAATACAAACTGCACCAATACGCGTAAACCAAATATGTCAATATCCTGATGATCGAGGTAACTTAAGCGCCACATGGCATCTACTCTGAAAATCTTAAAAATATTTTCGATGCCCACGCTGGCTTCAAAATATGGGTCGTTTACCTGGTATAAACCTACTGGAAAATCCATAACTTTTTCGTGGTTGTTGCGAAGCTCACCAATTAGTCCTTTGGCTGAAACCACTTCCCTCCATTCCAGTTTTCGAATAAGTGGGATTTTATTTAAAAAGAAACCCTGAAAATGATGCTCGGCATATACGCTCAGATATCGATCGCTGGCAAATTCATAATAGTTCATCATGTTAAAAGCATAACGGTCGAAAGCATAGGTTTCGTTACCTTCGTGCAGTTTTAAAAGCGGATAAGGAACTGTACCCCAAATCTGTCCGGCATCAATAATATATTTAAAATAGCCAACCGGACTTAGTGGTATTTTATGTGCAAAAGTGATATTTGCTTTGTAGTATTCGTAATCGCTCCCAAAAACATCTTTTAGTCCAGCTGTAAAATAAAGGTTCAAAACCGGTTTGTCGGTACCCAGGCTTACCCTTTCAAACTCTCCACGCAGGTATTTTTCATTTTTGGCAAACCGGAGGTTAAAAGTTATTTCCGACGAAGTAACATGATCATATAAAAGCGTATCCGTTAGGCTTGTTTTCTGAAAAGGTATATATTGTGTAGGCTCAATCTGTTTATAATTAAAAGTAAGTGCATTAGAAAATCCCTGAAACCATTCTTTCTCCATATTAACGCTAAAATCTTCCACCATGGTAAGTTTGTAATTCGGGTTTCTGCGAAGGATAGAAGTAAAAAAGTTATCCTCTGTTAAAGCGTTTATGCTTTGCCCCAACTGCTGAATGTCGTGCTTGTACTGTGCTCCAAAGGTAAAACGGGGATTTTTATCGATCATATAAAGAAATCCGAGCCCGTATTTAAAGCGATTATCTTTTTCTCCATAGGCGGCATGAGCATTTATCATAAGTGTGGTGCTGAAATTATTACTTGTACGCCCGCCAAATCTAAAACGGTTTCCCTCTATTTCGTTAAAACTGAACAGTTTATAATAAGGTCCCAGTTCAAATAAGCCAAGTTCGTAGTGGTACATTGCAAACATACCGACAATTTTTTCATAAGTAGTATAAATAGGTACTTGTTGTATGGAGTCGACCATCTTATAAATATTCTTTTCTTTATCAGTTAAAACCATTGGTCTGTATTTTTCCCAGTAACTTTCATCGTTTACTATAACACTGTCGACAACTATAATATTATCATTAATTTTGGTAACTTCTTCAGGCATCGAATCATTTAATTCGATGTTCATGTAAAGGGTGTTTTTCTTGCCAAAAAATCCAAGGGTCTTGTCGGTAAGGTTAAAGTCAAAAAATAATTTCTCCGATTTTAGAAACCATAAACTATCATATACAGGTTCGAAGGTGTATTCGGCAACAAAATCGTTAATATAATTGATGTTTGCATCTTTAGCCATTCGCATCTGGATTTTTACAATTGCAAATGTGGTATCGTTTACCCAGAAATCACCGCGAAAAGTTCGTTCTTGTTTTCGTTTAGGTATAAAGGATATTTGGTAGCACCATTTATCACCAATATATGCACTGTCGATCAGATAATATTTATAATACATGAGCCCAAAATCAGCAATGGGGCTTACAAAGCCCGGCTCAAAAACGGTTTCGAAATTTTCGTAAATATTTATATTTTGATATATTTTACCGGTAAACTGCGACAAGCTGGCATTATCAACTCCCGAAATTTTGGTTGCGGTAATAATTTCTCTTTCCAGTCTGGGATTTCGTCGGTAGTAATAATTTGAAAACGATTCGGAAATTAATATGGGCAAATAAGATTTTCCGGTTATAGCAGAAGTATCAACATAATCAAAAATAAACTGAAAATCCCGTAATAACCTGTTACTGCGAAAAGTGCTATCCACATTATTTATGTCGATTTCTACTTTGTTGTACATTTTGTACGAATATGAATCGAACTTACGAGGATTGTGCTTTTCTTTATTTGCAATAATATTTCTTAAAATAGGATGAGCAGGGTTCTCTGTGGGTAATATCACAACTTCGTCGAGCTCGTAAACATCAGGGTCTAACTCAAAATTTATTTCCTGGTATCGGAATTTTTGAACGGCATGTGATTGTGGCTTATACCCAACGAACGATACTGCAATTGTATCAACATTAGCACGGGTTTCGAGAAAATATTCGCCTTCGGTGTTTGAAATTGTGCCTATAGTAGAATTTTTAAACGAAACATTTACAAATGGAATAGGTTCTTTGCTTTCAGAATCTATAATCTTTCCGCGCACCTTTGTAAACTGAGCAGAAACAAGTTGCCCTTTCAAGATGAAAACACTTAACAGTATGATTCCGAAAGGAATACTTTTTCTCATAATTAACCCCAAAATATATAAATTTACTGTATTATAAATTATAAGTCCATATTTCACTGGTTTTTTTGAAATCAGCATAAAAACAAAAACATCATATTCATGTTTTTGTTGTTTCTTAAACTAAAATATGGGTTTGATATTATTCTTTTCTGCAAAATATGTGGTGAGCAAATCTAAACTAATTCCAAATTCAAAACAAGAAGAATTCCTTCAAAGACAATTTGAATAAATAAAAAAAATTGTAAATCAATAGCTTAAAAAAATGATTGCAACTGTGCATTGAAGCAATGTTCCAGAATTCTCTTTTTAACAGGTAAAAAAATGATGTAAACTTTACTTGCCAATTTATCCAGACTGCAATTTACAACCGGTTTTTATAAATCTTTTTTGAAATTCTGATACCAGCCTCGTATAAAAGTAATAAGGGCAGGGTAACTAAAAATAAACTAAAAATATCGGGAGGTGTAATAATGGCTGCTAACAGCATAATTACTATAACGGCATGCCTTCTGTATTTTTTTAAAAATTCGGGAGTTACTATACCGGCTTTACTTAAAAAATAAATCAGAATGGGTAATTCAAAGGTTACTCCCGCTGCTAATGTAACCGAAGTAATAGTCCCGATATATGACCTTAAATTTATTTGGTTAACTACTTCGTTGCTAATGCTATACGAACCAAGAAAATGAACAGATAATGGAGCAATAATAAAATAACCAAACAAAACACCCGATAAAAAAAGTATTGAACTAACCAAAACAGCACCACGGGCATGTGATGCTTCTTTTTCGTATAATGCGGGTTTAATAAACCTCCATATTTCCCAGAATAAATATGGAAAAGCAATTATAAACCCTGCAAAAATAGATGTTGTAATATGCGTGGTAAACTGCCCTGCCATCTTTATGCTAATAATCTGAAAAGGCTTTGCATTAATGCATAGTTGAGGTATATCCAGCTTGTTTCCTAAAAGGCAAAGTAGCCTGTTTGAGATAAAATGAGGGTTTTTAGGTGCAAGAATAATTTTATCGAACACAATATCTTTAAAAATAAAGGCAACAATGGCAATAACAATTATGGCAAGGAATCCTCTGATTAAGTGCCAGCGAAGCTCTTCGAGATGTTCGAGGAATGTCATTTCCTTAGCTTTTGATGCCATTTTTCATTTCTGGTTTTCTGATTAAACAATCCCCTCTCTGAGTATGTCGTGCAAATGTACCATACCCACATATGTATTGTTGTTGTGCACAATCAACTGGGTAATGTTGTTTTTTTCCATTAAATGAAATGCGTTTATTGCAAGCTCTTCTTCTTCAATTGTTTTTGGATTTTTCGACATGATATCACTCGCTTTCAGATTTTCGAAAGAATCGTATTTTTGAAGCATCCGCCTTATGTCTCCATCGGTTATTATTCCCGAAATATTTCCCGAACTGTCGATAACAACTGTAGCTCCAAGCCTTTTTGAGCTTATTTCCACAATTACATTTTTTATATTTTCGTTAACCGAAACCTGAGGTTTTTCATTATTCACATATAAATCGCTAACGCGCATATATAATTTCTTTCCTAAAGCTCCGCCCGGATGGTATTTGGCAAAATCTTCGCTCGAAAACCCGCGGTATTCCAGTAAACACACCGCTAAGGCATCGCCAATAACCAATTGTGCCGTAGTGCTGTTAGTTGGGGCAAGATTGTTGGGGCAGGCTTCTTTTTCAACGGTCGATTTGAGCACATAGTCTGATTGTTTACCTAAAAACGAATCTGTACTGGAAACCATACCAACCAATATATTCCCACGGCTTTTAATTAAAGGCACCAACACCTTAATTTCAGGGGTGTTTCCGCTTTTCGAAATACAAATAATAATATCATCTTCCTGTATAATTCCTAAATCGCCATGGATTGCATCTGCTGCATGCATAAAAATGGCAGGTGTTCCCGTTGAATTTAGCGTGGCAACAATTTTTTGCGATATATTGGCACTTTTCCCTATTCCCGTGACAATTACCCTACCTTTGCTTTTGTAAATTAGTTGAACAACTTTTTCAAAATCTGTATCTATATAATCGGCTAATTTTTTTATCGATTCTGATTCCTGTATTATGGTTTCTTTTGCCAGTTTAATTATATCCATGGTTTTAATTTATAGTCCTTTGTGTTGATATAAAGGTTAAATTTTGTTAATTTTATTTATTATCAATAAAAAAAGTCGTAAATTTATTTACAAATGTATTTATTTTTGATAGAAAGCAAGGAAGTTTCATTTTAAAAGATGTTATATAAATACAAAAATCATTTTATAAATTAAAAAAAGTTTAGTTTTTTTATATACCTAAACCAAACCTTAACCATTTTACAAATTTGATTGATATGAGTGCAGGAGCAGATATTTCGCTGAAAGATTATTTAAAAAAATATTTTGGGTTCGATTCGTTTAAGGGAAACCAGGAAGTTGTAATTCGCAATGTTTTAAAAGGCAATGATTCTTTTGTTTTGATGCCCACAGGTGGTGGTAAATCATTATGTTATCAGTTGCCGTCGTTAATTCTGGAAGGTACAGCAATTGTAATTTCTCCATTAATTGCTTTAATGAAAAACCAGGTTGATGCGATGCGCGGATTTAGTGCAGAAGAGGGGGTTGCCCACTTTTTAAATTCGTCGCTTACCAAAACTCAGATGCAAAAAGTAAAAAAAGATGTAATCGACGGAAAAACAAAGCTTTTATATGTTGCACCGGAATCATTAACAAAAGAAGAAAATATTCAATTTTTAAAACAGGTTAAAATTTCGTTTTATGCTGTTGATGAGGCACATTGTATTTCGGAGTGGGGGCATGATTTCAGGCCCGAATACCGAAGAATAAGGCCTATTGTAAATGCCATTGGTAAAGCTCCAATAATTGCTTTAACCGCCACTGCAACACCTAAAGTACAAAGCGATATCCAGAAAAACCTGGATATGATGGAGGCCAATGTATTTAAATCGTCGTTTAATCGTGAGAATTTGTATTACGAGGTTAGGCCTAAAGTAGATGCAGTAAAAGAAATTATTAAGTTTATTAAAAGCAATTCGGGTAAATCGGGTATTGTATATTGCTTAAGCCGTAAAAAAGTTGAGGAACTGGCGGAGGTTCTTCAAATAAACGGAATTAAAGCCCTTCCATATCATGCCGGGATGGATGCTTCTACAAGAAGTCTGAATCAGGATAAATTCCTGATGGAAGATGTAGATGTAATTGTGGCAACTATAGCATTCGGAATGGGAATTGACAAGCCAGATGTTCGATTTGTAATTCATTATGATATACCTAAAAGTTTGGAAGGATATTACCAGGAAACCGGTCGTGCGGGGCGCGATGGGGGAGAAGGGAAATGCTTATGCTTTTACAGTTATAAGGATATCCAGAAACTTGAAAAGTTTATGCAAGGTAAACCTTTGGCTGAGCAGGAAATTGGGAAACAACTTTTGGTTGAAACGGTGGCTTATGCCGAAAGTGCCGTTTGCCGACGAAAGATATTATTGCATTATTTTGGTGAGACTTACGAACAGGAGAATTGTGAAAATTGTGATAATTGCCTGCACCCAAAAGAGCAATTCGAGGGGCAGGACGATGTGGTGCTGGCGTTAAAAGCGGTTTTGGATGTAAAAGAGAAATTTAAAGCAGAGCATGTAGCACAAGTGTTATCAGGAGTTAAGAACTCGGCTATAAAATCATATAAACACCACGAGTTAGAGATTTTTGGAGAAGGGGCTGAGCAAGATGTAAAATACTGGAATGCTGTGTTGAGGCAGGCACTGGTTGCCGGATTAGTTGAAAAGGACATTGAAAATTATGGATTGTTGCATTTAACCGAAAAAGGGAAAGATTTTATTCAAAATCCAGAATCGTTTATGCTTACCAAAGATCACGATTACGAAGCAGCAGATGACGATCTGGATGGTAAAGGTGGTGGCCCAAAAACAGGGGCATTGGATACCGAGCTTTTCAATATATTAAAAGATTTACGAAAGAAAGTAGCCAAAGATTTAAACCTGCCCCCATTTGTTATTTTCCAGGATCCTTCACTGGAGGATATGGCTATTCAATATCCGATAACTTTGGAAGAGATGCAAAGAATAGTTGGCGTTGGTGCTGGTAAAGCACAAAAATATGGCAAAAAGTTTATCGAACTGATTAAAAAATATGTTGACGAAAAAGAAATTATCCGCCCTATGGATATGGTAGTGAAGTCAGTAGTAAATAAATCGGGGCTGAAAGTGTACATTATTCAAAGTATCGACAGGCAAATGCCATTAAATGATATTGCCGAAGCTAAAGGCCTAAGTATGCCTGATTTGTTAGATGAAATTGAATCGATTGTGCAATCGGGAACAAAATTAAATATCGATTATTACATTAATGAAGTAATTGACGAAGATAAACAAGATGATATTTATGAATATTTCCGTGAGGAAGCAGAAACAGAATCAATAGAAGCAGCCTTGGAAGAACTGGGAGAAGAGGAATACTCTGAAGAAGAAATCAGGCTAATGAGAATAAAATTCTTTTCAGAATTGGGTAACTAATTCAAAACTCATTCGTCTTTCAACTATAATTTTATAAGGGAATAAATAGGTTTCCCTTATTTTTTAACCATTAAAAAGTGATTTAAGTGGAAAAGGTATTACAAATAAACAATTTAAGTAAAAACTACGGAAGTTTGCAGGCGGTTAAGGATGTTTCGTTTACCGTAAACCAGGGCGAAGTATATGGTATTTTAGGCCCTAATGGTAGTGGTAAAACTACAACATTAGCTGTTGTTTTAGGAATACTTAATGCCAATGGAGGCGATTACCAGTGGTTCGACGAGCCATTTACCAAGCTGGCCAGAAGGCGTATTGGTTCACTGATTGAAACACCTAATTTTTATCCCTATCTGAGCTTGTGGGAAAACCTTAAAATTGTGGCTAAAATTAAAGATGCTCCGGAGAGTGATATTAATTATGCGTTAGGGGTAGCAAACCTTTTAAAACGCAAGCATACTAACTTCGGACACCTCTCTTTAGGAATGAAGCAACGTATGTCGATGGCTTCGGTATTAATCGGGAACCCAGAAGTACTTGTTTTGGATGAACCAACAAACGGACTCGACCCGGAAGGGTTCGCCGAAGTGCGGAACATTATTCAGTCGCAGGCAAAAGAGGGGAAAACCATTATTCTGGCAAGCCATATATTGGACGAGGTAGAAAAAGTATGTTCGCATGTGGCCATTCTAAAATCGGGCGAGTTAATTGCTAACGGAAGGGTGGGCGAGTTGCTTTCATCTGACGAAACTGTGCATATACAAGCCGAAAATATGGAAGCTTTACTTGTGGTGCTGAACGAATCGGCAATTGTAAAAAATGCCAAAATAGTGGATGATGAGATTGTTGTTGTACTTGAAACGGATATTAAATCTACCGATTTAAGTAAGTTGTGTTTTGAAAAGGGCCATTCCCTATCGAAAATTGTGGTTAAAAAGCAAAGCCTCGAAGATCAGTTTTTACAATTAGTTAAAAAATAAATACCAAAATAAAAGGAAAAATGAAGAAATTATTTGAGCTTGAAAAGATAAAAACCTTATCGTACCCGGCATTTAGAACATTAATGATAATCCATTTTTTATTATTCTTTCTGGTTATTTTGGTAGCCTCAAGAGTACATTTTACAATTCCGGGATTTTCGGTGAAAGGTTTATACCAGTTTCCTAATATTTGGGGTTTTTTCCCATGGGTTGCCAGTTGGTTTAACCTGTTTTTAGCTATTGTCGTTATTCTGCTTGTTGGTAACGAATTTTCATTCCGTACTTTCCGCCAAAATGTAATCGATGGTTTAAGCAGAAACGATCTGATAGGAGGAAAATTGATTTTGGTTCTGGCAATAGCAATATATACCTTTATTATGGTTTTATTGGCTGTTTTAATTTTTGGGTTAATATATACCAGAGATCTTTCATTTGAGATTATTTTCAAAAATTCATATTTAATCCTGATTTATTTTATCCAGGCTATTGGTTATATGTCTATGGGGATTTTGGTGGCTATTATCTTCAGGAATAATGCACTGTCTATTATAATGTTTATTTTGTATTTTGCGTTAATTGAGCCTATTGTTCGTTTGTTTTTTAAAGCAGAAGTACGACGATTTTTCCCCATGAAAATTATTTCAAACCTTACTCCTATGCCGGAGTTTTTAACAATGGCATCAGAGAAAAAATATACAAGTGCAACAGGCGAAAGCTACCTTGATTTTACAGAAATGGGGCTGCTACCCGAAAATCTTTCCTTAGGAACAACGGTATTTCTGGCAGTTGGATATATAGGTTTTTTTGTTGCGCTTTCGACAGTTTTAATGAACAGGCGTAATCTGTAAATAAAATTGGAGTTGAAAATATAGTATTATATGCATGGAATAAGAGAGTAATATATTGATAAAGTGTCCTTTTGGGATAAATTACTTTTTCTGATAGATTCTTTCTTATTCCATTAATTTTTTATTTTAAAGCAAGATATTCCGAAACAGGTCGGATATAGAAAAGATTTATAACTGATAAATTCACATTCCTGATATTTATTCTCTATATCCAAAACTCAGATTGAAACTCCGAAAACGAATCCTGAAAAATATATTCCAATTCATACAGCTCTTCTATATCTTCGTGCGTAGCATAATCGAGATGCACTTTTTCGCGAATACTTTGCATTCTTTCAAAAGCTTCACTTGGGCTTAACTCAATCGTTCTTAAATTTTCCATCTTTTTTGTTTTAAATTTATACTACGAATATGGCCCATATAGTTTAAGAAAAGCTTTCTTTTATGTTAAGTTTAAATTATTGACTATTAAAGTTATAAACAGGCAATTAACAATGTCTGGTTTTGCTGTATTATTTTTTGTTTTTTAACCCACCGAATATATATTTTAATGAATAAATTGTATCTTCATCTTCAAATTTGTAAAAATGTAAAAACCGAATGTTAAAAATAAAAACACTCTTTTTAATACTTCTAATTTCGCTTATCTTTTATTTTGATTTATATAGCCAGAGTTTTAAGGTAGAAGCAGGAAAATCGGTTGCCATGTCGGATGCTTCGGTTACTCTCAGCGACATATGGTCTGTTTATCACAACCAGGCTGGTTTAGGGAATTTAGAGGATATTTCCATAGGGGCTTTTCATCAATCAGGATTTATTAAGGAACAAAATGTACAGGGTATAGCATTTGCTTTACCTACTAGAACAGGAACAATTGGTGTTTCGTATGCTTACTATGGATTTTCGCAATATAACGAAATGCAGGCAGGGCTGGCTTTTGGACGGTCCTTTACTAAGTATTTTTCTGTAGGAATACAACTCAATTATATTTATACTCATATTGCCGATAATTATGGCACGGAAGATGCCGTAAATTTTGAAATCGGCATTTTATCGGAGCCCATTGATAATTTAGTTGTCGGAGCTCATATATACAATCCATTGCGAAGCAAACTGGGGGAAGAAGAAATTCCAACCTATTTTGATATGGGGATTTCTTACCTTTTTTCGGATAAAATATTACTTGCAATTGGCACTGAAAAAGATTTGGATTATGATGCCATTTTTAAAGCAGGAATAGATTATCAGCTTATAGAATATGTTTCGGTACAGGCAGGAATTTCAACCAATCCTGCACGGTATTCGTTTGGTATTGGTCTGCACTACCTCAATATAGATGCTCAGGTTGGTTTTCGAAACCATCAAACTCTCGGTTTTACCCCTTCATTTACATTAAGTTATGCTTTCTAAGCACCGGAGAAAATATATCATTACTTTATTTCTATGGTTTCAAATAGGAACAGTTCTATTATACGGGCAAGAGGAGGCCCCTGTTAAACAAACCATTGAAGATTTGATTGAAGATATTGCCAGTAGTACCGATGCCGAATTAGATTATTCCAGCCTATACGATGACCTGAATTATTTTTTAAATAATCGGATAAACCTTAACAATACAAACACCGGAGAGTTAGAAAAGCTACAGTTTTTAAGCGATTTTCAGATAAAAAGTTTGCTCGATTACATTCATACAAACGGGCCTATGTTATCAATTTATGAGTTACAACTGGTTTACGGATTTACATTTCAAGATATTATAAATCTTCTGCCTTTTGTAGCGGTTGCAACAGCAGAAACCACAGAAAAATTGAAATGGAATTATGCGATAAAATATGGTACACATCAGGTTTTTATGCGGGGGCAAACCATTCTGGAGCAACAGGAGGGTTTTGCTCCCACAAACGATTCCTTAACTGCCTTAAATCCTAACTCAAGATATTTA
>Ga0209607_1001695_pt1 | contig 18350 bp, 20 predicted proteins | sample AD_UKC117_MetaG_FD_184413 | JGI IMG/M metagenome (GOLD analysis project Ga0209607, IMG submission 184413) | Active sludge microbial communities of municipal wastewater-treating anaerobic digesters from Hong Kong - AD_UKC117_MetaG (SPAdes)... | ecosystem: Engineered > Bioreactor > Anaerobic >... | reverse complement strand
CAAAAACGGAATTTTTGTAACCGCCCTAATTTTTCATCTCCCTGATACCACTCTGTGCAGGAGATTTTTTACCCTGGCGTTTTTATACTTATCAGTAACTATTTCTCCATTACTGCTCAGCTCAATGAGATGCTGATTATTGCCTGTGTAATCATATTCCCCTTTATCTGTATATATCAGATAACTGTTGTCTTTAAAAAAGTACATTAAAGCAACTATACCTGTTTTAAAATTACGGATAATAATTCTGTTATCAGGTGCAACGCTCACAAGAATGTTGTCATCAGATGTCATCCCCATTCCAGTAACCATGGAACTATGTCCTTTAAGGTGCCCGCCGGGCTTACCTGTCATATCCCAGATTATCATCTCTCCATGCTCAAGCCCTGTAATAACCTTTGTCCCGGAAGGATTGAAACGCCCTATCCCTGTTAAATGTCTGTCAAAGAAAAACTTAATTTTTTTCCCGTCAGAAAAATTTCTAAGTTCAGCTTTATAAAGAACAGTTTTCATATCCGGAGACATATCATGCCCATGTTCCCAGACCCATTCATGATTTATTTTTTTCAAAGCCTCACCTTTATCATTGTAAAGTATCCAGTGAGAAGATGTATACCCATGCCCCGGATGCTGAGCCACATGGTGATCAGGGAGAATTGTCCCCCCGCCTGCAATATTAAATTTTTTTGAACCGATTGTATATTCCATAATATTAGAATTTTTCCTGTTTCCCTCAGGGCCGGTCATAATCCATTTGGAAATCATTCTCCTCCCCCTGGAATCATATCTTACTGAACCTTCTATCTCCTCAACACGTCCATTTAATGTATTGATAAGAAGTGAGGGGATATCACCATTTTCCCGCTGGAGAGCAATTTCTGAACCGTCGTGACTTATGCGGATATCGGTAAACTCACGCAGCGGATTATTCCCCGCAATGCCTGCTGCATCACCTTTGCTGTTAACAACTTTTACTCTAATTTTATCAGTACCATGTTTACGATAAGAAGAATCCTCCTCCAGCATTGCACAATTCCCTGAAGATGGAAGATAAACCGCATAATTATGGCTGTAATAATAGCGGTCTTCTCCACTTAAATCCCGTAATGCCACAGATGAATTGAGTTTCCCTTCGAATGTGTAGTAATCCACCGAACCTTCATAACCTGAAGTTATAACAGCTATATATTTCCCCCCTCTGGCCAAAGAAGGAACCGAGAATGCGAACATATTCTTAACAGGGAACTGATATGTTTTTTTGCCGTCTATAGATGAAACGCGTATTTCACCTCCATCGCTCCATCCGATTTTACCAATATATGCGACCCGCTTTCCGTCAGGAAGAAATATTACTGATCTTGCGAAGGCCTGTTTTGCCTCAACAGCCCCTTCCGGAGCAGTTACAATCCGCCCGGGCCGGTCATTCTCAATATCCCGGATATATGCCCCGTCAGAAGTAAAGAGGCGCATCGTAGCTTTCCATCCCTCCTTTGTCTCAATGGGATCTTCCGAGACAACGAGATGTTTTCCATCTTCGGAAAATACCGCGTCATAAACTCCCTCTGACGAAATTTTCTTTATTACTTTAAAACTGCTGTCAGTCAGTAGAAAATATGATTTCTGCCAGTCATACGGAACAATAATGAAACGAGACTCATCGGGTGAAATAAATATCTTCTGAATGTTTTTTGCAATTTTTATTTTCTGAAGAATCTTCCCGTTATAATCAACGAGAAAAAGAATATTCCCTCTGCTGGCTGCTGCCAGAAATTTTTTTGATTCAGGAAAAAGTCTGAAAGTATTAATTGTTTTCAGATACTCCTTACTCCCGGTTTTTTTGTTCCTTTCAATTTCCGGTTCGGGATCATGCCAGGATAAAACAAGTATCCCCTCTTTATTGAAAATATCTATATTCTTATTTTCATCCATTACAGCGAAGAAATCTCCTGAATAGGATGCCTGCATCATTTTTATATTCCCTTCAGGATTAATTATCTGGGGCGCTATAACATAATCAGATGCCATAAGTGCGCTGCCGGCAAAGTGAATAAGCATAAACAGAATAAAGAAAAATCTTTTCATCGGATACCTCTATTAAATTTCTGGTGCAGGGCTTATATGAGACTCCCCTTAGTATTCAGATACTTTTTTCTCCCCCCATGCGTACCAGTATGGATAGCGATAAACATAATGACCCGGTCCAAGAGATTCGCTGCACATATCAGTCCAGAGCCTTGATCGCTGATCCTCTTCATCATATTGAAGCACAACCAGGGAATCTTTCATCTTTTCACCCTCAAATTTCTGTTCACCCTGTATATCGCATCGAATAACATTTTTTAAATTACTGTAAAGACCATTAACGCTTACACTTTCAGGAATGTGTTCCAAAGGGATAACTTTATTTTTGTAAATGTAGACGTATGGCTTGACATAAACAAAAAATCCTGTATCAGGCCTGTTCGGGTTGTCACACATGGGGGAGGTGATATAGCCGAATTCAATAAAAGTCCCCTTTGTCCTCATGTGCCGGCACTTCTTCTTTTTTATAAGCCCGGTGTATGTTCCATTCATTGTGGCAAGCAGTTCATCAGGTTGTTCTTTAATAACCTGTTTTTCCCATACATACCAGATCCCCCCATAATAGACAACATATCCGGTTTGCAGAGTATTGTCACACCAGGCTTTGGGTTCTTTATTAAAACCTATGTCGTGAAAATTTCTAAAATTATTGTGATAGCTCATTTTGTAAAGTGCGTCAGTACACTGAAGACGCTGTTTCAGGCCATCATACTTTCCGAAAACTGAGGCCCTGGGCGGAATGTCGGAGAAAAAATGAGAGCTTCCTCCCTCTTCTGTGAAACCGGGATGAAAAATTAAAATCATTAAAAAAAAATGTGCAGCGATGAGCAGGAGAATTTTATTCATCTTATCACCTTCTTTTAATTCACAACAGATTTCCGGATTGTTTTCTTAAAACAAGATAATCATTTAGCGGCTGGTTTTCAATCGATAATAAATAATAAATACTGGAATAATCTGATGAAAAAATTGTTATTACTGCAGATTGATCCTCAGTATGTCTTAAGCATAAAAATTATATCCTGACTAACCCTTACAGGCGATGAAAGAGCAAGGGTATTTTCCGTAAAAAAAATCCACCCCTTAGCTGCCCTCTGTGCAGCAATGTCAAGGACACTGTGGCCTGAACTTTTCGTTATATCAACTGTTCCGCAGCTTCCGTCAGGCAGAACCTCAAGCATAAGCGTAACCCGTCCCTGGTATCCCATGGCCCTGGCTATTGCAGGATATTCCGGGGGATTGTTCCTGTAGGCCTCTGCAACCAGTCTCCCTACAGCACCGTAGACTCCTCCGCCGCCGGAACCCTCTCCTTCATCATTGTCTGTCCCGCCCTTCCCGCTTTTCCTCTCTTCCAATCCGCTGATGTTCTCATCCCGAGATTTTTCAGCAGGGGAAAAACCGGTGCCTCCGCTTGAATCACTGCTATCGATGTAAAGGGCAACATCCCCACCCCTGATGCCGAGAGACTCAACAGCTCCTCTTTTAAACAGAAAAAAAGACAATACCGCAATATGGAGCAGAATAGATATTATTATGTAGTTAAATAATTTCATACTATATACTGAAACTGATAATTGAAAAGCGGGGAGTATTATTGCAATAATAATTTAATTCTGTATATCAGCCGGAATATCATTTCGCGCTGAAATACAGTTTTTTGGAAAGTTCCCTGTCCAGGTGAAATATATCCTCAAAATAATCATTAAGTTTAGGGTCCCTGTCAAAATTACCTTTAATGGTCTTGATCATATTTCTGAGAAGTACAATATCTGTTTTTCTTTTTATATGCCCCTCGCGAATCATATCTCTCAGTATATTAAACTCATACTTACGAAGCTTTACCCTGAAAAAGAAATCAGCACCGTAAATCATCAGCATCTTATGCGGAGGGAGAGTTTTATCATCCCTGGTGTAATCCTCATACTCCGGTGAATCAACAGCACGGGTTGTCCCGCTTTTTTCTCCTGCTGCCGATGAAGATTCATCAGCAGCACCCTCCTCCTGCTCCTCCTCCAATGTGCCGTTATCAAGATACTCCTGTAGTTTTTCTTCACACCATTCTTCAGTGAATTCCTGCGGATACCGATCCATAAGGTTTTCATATTCATGAAGCATTATTGCGATATTGGCAACACGGCCCACAGGGGTATTCACAAGGGTGTTCATCCTGTTCATTACTTCACGCATTACCTGGGGAGGACCAAGATTTGTCCCTTTTTCCTTATTATATATTTCGGTGAGCCTCTTCTGGTAGATGCTCCTGAGATTGGAAACCACTGAAAGATCCGCAACCACATATCCGTCAATTTTTTTATTCCCTGACTGTTTGCTCTCCTTGGTGATTGCGATAATAAATACTTTATGAGCTTCATTAAGGATCATCAGTGCATGCTTTGTTTCACTCTCGCTGTACCCTTCCGCTGAGGTAAAATCTTTCATAAACTGATCGGACATAGGAACAGAGGGATCATATTCGGAACAATTAAAGCTTTTAATACCCTCATACACCCTTTCAATCAGGGTTCTTGTCAGCATAATTTGCGCCTCTTGTTATAAATAATTACATCTATTTATTTATAACAAATTCAGCCAGTTCTTTCAAGGGGATCCTCTCTCTTTTAAAAAAATCATCAGAATTCTCCCCTGAAAAAATGAGGTTGATTGAGGCCAGGGCACTGTTGAGGTTATCAAGATTCAGTATATATTCTGAGTCTATTGAACTCCGCTCCTTAAAATTCTCCGGGCAAAAGTCCACCTTCCCCTCAATATAAACCGGGTAACCGTGGGTTCTGCATATAACAGGCCGTACAGTATAAATTGAGCAGATCCCCTCTTTAAGAAAAACACATCTGCCGGGGCTATTATACGATAAATCACCCGGCATTACCTCCCCGGAACGGATTGACTCATATATTACAAAGGCTTCAACCGGGAAAACAGACTCAAGGATACAGCATATATCACACCCCCTGCGGCAGACTATATCAGAACTGTACTTTTCCAGAAGTTTTGCTTCGTATTGATTAATTTTTTCAACAAGTTGACTATAGAGTTCCATTGATTTAAAATACGGCATTTTTTACTCCCCCGGTTTTCAGAATACTAATCCTTTTATTAATAAAAACAATATTATAATCAGCTCTTTTTTACTCAAGACTTTATAACAGGGTGTATTATTAAATAAATTTTTTTTGCAAATTTTCAGGAATAAATACCAGTCCGGAAATCTGTCAGATTAATTTGACCGTGGCTGCACATTTATGTATTTTTAAAAAAGAGATTCACCAGAGTGTTTTAACAATTTCAAAAATTAACCCACGGAAGACAGATGAAAAGCGGATATTCATTTATACAGACTCCTGACTCATACGAAGCAGGCATTATTACTGCTGAAAAATTGAAGACTATCTCACCGGAGATAGTCTTTATTTTCTTTTCAATCCACTACTCTCTTGAGGAGTTCTTTGAAGCATTCTACAGTATTATCCCTGAGGAAAAAGTGATAATCTGGGGCGGCACAGGGGATGGTGTCTATTCACCTGAAGGTGTTTTCAACAACGGAGTGTGCGCAGTGGGATTGAACTCCGGAGGGAAAATCAGCTGTTCAGCAGCCGTGTGTGATACAAAAGAACTGAGTTCATATAACAGGACAGAGTTGTGCATGGACGAAGTGATAAAAAAATCAGCAGGCCCCTTAAAGGCAGGGCTTGTGCTTTCAGACTTTGTTAATGACGGCGTTGAGATTTCAGATGGAATTAATAAAAAAACTGCTGCACCCTTTACCGGTGCATTAACAGGCGATGACTGGCTGTTCAAAAAAGGCTTTGTAATCCTTAATGGTAAGGTTTATCAGGATGCTGTATTAATTGCAGGCCTGAGCGGAGATTTTGAATATGCCTGTAACTGCGCCAGCGGATGGAAACCGATGGGGAGAAGCGGTATCGTAAACCAGTCAGAGGGTAATATTATTAAATATATTGATAATAAAACGGCATTTGATTTTCTGGAGTCTGAATTCGGGTTTCCCCCCAAGGAGGCTGAACTTGGAGTCATTTCAATTGCTGTTTATAATGATGACGGCGACAGCTTTTTCCTTCGAACACCATCTAAAATTGACATGGATACCGGTTTTATTACATGTTTCGGCTCAATCCCGGAAAACTCCATGGTCCGTGTATGCAATGCCACAAAGCAGGATGTAACAGAAGGGGCGGAGAAATGTATTCAGGGATTAAACACCGCGAATTTCAGGCCGGTACTGGGGATAGTAATAAGCTGCGGCGGGCGGAAGTGGATACTTCAGGATGACATCACAAAAGAGATTGAGTTTATAAAAGAAAAATTCGGCGCAGACTTTCCATTTACCGGCTTTGCCTCTTTCGGTGAATTCGGCCCCTTTCACCTTGGAAACGGTAAATACACAGAAACTTATTTTCACAATGTTACCTATTCAGTAATGATCATCGGGGAAAAAATTTGAAATTTAACTGTTTTTCTTTAATCGCCGGAAAATATCCGGGCTTTGAGTACAGAGAGAGCATTGAACCTTCTGAACTGAGACACTCCCTGTTTGTTCTGATAACGGATGACATTGAATCATTCTTTAATAAATACTCTGCCATTCTGCCGAAAACCAAAGGGATCATCATTGTTCCAGGTGAGAGCTTTTCATTTGAAAAACCCTATGAGAATATAAGGATTATACGCTTTACCCCGGATGTTGAACCGGCATTATTGCCCCTTGCGGAGATATTAGTCAGCATCTTCATGGATAATATTAAACTCGCCTCGGCTTATGAACTTTTAAAAATAGAATCAGGGAGGACGCAGGTCCAGTATAACAGGCTCCTTGGATTTTATGAATCTGTTCAGGAGAAAGCAAGGCATGATATCCGGCACCAGAATAAATGGACAATAGAGGCCCTTCTTAAACTTATAAAATTCCGTAACGATGAGCTTCTGAAAAGCAGCCTTGAAGATTACCCTGAAACAGTTATCTCTTTTTTCAGAGATAATTATTTCGATTTCAAAGGTGTGGCTATCTTAAAAAATTACGACACCACACCTGAGATCATTATATCAACCGGTGATGTGAAGGAAGCTCTGCATGAAAAGAACGGAAATAAAGGGGAAGCCGGATGGGTTTCCGTTTTCCCCTTAACGTTTGAAAACAGGCCCAAACATCTGCTCATCGCGCTAAAGAATAAAAAAGAATACCTGAAGGAATATGAAACATCATTCTTCCTCCTTTTTTCTGAAATCGCAGTCTCCACATACAGGGAGAAGCTGAATGAGCATACTCTGATCGAGGCTAAGGATGAGGCGGAAAAAGCCAACAGGCTGAAGAGCCAGTTTATGGCCAACATTAATCACGAACTCAGAAATCCCCTTAACGGTATAATGGGTATGATCGGCTTACTGAAAATGTCCGAACTGGACAGCATCCAGAAACAGCAGGTTTCACTCCTTGAATTTTCAGCCCAATCACTTGGCCGTATCATAAATGACCTCCTTGATTTCTCAAGCATAGAAAAAGGAAACTTCAGGCTTAACAGAGAAACTTTCCTGGCAGATGAGCTCCTCAAAAAAACTGTAAGTCTTTTTGATATACCTGCTCAGAATAAAGGTCTGAAACTGAAACTGGTGAATAACTACACTGCGAATCAACAGCTTGAAGGGGACCCCAACAGGCTCCAGCAGATTATAATAAATTTTATAACCAATTCGATTAAATACTCCGAGCATGGAGAAATAACTCTTAGGCTTGATGTTGATGAAGAGGACAGAAACGGTATAATACTGAGGTTCAGCGTCTCAGATACCGGGATAGGTATCCCGGAAGAAAAAATGGATTCAATATTCACTGAATTTGTTCAGCTGGAGGATACTTACACAAAATCCAGGCAGGGACTTGGTCTGGGGCTTGCAATTGTAAAAGAACTGACACGAAACATGAACGGGAAAATTGAAGTGGAAAGCACCCCGGGTAAAGGAAGTACCTTTTCTGTCATAATACCTTTTAAAAAATCACTTCATGAGAGTAATATTACTGAAATAAAACATGAGAAAAAAGCAGCTGCCAGAAAACTGAGAATAATGATCGCTGAAGATGATGTAATCAATATGTTTTATCTTGAAATGACATTCATGAAAATGGGGCATTCCATAGATAAGGCTAAAAACGGTCATGATGCTTTAGAACTTATTCTCAGCAATACCTATGATATTCTTTTTATGGATATCGGAATGCCTGAAATGAACGGTATGGAATGCATAAAAATAATCCGTAAAAATAAAATTACAACTCCGGCTGTTGTAATTTCAGGTTATACATCAGAAAATGAAATACAGAAATTTATGTCAGCCGGTTTTAACAGGGTGCTTTCCAAGCCTGTTGATATCAATAATCTGAAAGAGGTCATCGATTCACTGCTATAAACCGGCAAAATTACCCCCTTTTTTTAACATTTTTCCTTGACAAATAAACTGCAAATCCATATATTGATAATGAAAATCATTTTCAAAAGTGAGGTTAAATTTGCACGGAAGAGGGCCATGGTGGCAGGAAAGATTCAGTCAGCACTGCGTCAGAGTAACAGCGGCACGTGAGGCTGTTATTAATGTGCTTCATGAAACCTCTGAACATCTCAGCGCAAGTGAGATCTACATGAAAGCCCACGCTGTAAGCCCGGAAATAGGGCTCACAACCATTTACCGTACACTTGAGCTTCTGGAACAGATGAGGATTGTCCAGAAATTTGACTTCGGCGACGGGCAGGCAAGATTTGAACTCCTGAATAATCCGGGCGGAAAAGGGCACCATCATCATCTGATCTGCGTAAAATGCAAAAGAATCATCGACTACAAGGATTTTATTGATGAGGAGATCAACTGTTTAGGTAAAACGCAGGATTTTCTATCTGATAAATATAATTTTCAGATTAATGATCATATTGTCAGTTTCTACGGGCTCTGTGAAAACTGCAGGGGAAAAAATACTTAAATTTTTTTTATTCTTAAAATGAAAATGGTTTTCATTATTATAAATTAAGGAGGTATGTTATGCCAGCAGGAGATGGAAGAGGACCAAACGGAGCAGGGCCTATGACCGGGCGTGGCGCAGGTTTCTGCGCAGGTTATTCAGCCCCGGGTTATACTAACCCTGTTAGAGGTGGAGGATTTCAGGGCTTCGGTTACGGCCGCGGAGGCCGCGGAGGCGGCAGGGGGTGGAGAAACAGGTTTAATGCCGCCCCGAATTATGGCAGGGGATTTTATGGCGCACCCTACCCTCCGCAGTATCCGCCATATGAATACCGGGCAGAAGATGAACTCAGAATGCTTAAAGAGGAAGCTAACGCTATAAATGAGAGAATCAGGGAACTTGAAGCTGCCGCAGCAGCGAAAACAGACAAGTAGCTTCCCGCTGCATTTATTTTTTACCGGGACCGATCCGGACTTTTTGCGGATCAGTTCCGGCAAAGCTTTGTTTTACAGAAGAAAGGATAAAGAGATATATTTTTCCATCGAGGGAGCATATGAAAGAAATAGCAAAAAACAGTTTTTATGAATTAAACTATAATGAAGCGGAAAACATTGTGTACTGGAAAATGAAAGGTTTCTGGAAAGATATGTCTGTTGTTCCCGGCTTTCACAAAGACTGGGAAAAGGCCAGAAAACTGACAAAAACAGGATGGAAAATATTTTCCGATGCAAGTGAATGCAAAGTTATACCTCCTGACGTAAACACTGAAAAGATAAAAAACCAGGAAAAGGCAATTGAGAGCGGATGCACTAAAATCGCACTGGTTGTAAACTCAGCTATAACAACAATATCAATTATGCGCGGCACACAGGAATCCGGCGCAGAAGATCGGATGAAAGTTTTCGGTTCTGAAGAGATTGAAAAAGCTAAACAATGGCTTAAATCATAAAAGAAATATAGTAAAATTATCCGGGGTGTCAGGATGGCAGCAATAATAAATAGAGAAATATGCACAGGGTGCGGCAAATGCATTGAAGCCTGTCCTGTTGACGCTATTTCACTTAATGAAGCTATACGCAAAGCTGTAATTGACAGCACACTCTGCATTGACTGCGGAGCCTGTATCGATAAATGCAAAAAAGGTGCCATATCTCAGGGTGCAGAGTCCACGGGCACCGGAAAGCAGCCGGTACGCGAAGGGGCATATCTCCGGAACACAGGGGGTTCCGGCAGGTCAGCATCCTGGGGAATGGGCCGGGGACGAGGAGGCGGAAGCGGCATGGGTCAAGTAGGAGGCTGCGGAAGAGGCGGCAGACAGAAGCCCGATGTAATGGGTGAATGTTACTGCCCTGCATGCGATATATCCATGCCTCACAAGGCAGGTATCCCCTGCTCACAGACAAAATGCCCGTTATGCGGGAACCCTATGATCAGGAAATAAAACAGACAAAGAGAAAGAATATGATAACAGAAAGAGTCACTCAGGATTTTTCCCGGGAAGAGATAGAGAAGAACCATGAAATTTTTCTAAAAAGAAATGCCCTATATAAAGAATACGGCATGGATCAGGAGGAGCTCAGGCGGTGCATAGTCCGGCTGGTAGAACCGCAATCGAAATCTCTTCTTGAAATCGGGACAGGAAAAGGTTATCTTACTTCGATGCTTGCGGATTCTGCCGCCAGGATAACCTCAGTGGACACAGATAACACCGGCAACAGAATTGCCATGCTTAACGCGGCTTTTTACAACAGGCTTGATAATATTGCATTTATCACAGCAGATGCATGCGCCATGAATTTTCCGGATAGAAGTTTCGACACAGTTGTCTCAGCCTTTACATTTCACCATTTTGACCTCCCTTTCAAGGCGCTGAGAGAAATGGCACGAGTTGCAGACAGGCAGTTAATCATATCCGATTTTAACGAAAGGGGATTTGAGGCAGTAGCAAAGGTTCATCTTGCAGAGGGTGGGACACATGAACGTAAACCTGCTGATTTCAGCATTGTCGGTGTATATCTTAAAGAGTTTAATTTTGATGTTACAGTAATTGAACAGGAGTGGCAGACTATCTACTCGGCAAAAAGAAAATAACGGAATATTTTATGATAACAAGTCTTGAATGTATACCATGCCTGATTCGTCAGGCTATTGATGCGTCCGGATTCTCATCCTCAGATTATGAATTTCAGGAGAGGGTTCTTCGGGAGATACTGAAAAAATTATCTGAAACAGAGTTTTCACTGACTCCCCCTGAAATTGCAGCTGATATTCACAGGAGGCTGCGCGAGCTGTCCGGAAATACTGACCCGTATAAACCGGTGAAAAACAGCTTCAACGATCTTATACTATCCATTACAGACCAACTGAAAGAAAAAATCAACAGTGCAGATGACCCTTTACTTGCGGCAACACGACTTGCAATCGCAGGGAATGTAATAGACTCCGGAGTGAAATCCGGGCTCACTGAAGATGAAGTTCTTAGATCAATTGAATCATCTTACTCAGAGGAGCTTGCGGGAGATCCTGATGAATTCATCAGGGAGATATCTCAGGCGCAAAAAATTTTATACATAGCCGACAACGCAGGAGAGATTATTTTCGACAGGTTACTGATTGAAAGAATTGGCCCTGAAAAAGTTACTCTTGCTGTACGGGGATTCCCTGTAATTAATGACGCAACAATTGACGATGCCCGCATTGCGGGACTTGATAAACTGGTTACTGTTATTGAAAACGGCTCTGACGCGCCCGGAACTATACTTGCTGAATGCAGTGATGAGTTCAGGAAATTCTTTAATGACGCGGATATAATTATTGCAAAGGGCCAGGGAAACTACGAAACACTGTGTGATGAAAACAGTGAGATTTTTTTCCTGCTTAAAGTGAAGTGCCATATTATTTCTGATCACACCGGACTCCCTGCAGGAACCCATGCAATCATAAAATCTCAACCTTCCGGCAGAGACAAAAATCCGGTAAAAAATAAAAAATCTACGGAAGTTCTGCCCCCCTTTACATGCAGGCCCATAGGAATAATTCATAGTGAACACATTACACCCTCCGAAACTCCGATACAGCCGATCTACGCTAAAGGATGCAAAGGGTACGCTGAGATCTTCCCGGAATATACAGACGGTCTTAAAGACCTGGATGGATTTTCGCATATTTATATACTGTTTCACCTGCATAAATCGGGACCGGTTAAACTTCATGTAAAACCGTTTCTCGACACTGAGATAAGAGGAGTATTTTCCACACGGGCACCATCCAGGCCTAACCCCATTGGAATGAGTATTGTTGAGCTTGTTTCTGTTGAAGGTAACCGGCTGAATCTCAGCGGCCTCGATATTCTTGACGGGACACCGGTTATTGACATTAAACCGTACACCGCACGCTTTGATAAAATCGAAAGCACAAGGAACGGCTGGCAGGATTCCGTGGAGGAAGCTGACGCGCAAAAACGCGGAACACGCGATTATAATAAAACCATGAATACTAACGAAAGCTGAAACCGGAGGATTATATGCAGGCCGCAGCAGCAGATTATTACACGCTGTTAAATATAAAGAAAGATGCCTCTCCTGATGATATAAAAAAATCTTTCAGGACACTGGCTCACCGTTTTCATCCGGATAAGAATCCGGGCGACATTGAAGCTGAAGAGAGATTTAAAGAGATCAGCCGGGCTTACGAAGTCCTGAGTGATCCTGAAAAGCGGATGTTATACGACAGAACCGGCCGCTCAATGTTTGAATCTATGCATGGTCCGGGAAACATGCAGGGGGGGATGGGATGCGGAATGAAAAGGGGATGCGGCTGCGGAAGAGGCCGGGGCGGAAGAGCTGCCTGGAGCCAGATGATGCAGAACATGGCCATCCACGAAATTTCTGTTACACGGGAGGAGGCGGTTTATGGTGCTGAAATTTCCATTAAACCGGAAAATGCCTCTGATGAAGCAGCATTCCAGGTAAGGCTGCCGGCGGATATTCAGAATGGCACAGTACTTCGATGCGTGAACAGCGGGACCGGTGATGATTTTTTCATCAGGATTGTGATTGCAGATGAATGACAATATATCAGACAGCATTGTATTCGGACCGGTACCGTCGCGCAGGCTGGGGAGGAGCCTCGGGATCAACAACATTCCGCCTGTATACTGTTCATATTCATGCATATACTGCCAGCTCGGCAGGAATAAAAAGATCAGCACAGAGCGAAAAAATTTCTATGCTCCAGAGGATGTGCTGAGACAGGCTGAGATAAAAATTAATGAAGTGCTGAAAAACAATGATACCATTGATTACATCTCTTTTGTCCCGGACGGAGAACCTACCCTGGACATCAGCCTGGGTAAAACAATACGCCTGCTTAAGAAAACAGGGATAAAGATCGCAGTTATCACTAACTCGTCTCTGTTATCGGATGAAAAAGTCAGGAATGATCTCATGGAGGCGGACTGGGTTTCGCTAAAGGCTGACACAACCACTGAGACAATATGGCGAAGAATCAACAGGCCGCACATTGCTCTTAACCTGGCAGGTATTCAGCGGGGAATGGTGCTGTTTTCTCTATGCTTTGCCGGGGAATTGAATACAGAAACCATGCTGGTTCAGGGAATCAATACAGGGGAGAAGGAATTTTTAACTACCGCAAATTTTATCAAAGCGCTGAATCCGCAGAGAGCATATATCTCTATCCCCACAAGGCCGCCGGCTGAACAGAGCGTCATACAGCCGGATGAGGCCACAGTAATAGATGCATACAGAATCTTTTCCGGCAAAGGTCTGAACGTGGAATGTATAACAGGTCATGAGGGTAATGAGTTCAGCCATACCGGAAATATTGTTGAGGATATACTGAGCATCACATCTGTTCACCCGATGAGGGAGGACAGTTTAAAAACATTTATCTCAGAAGCGGGGAAAGACTGGAGCACGATTGAACAGCTTATCTCAGAAAAAAGACTCATTGAAAGTGAGTTCAATGGAAAACGTTTTTATTTTAGAAAGTTTAAACAAGTAAACGATAAATAAAAGGAGTAAAACATGACTGAAAAGAAAAAAATACTCGTTATAGGCGGCTCCGCGGCGGGGCCTAAAGCAGCAGCAAAAGCCCGGAGGCTTGACGAAAATGCTGATATCACAATAATACAGAAGGCACCGGATCTCTCAATGGCATCATGCGGCTACCCGTATTATGTCGGAGGGGTTTTCGACGACCGCAACATGCTCCTCTGTACACCAACAGGCGTTGTGCGTGATCCGAAGTTCTACCTCAATGCAAAAGGGATTGTTGCAAAAACAGAAACTGAAGCGTTAAAAATTGACCGCAAAGCAAAGAGCCTCACAGTGAAAAACCTTAAAACCGGGGTGGAGGAAGCACTCCCATATGACAGGCTGATAATAACAGCGGGTTCTGTACCGAGAAAAATACCTGTTCCCGGGGCAGACCTTGACGGCATCACCACACTTCAGTCAATGCAGGATGCTGACTACCTCAGAAAGATCCGTGATGATAAAAAAATTCAGAAAGCGGTAGTCATCGGCGGTGGACTTATCGGAATTGAAACATGCGAAGCTCTTCAGCTTGCGGGTATCGAGATCACGGTTATTGAAATGCTTCCTCAGCTCCTGACATTTCTTGACTGGGAACTTGCAAAACTCGTAGAAAACCATGTTAAAAGTAAAGGTGCAAACGTAATCACGGACAATGGTGTTGCTGAATTTCTCGGTGAAAACGGAAAACTCACAGGCGTTAAGCTTCAGAATGGAACAGAACTGCCGTGTGAATTAGCAGTTGTCGCAATCGGTGTGAACCCGAACACAGCTCTTGCTAAAGATGCGGGTCTGCTGTTAGGCGCAACAGGGGGTATTCTCGTAAATGAGTATATGCAGACATCAGATGCTGACATCTATGCAGCAGGTGACTGTGTCGAATCTCTTAATATTATTACAGGGAAAAAGGTTCATGCACCTTACGGCGACCTCGCAAACCTCCAGGGACGTGTTGCAGGTGAAAATGCCGCAGCAGGAAACAGTGTAACATTCCCGGGAACAATCCAGACAGGGATCTGCAAAGTATTTGATTTCGCAGCAGGCTCCACAGGTCTCTCTGAAAAAGCTGCACGTGAGGCAGGGTACACGGATATTGAAACCGTTATAAACGCGAGCCCTGATAAACCGGGATTCATGACAGGACTGCTTCTTGTTACAAAGATCGTTGTCGAAAGAAAAACAGGTAAAATTCTCGGTGTACAGTGTGTCGGCCCCGGTGATGTAAGCAAACAGCTTGCAATATGGGCAATGGCCATCAGGGGGAATCTCACTGTGGAAGATATGATAAATGCCGACCTCCCCTACGCACCGCCATTCTCACTGGCAATTGACCACTCCATTGCGGGCGCACACATCATGCAGAACAAACTCAAGGGACGCATGAAGGGGATCTCCTGCGCTGATGTAAAGAAAAAGCTTGATGCAGGTGAAAAACCGTTTATCCTTGACACAAGGGGACCCGATGAGTTCGAGCAGATGAGGCTCGGCATTGGTGAACGTCTTATTCCCCTCGGCGCGCTGCGTAGCCGTCTTAATGAACTTCCGGAAGATAAATCTGCTGAGATCATATGCTTCTGCAAAATATCTCTGCGCGGATATGAAGCGGCACGTGTGCTTGAAGGGCGCGGCTGGACAAATGTAAAAGTGATGGAAGGCGGAGTAATGGCGTGGCCTTTCCCCAGGGAAAAATAGTATAGTATGAATATGAAGAACAGCCTCCCGGTGAAACACGAAATTCACCGGGAGTGTCATTGCCATGAATGCGCCACAGCCCCGGATCCGGGAGTAGTACAGGATGCCATAGAGAATATGACATTTGTACAGAAGCTCAAGTATCACGGGCTGCTCCGCTTTGCGGGGTGGTGGTCAATTTTCGCAGGAGCCCTTGCTGTAAACAGCGTATGTCCTATATGCGGCACCCAGGGATGCCCGGTAGGGATCGGAACCACAGGGATTATTGCAGCTTTCTTCGCTGGATTAAAACAGTGGGGAATTGTTTTTTTCAAAAAAACCTTTAATGTTATCAGGAATCTTTTCAGAAATAAAGCATATATACACACTGCAGAAAGAGGGATTATTATGGATCAGTTTTTTAATGCATCAGAGATAAAAAAAGGATATCACCCGGAAGGTTACAGGATAGATAAAACAGCATCACCGCTTGACTTTTACACAAAATGGGAGATAACTCCAGAGGGAAAATGGATTAATCCCAAGCCCACATGCTTTCATTCAATGCCGCAGGATGGCTGGCATAAAACTGATGAAGTCTGACGGAGATATATTTTGAGTAATATTTTCATCAGAAATAGTAATGCCGGAAATACCCCATGTTCCTTATGCGGTAAAGAAAATGTCGAAATGATAGCTGTTGACGGTAAACAGATATGTACATCATGTATGTATGATCATGTGGAGCCGATCAGTATATATCCAATCGGTTTTGTAGTGAACAACCAGCAGCGTGCCGTCCGGGGATTCGGTCTGAATAAATCAGATAAAATATCAAAGATTGAACTCTTTGAATCACAGAAGCCGTTTATGTATAAACTTGAAGATGAAAAAAAGATCACAGTGATTTATTATCTTCATAAGTCAGGGCCTGTTAAATCTGTGTTCCGTCGCGGGCTTGACGGCAAAAAAACCGGTGTATTCGCTTCACGGACACCGAACCGTTTATCACGTCTGGCCATTCAGAATGTAAAGCTTATAAGAATTGAAGGGACAACTCTTTATGTGGAAGGGCTTGATGCGATTAATGGAAGCCCGGTTCTTGATATTAAAATGTACTGGGAACCGGCTTGATTTAAAACATATCATTTATTTTCAATAATACTGCACAACTTAAAAAGGAGACATTATGAAAGTATTACCTGAAGAAGTAATCAAAGCATGGGACGATAAATCAGGCCCTGTTATTCTTACAACTGTTGATGAATCAGGGACTCCAAACTCAATTTACGCGACATGTATCAGCAGATTTGATGAAAGCACGATAGTTGTGGCTGATAACTATTTTGATAAAACAAGAAAAAACATACTATCCGGAAGTAAAGCCTCAATACTCTTCATCACAAAAAGCGGAACATCATACCAGGTGAAGGGATCTATTCAGTTACATTCAGAAGGTAAAGTTTTTGATGACATGAAACAATGGAATCCCGCAAAACACCCGGGGCACGCTGCTGCAGCATTAACAGTTGAAGAGGTTTTTTCAGGTTCTAAAAAACTATTATGATCGATTTTTTCTGATTATTATTAACAAAACTGAATCCCGGAGATAAATATGACACATGAAGATGAAGGTAACTATGCCGGCAAAAGAGAGGGACACCTTTTGAATGAAAAAATTGCTGCAAAAATAAAAGAAAAGAGAGAGGAGAATAAAATCTCCTGCGCTGCTGCACACCAGATAGCGCAGGAGCTGAAAGTCTCCCCCGCAGAAGTAGGGGCAGCGATTGATCTCCTTGAATTGAAAATCAGCAGATGCCAGCTTGGCCTTTTCGGTTACGGCAAAGATAAAAAAATTCTTCAGGATATCCGGAGGCCGCAGGATCCTCAGATTGAAAAAGCAATAAATGAAAAAACAGTTAACGGCCGCATAACATGCGCGGATGCATGGGAGATAGCGAAACAATTCAGAATCCCTAAACCCGCAGTTGCAGTTATTTGCGAAGAGATGAAAATAAAAATTTCGTCGTGCCAGTTAGGAACTTTCAGGTAATAGATAACTGATGGTATTCCCGGTTATCTACTCTGGAAATATACTCTTATAATGTTATATTTAAATTGATTATTTTAAATATTCACTATAAATTTCAAAAAACTAACTAAATATTACAAATTATCTTTGACTTTTATATTTTTTTTAACAAATACTTATTAAAAAAAATATTTGCCTGTTACTCTTCAGACTTAAACTAGCCGTAATCCTCATAAAGTCGCAGTTGCGCTCTAAAGATCATCAGGCAGAAAGACTAAAGAGAGGATATTATATGAAAAAAATGCTTTGTATCGCCTCAATCTTTGCAGTCATAGTCTCCATAACTGCATTCTCCGGATGCGGTAAAAAACAGGGGAACGGAATTTTCGCAGGAAAAACGCTTAACCTCTATGTCTGTGCAGGCCTGAAAAAGCCCATGGATCAGGTTATAAAGACTTTTCAGCAGGAGACAGGCGCTGTAGTAGCTGTTAATTACGGCCCATCAGGCGGTCTGTATGCCCAGATACGA
>Ga0209607_1001693_pt1 | contig 18352 bp, 13 predicted proteins | sample AD_UKC117_MetaG_FD_184413 | JGI IMG/M metagenome (GOLD analysis project Ga0209607, IMG submission 184413) | Active sludge microbial communities of municipal wastewater-treating anaerobic digesters from Hong Kong - AD_UKC117_MetaG (SPAdes)... | ecosystem: Engineered > Bioreactor > Anaerobic >... | reverse complement strand
GGCAGTTTGGCCAGAGAACTGGATAGAACGCTCTTTATTCGTTCCTGATCGATTTTCTGGCTGACCCTAAGCTCAACCAATTCCGATTTATCAATGAGATAAGGAGATCCAAAGGCGCCTTGTCCTTCTCCCGGTTGGATATCCAGTGATTTGTCCGCCCCGGAAAACTGCGTTCGCAGGACATTCAGTCTTTGCCGCGTAATCCCAAGGTTCGATGCGATTGTCTTGTCGATCTCAGTCGGGTCGGAATCCTTCAATCGGGTCATTTCCATTTCGACACGCCCGAGCTGGAAAAATGCCTTGCGGGCATGTGTCGACGTTCCTCGCCGCACCAACGACCAATTATTGAGCTTGAAGGTTTGTATTTCGGCTCTGATCCACCAGGCGGCATAGGTTGAAAGTCGAAATCCCCTTTCCGGGTCAAACCGGTCAATCGCCTTCAGAAGTCCGATATGGGCTTCCTGAATGAAGTCAGACCTCTGGCACTCGTTTCGATCCTGCAGGAGTCGCGCCGCCATAGCTTCAGCCAGAGGCGTATACGCAACGACGAGTTTGTTTCTCGCTTTCAAGTCACGATCGTTCTGCCAAGCGCGAGCAAGATTCTTTTCTTCTTCGGCGCTCAGCCAATTTGCGGTCCGTTTACTCTTGGATCTCGGACGAGTTCTGGAGTCGCTGATCATCGTCTGGGGTTCCGTACATATAATATCGATTCGAAACTATCTGGTGACGGTATATTGTCAATTTGATTTCGTTTCGATAGTAAAAGGCATGAGCGAAATTGACGCAGACAGTGCGGAGTTAGCAGAACTTCTCGTCCATGTCGGACGGGTCTTGCGAAGTGATAGCAGCGCGTCACCGCTCACAGCGGCACAATGGACCTGTCTTCGATTCTTTTCCCGTGCTGGAAAGGAAGCGAACACATCCTCCGCCTTTGCGGATTTTCACGGAACGTCACGCGGAACGGCTTCCCAGATCATCAAAAGCCTCCACGATAAAGGACTTCTGACAAAAATCCGCTCCAAGCAGGATGCTCGAAGCCACATATTCAAATTATCCACACTTGGCTTGAAGATGCTGGATCAGGACCCGCTGCAGTCACTGGTTTCGGCAGTAGATTATTTGGGGCCAAAGAACCGGGAACAATTGCAGAAACTCTGCTACTCGCTTCTGGAAAATGTCAGGCAGATACGAAACAAACGCCCGTTTGGCACTTGTAGTCATTGCACGTACTACGCAACCCATTCCGGCTCCCCGGAACGGTCGCATTGCAAGTTCGATCAGAAGGATTTGGCGCCCGAGATGGTCGGCAACTGGTGTTGTGACTTCTCTCTTTCCTGAGCGACTTAAGGCCTTCTTTGCTTTGAGCCCGCAAACTAACGAAAGTTCGCAACAGCTGTTTCTCGGAATACAAGATGACGCAAAGTTGCAACAGGCCGCCCTCTCCAACAGTCACTTCGACCGAACCAGCAAGATGAGCCTTGTCAGACCGGGCTGAGCGACCGTTCTAGAGATGGCGTGTGCCGACCGGTTAAGAAGCGCCTTCGGATCGTTAACACTTCCAGGGGAGTCAGACCGCAAAAACGTCCTTCCTTGGCACCCCCATTGCTTCTCCCTTCGGTAGAATTTCATGCTGGAGCGGACATATGAGAATGCCAGAGGTTGGACTTCCCCAATACGATTATGCCTGGAAACTTTCCCGCAGCCGATGGGCGTGGGAATTCCTGAGACGCAATCCGGATTTTCTGGCAGACGCCTCACGGCACAGTGCAGACGAAATTTCCATAAGGGAAGCATGCAGGAGCATTACGATCATCCGGCCACGCACAGATCAGTGCGAAGCCGAGCGCTGGGGGCTGGCATTCTTCCCTGATCCCGCTCGCAACGGATTTGATGCAAATGTCTTCTGGTCCGCCGGACTCTACCCACGGCAGGTTCAGGTCCAGGTTGGCCCATGTTCACCAGGTGAGGTCTGTGACATCTATGAAAAGACCACGAGCGTTTGCAGAATCGTTCATCTGACCGACACATCCGGCCGAGAACTCCTCCTCCTGAAAGGCAATGGCTGTGTCGTACAGGTCCGCTGCACGGGCATGTCCCTGCTCGCCATGGAGCCTGTCAGGATGCGGTTCCTGATCGACGGCGGAGAGAGCCTTGAGCAGAAATACCGAATCCTGAAGGAAGCCCACCGCATCTACGGTGATAGCTCAGTGCAGGAACCTGTCACCTGGAGCCGGGGCGCGCTGATCCTGCGCAACGCTCTGATTGCCTTCGACTGCCATGCGGCAGGCCTGTCGCTGCGTGACACCGCTGCAGTCATCTACGGAAAGGATCGTGCTGAAGAAGCCTGGGCAGGCCCAAGCCGGTCGATGAAGGACGAAATGCGCCGGGCGCGCGACCGGGGTATTGAACTCGTGGAGAGCGGTTATCGCGAGCTCCTGGTTCAGTCACCGAAGATTCCGCAAGCGGCGTAAACGACATACCTGTACCCATGTCCGGCGAGGCTGCGTTCAGCCACTGTGTCGGCTCCAGAAACAATTTGGTGTGTGAGGCAAGTCGCGAACATCCGGCGGCATCCCCCTCCCCCGGCCCGCTCACGCGGGGCTGTCCAGGCGGCTCGAGCTCTCCCTATCTCTTGAATCTTCAACTGGCACGGCTCGTCTCCGGTCACCGGCCCGCGTTTCACGCGGCCCCGGCGCTGCGGGGGCTCGCCGGCCGGGGGCCGCGCCATCGCGCTTCCCACTGGCCTTGCGGCCAGAGGGGTCGCGGGCACGTGGCATGTGTGAAGCTTCAGGACGCCTGTTTCGCTTTCACATCGGGCAGCGGCTTCAGCCATTTGCCATAGACCGTGACGGGCTGGCGTTCGAAGCCGAGGGCTTCGTAGAATTTCGCCGCACGATCATTGCCCTCGCGGACCATGAGTTCGAGCTTGGGCGCGCCTCGCGACAGGAGCCAGAGGCCGGCTTCCTCCATGAGTTCGCGGCCGAGACCCCGTCCCTGTTGGGACGGATCGACGGCAAGGTAATAGACCCAGCCCCGATGGCCGTCATGGCCCGCCATGACCGATCCGATCAATTGGTCCCGGGCATAGCCGACCAGGATCGTTGCCTCGCGGGCGGCGATTGCCCGGTCGATATCGTCGTTCGGATCGTTCCATGGCCGGGTCAGGCCACAGGTCTCCCAGAGCGCGGCCAGCGCTGCCCGGTCCGTTTCCCGGAAATCTCGTACGTGCATTGTCATTACCGGCCCGTTCTGGAAGATTCGCCGGGAGATATCCAGCACGGGACACCAATCCGTCGGACGCGCCCTGCAAGGACTCCGGAGCCAGCCAGCCGCCGCGTCAGCGCCTTGCCTGTACGCGCGCATAATGCCGCAGACTATTGCCCGATCAGAACAATCGAATAGCTGGTGCTGCGGCCGCCGCCCTCATCCTGCCGGAGGATGCCTTTTTCGATCAGATCCCTGATGTCCCGCGACGCCGTATCCTGGGACACCTTTGTCAGCTTCGCCCACTTCGAACTCGTCAGCTTGCCTTCAAATCCATCGATCAGGCGATTGAGGACCGTCGTCTGGCGATCATTCAGCGGCTTGTCGCGATGACGTTCCCAGAAATCCGCTTTTGCCAGGACCCCCGCGAGCAGCGTCTCAGCATGATCGAATGCGTCATTCAGGCAGGCCAGGAACCACAGCAGCCATTCGGTGATGTCCAGATCACCTTTCTGGGTGCGTTCCAGAATGTCGTAATAGGCATTCCGCTCCGCACGAATTTGCGCTGACATGCTGTAGAAGCGCTGGGGACTTTGTTCTGCGCGCGCAAGCTGCATGTCCGCGATGGCGCGCGCCATGCGCCCATTGCCGTCCTCGAACGGGTGAAGCGTCACGAACCAGAGGTGGGCGATACCGGCCTTGGTGACCGGATCGATCGCATCCTCCTGTTCGATCCAGGTCAGAAACGATTTCATTTCCTCGGGCAATTGCACGGCGGCTGGTGCCTCATAGTGAATATGCTCCCGACCAATCGGTCCGGAGACGACCTGCATCGCGCCCTCGGCATCGTCGCGCCATTTTCCAACACGTATCTTGCGCATGCCGCTGTAACCCGTCGGGAATAATGCGGCGTGCCAGCCGAATAGCCGCGCCTGCGTCAGGGGCGCATCATATTGGCCGGTTGCATCTAGCAGCATTTCGACAACGCCATCGACATGCCGGTCCGAGGGAACAAGCCCCGCGATGTCCATACCCAGTCGGCGCGCGATGGACGAGCGGACCTGATCTCGATCAAGGACTTCTCCCTCGATGTCGCTGGACTTGATGACGTCTTCGGTCAGGGTCTGCAGGGTCGCTTCGCTTCTCAGATGGAATCCAAGACCCTCCATTCGGCCGATCAAGCGCCCCTGCCGCCGACTGACGTCGGCCAGCGGGGTGGCAACAGCGCGCTCGTCCCAAAAGAAGTTCGGCCAGGCATCAAGCTCATGAATATACACGCCATATTCTCCGCATTATTTGCGTAGAATATGGCCGTCATTCTCCGCAACGTCAAGCCCAATATCCGCATTTTTTGCGGAGATTGGGCTTGGTATTCTCCGCAACACGGGGCCCAGACGAATATCATCCAGGCTGTCCGGCTCTTTCGTACGGGACGCTGCGATGCGGCATGAATTCCTCCAGATTGTGCCCGGGCCGCATTGGCACGCGACCAGCGCAAGTCGTCTCACACGCCCTTCCTGCGTCCTCACATGTTCAGATGCCCTCGACTGGCGGGTGTGGGCGGACGGCACGTCTGGCCGGGCGCGCTGCCCGCGCAAGGCGACGGCTCAGGATGGTCCAAGGCGTCTTTTGGTCTCCTACCTTTCCGCCTTGCGCGTGCCGCTTGTCCGCCCGGCCTGCCGGCCTTTTCCGCCGCCCACCCCCGCCTGTCGCGGGAAGGAACGCGGCAGAGAAGGAGACCCGACTTGGCCCACGACACCGCAACCCCTGCCCCCCTTGGAACAGCGACCGCACTCCTGCCTGAAGACCGTCCCCGCATCTATGTGGCGTGCCTCGCCGCTTACAATAATGGCTGCCTGCACGGGCGCTGGATCGATGCGACGACGCCGGATGAGATCATGGCGGAGGTACGCGCCATGCTGGCGGACTCGCCGCTGCCCGGCGCCGAGGAATGGGCAATCCATGACTATGAGGGTTTTGAAGGCGCCAGCCTCTCGGAATATGCTTCGTTCGTGACCGTGTGCGCGCTGGCCGAGTTTATCGGTGAACATGGCCGCCTCGGAGCGAAGGTCTACGGATATTACGGCAATGACCTCAATGCGGCGGTCGCGGCCTTCGAGGACTATGCTGGGGAATTCCGCTCCGCCGCTGACTTCGCCGAGGAACTGACCCGCGACACCGGCACGGAAATTCCCGAAGCACTTGAGTACTATATCGACTGGCAGGCGCTTGCCCGCGACATGGCCCTCAATGGCGAAATCCTCGTCTTCCAGACCGGCTTCGATGAAGTCCACATCTTCTGGACGCGGTGAGGGAGCGGCCATGACCTCCACCGAACGCTTTGCCGCTTTCGTTTGCCCGGGTGACACGATCACGTGCGAGGTGAACGGGTTCACCATCATGGCAGCAATCGTCCTGGACGATTGCCCGGATGCACCCGACCAGCGGCAGGACGGATTCTGGCCGTCGCTCTACAAGGACGCGCCCGGCTTCATCGGCCCCGGAAACGGGTTCCGGGAGCGGTTCGCCAAGGCGCAGGCCGAGGCCGAAACCGTCATGGAAAGCTGGCGCAAGGGCGACTGGTTCTATTGCGGGATCGTCCTCTCAGTGTCGTTGGAAAGCGTAACGCTGGACACCCACGCCGCGAGCCTCTGGGGCGTGGAGGCCAACTATCCGGGATCAGATAATACCTACCTGACCGAAGCTGCGAACGACCTAGTACCGGAGGCGCTGGACGCCGCCCGCGCGGTGCTGGCGCGCCTGCGCGCAGCTCCGGCAGGCGAGGTGCGGACATGAACCGCGCCTTCTCAGAAAGCGAGCGGATTCTGGGTCCGCGACCTCAGATGACGCTAGTTGTCGAGGACGACCGCGTTGTTGAAATCTGGGTCGCGGGCCGCGCGCCGCGCATTCGGGTCCGCGACTATGACTGGGGCCGGACAGACCCGGCTCCCGCCTTCGACCGCGAAGGCTTTCCCTATTCCGACATTCACTGGAGCGGCCCGGCATGGGCGCTTGGCCTCTCCCTTTACCCGCCAGAAAAGGAGACCCCGATGGCACAGCCCGACCTCACCCATATCCCGCTCGATCAGCTGAGCGTTTCCAAACTCAACATGCGCCACGGGCGCAAGAAGCCGGACGTGTCCGACATCCTGCCATCCATCCGCGAGAAAGGTATCCGCCAGACGCTCCTCGTCCGCCGCGAAGGCGACGGATACGGCGTCATCGCAGGCCGCCGCCGCTACTTCGCCCTGCTCGAACTCGCCAAGGAAACCGGCACAAATCCAAACGTCCCTTGCGCCATCATGAGCGAGGAGGATGCGGCCTCCGCCATCGAGGCATCCATCATTGAGAATGTTGCGCGACTGCCCGCCACGGAGATGGAGCAGTATGTGGCGTTCCGAAAGCTCGCGGACGAAGGCAAGCAACCCGCAGACATCGCCACCTTCTTCGGCGTGACCGAGCTTCTTGTCAGGCGCGTCCTCGCCCTTGCGGGTCTCGCCGCGCCGATCCGCAAGCTCTATGCCGAGGACGAGATTGACCGCGAAACGATCCGCGCGCTGACGCTGGCAACGCCTGCCCAGCAGGCCGAATGGCTGAAGCTCTGGAACAGCGAAACCGAGCGCGCACCGTTCGGGCGCGCCTGCAAGGCGTGGGTGACGGGCGGCAGCACGATCACCACTGACAAGGCCCTGTTTGAGCTTGGGCGCTATCAGGGTGCAGTCACGTCCGACCTGTTCGGGGAACGCGCTGTCTTTGCGGACGCCGAGGCTTTCTGGGAGGCTCAGGCAGCGGAGGTGTCAGCCCGGATCGAGCAATACCTGGCCCGAGGCTGGGCCGATGTCGTCTGCCTTGACCGGGGGACCTACTTCCAGCGCTGGGAATACGTCCAGACCACGAAGAAGAAAGGCGGCAAGGTCTATGTCGAGCAGCGCCATGACGGCACAGTGACCTTCCATGAGGGCTGGCTGAAGGCGTCGGAAGCGCGACGGACAAAGCGCCAGACCGAGGACGGAGGTGCGCCCTCACCGGCTGACAACAAGCCCGAAATGTCCGGCCCGATGGCGGACTATATCGGCCTCCACCGGCACGGCGCTGCTGCGGCCAGTCTGCTCGCAGCCCCAGCGATCGCGCTCCGCATCATGGTGGCGCATGCGCTGACCGGATCGGGCCTCTGGGCAGTGCGGGAACATGTCTGCAATACCCGCAAGGACGAGACCCGCGACAGCGTCGAAAACTCAGGTGCGGCCAGTGAACTCGCTGCTGCGCGCGAGCAGGTGGAATCACTATTCGAGGCGCTCGGCGCGGGCCAGCCCCGGTCCAATGGTGATGCCTATTCGCTCTGCAAAACCTTCTCCGCCTTGCTGGCCATGTCCGACGAGGAAGTCATGCAGGTTCTGGCGCTCACGATAGCCGAAACGCTCGAAGCAGGCGGGCCTGTAGTCGAGGCGGTGCTGCATGTCTGCGGCACCGACCTTGGCCGCTACTGGTCGCCGGATGCGGCCTTCTTCGACCAGCTGCGGCACAAGCGGGCGATCAATGCGATGGTCGCGGACATTGCATCCCCGAGTGTGGCGGAGAGCGTCGCCAAGGAAAGCGGCAAGGTCCAGAAGGCGCTGATCCGGAACCGGATCGAGGGCGTGGACTGCACCGCCAATCCCGGCTGGCGTCCCGGCTGGATGCAGGTGCCGCCGACCCGCCTTGTCGAAGGTGCGGGTTGCGCAACGGTCGAAGCGTGGGACCGGATTGCAGGCCTGTTTGAGGGCGAGGATGAAGACACGTCCGAGCCCGAAGTAAAGCCTTGCGAAGACGCCGCTGCCTGAGGTTTGTCTCCTCCCCTCCGGCAGAGTGCGAGCCGCCCGGTGCATGGCATCGGGCGGCTTTTCGCATTCGGGTTCAGCAATGCAGACGGCCGTGCAAGTACCGTTCGTCATGGCGAAAATGCCTCCCGAAAAATCGCCCGTCTCAAGGTCTCGGGAGACACATCAAAGCGCCTGCCGGAGTGGGTTCCTCCCTTCCATCGGCAGCGGTCTTCGGACCCCTTGTTCCCGTCTCTTGCCGTATGACCTGGACGCGCTGACCCGGCCCTGAAACCGGACGGACAAAGAATTTTCCCCGCCGCTTCGCGGCTTCCTCGCGCAGCAAAATTCTCCGCCCGTCCGGTGCTCCGCTTTGCTGCGCCCGCATGCGGTTCAGGCCCGGCTCAGCACGTCCTTTCGGTCCGGCGTCGACGGGGACAAGGGGTCCCCGGAGACCAAGCCAAAGGAACGAAAAGGAGAACCCCAATGGCAAACGCACTCGGATATGTCAGCGAGACCAAGGCCGGCTACGAAGGCACCCTCGCCATGATGAACTTGAGCACCGCCATCCGCATCGAGAAGAATGGCGAGAAAGCCACAGAGGGCCAGCCAGACTACCGCATCTTCGCCGGAGAAACCTCGACCGAAATTGGTGGCGGCTGGATGCGCAAGGCGAAGTCTTCGGGACGCGAATACGTCTCTCTGACCCTTGCAGACCCGCAGATCGGTCCCCGCCGGATCTATGCGAACCTCGCTCCGGTCAAGGGCAAGAAAGGCCGCCACGTGATCCTCTGGAACCCGAAAGACTGACGGTTCCAAGCCCCTCGCCGAGCCGCTCCGGAGCAAGTCTCCGGGGCGGCTTTTTCTTGCCACGAAAGTCCAAAATCAGCCGCGGAAATAGACCCGCTGCAGCGCGCAGCGGGACACAAGAAATCATGGTTACCAGAGGGGTGTCATAGATTGTCCGGTCACTTCGACACTCCCAATTAATTTTTTCCTTTTGTTTCATCGTGTTGCAGCGGGAGCGACGCAATGACCGAACCGATGAAGCAACAGAGCCCTTTCCTGACGACGAAGGAAGCGGCGAATTATCTGCGAATTTCCGTGCGCACGATGGAGAACTGGCGCTGGTCGGATGACGGCCCGGAATACCGCAAGCACGGCGGGACAGTCGTCTATCATATCGACGACCTCAATGACTTTTCGACGGTGTGGAACAAGTCACGGAAGCCTCGTCATGGGGCGTGATTTTGTTCGTCAGAGGCGCACGAAACGCGGGATTCGAACAACAATCTGGAGTGCGTTTTCGGTCCTCGGAGTGGCGTTGATTGCGATCCCGGCGACGGGGATTTTGCCGCCGATCCTGCTCTACAATCCGAGCGTAAGTGCGCCACTCGGATGGTATCGGATTGAAGCGATCGACGAGATAGCGCGTGGCGATCTGGTCGTCGCAAATCTGCCTACAGATGCTTCGGAACTCGCAGCACAGCGCGGATATCTGCCGACTGGAATCCCCGTCATCAAGACCATCGCAGCGCTCGACGGCAACATGGTGTGCGAGGAGAATGGCCTCCTTCAAATCAATGGACTCCCGACCGTCCAGGTTCTGACCGCCGACAGAGCTGGACGTCCCCTGCCCTCGCCATGGAAGACTTGCCGACAGCTTCGAGAGGATGAAGTCCTGCTCCTCTCCCATCGCACGCCAGACTCTTTCGATGGGCGCTATTTTGGTGTCGTTCAAAGAACAGACATTATCGGGCGGGCGATTTGGATGGGCTTTGCAGGTCAACCGCGATCTGAGGTGTCGAAAGGGCAATCAGGGAACAGATCGGAATGCAAGATAAAAGCTCATGGAGCTAATGAGGTGGCATCGCCTTGTCTGCACATCGATTTTTATGGCTCTATCCCTGAAGACACAGCTCCGTCATCTGAGCGAATGCTCAATGAAGACGACAGGATTGGGTGGCTCCATTCCGGAGAACTGGCCTGTTTCCCTCCGGAGCAACCGGAATGAGCACGCCACCGGACAATCCGTTCACGCCGAGACCTGGCAGGATTCGCTCGGCCGGATCAGGGGGACGTGCGAAGACTTATCTGACGCGGATGACGAAAGCCCTGTCGTCCGCCGGCGGTGTTCGCCGCACGGCCCTGCCTGCCCAGCCGCGTTCTGCCCCGCGCGGCGGACAGAGGCGCGTCATCGTCAAAGCCCGCATCGTGCGCATGTCGGCGTCCAGCGCTGCGGCCCTTGCGGCCCATATCGGATACATTCGCCGGGACGCCGCGCTTGAAGAGAAGGATCGCGGCAAGCTCTTCGACGCCATGAGCGAGGATGCGGGCGTGTCCGATCTCACCAAGTCCATCGCGGATGACCGGCACCATTTCCGGTTCATCGTCTCTCCCGAGGACGGCGCCGAAATGGCCAACCTCAAGCCCTTCGTCCGCGATCTCGTTTCGCAGATGGAAGCAGACCTCGACACACGGCTCGAATGGGTCGGCGCAATCCACCATGACACCGGTCGGCCGCACGCCCATCTGGTCATCCGCGGATGCCGTGACGATGGCTCGGATCTTGTAATGCCGCGAGCGTACATCTCGCATGGGATCCGCGAACGTGCGGAGGACCTGGTCACACTGGAGCTTGGTCCGGAGACAAGGCTCGAACAGGAGCGAAAGCTCAATGCCGAAGTTGCTGCCGAACGGGTGACGCGGATCGACCATTTCATCGCGCGGCAGATCAATCCTGAGGGGGAGTTCCTGTTGAAAGAAAGTCCCTCGCACTATCGCACCCTCCATGCCGCCCGGCTACGGACACTGGAGCGGCTTGGGCTTGCTCAGAAACTCGGCGCCGGACGCTGGCAGATGCGGGAGAGCTTTCGGGACGTCCTGCGAGACCTGTCCGAGCGCCATGACATCATCAAAACGATGAACCGCGCCCTCGCCGGACGCGGAGACCGGCGGCTCGAAGCGGACACGATCTTCGACAAGTCTGATCCTGACGGGCGGAGCGTGACAGGTGCGGTCTTGCAGACGGGCCTTACAGGCGAAGCACATGACCGGGCCTATGCCATTATCGACAGTCTCGACGGCCGCGCTGTCTTTGTCGAACTCGGTGTTGCCGGCGAAGTCGAGGAACTGAAGCGCGGCGCGATCGTCACCGTGTCGCCGCCGAACTTTGAGCCGAAACCTTCGGACATCACGATCGACCGGATCGCGCGAGCGAATGGCGGGATCTATTCGGCAAGCCTGCACCAGGCCGATGACCCGCGATCGGGGCCTGAATTTGTCGCGGCGCACGTGCGACGGCTGGAAGCCTTGAGGCGCGCCGGTCATGTCGAGCGAACCGCTGGTGCGGACTGGAAAATCCCACCGGACTATCTGGATCGCGTGCAGGACTACGAACGGACCCAGGCACGGTTCAGGTCGGCGCACTTGCTCGTGCGATCTGAGCTTGGGCTGAAGGATCAGGAGACGGCGCTGGGCGTCACCTGGCTGGACGAGGCGCACTCCGCATCCGGTGTGCCGCTTGGGTTTGGTCATGAGGTCGCGGAGGCGCAGCTGAAGCGACGCGCATTCCTGGCGGGAATCGGAATGAAGGTAGAGGCAGGCGGTGGACTATCCGCAGCACAGAAAGCTGAGCTGATGAAACGCGACCTGGCGCAGGCTGGCAGGTCTATGGGTGACGAGATCGGGAAGCCCTATTCACCGGCGCCAGAGCGCGGTCATGTCGACGGCATCTATCGCGAACCAATCTCGCGTGTGAGCGGGAAGTTTGCGGTCATTGAACGGCAGAGGGACTTTACAATTGTACCCTGGCGACAGGTGCTGGAACAGCGGCGTGGGGTGGCGGTATCTGGGATTGTCCGCGGGGGAAGGATTTCGTGGACCCTCGGGCGTGGGATCGGGATAGGAGAATGACCTCCGCTGCCAGTGATATCCGACTGACATTCAATTATTACTTGGATCGCTGCTAACAACCCCGAGACAATGGTTGCTCAGCTTCGTTGGAATAGGTCGCGCCGTTCAGGTCGTGGATCTGAACACGCAATTCGGTCGGCGAGGGGCATGACAATCAAAATCTCTTCAACGGGCGAACTAAACAGCCGACAGAACATTTTGAATAGTTCGAACCGCCGTTGAGAGATCTAGCTTATCCACCTTCCCGTCAACGATCTTATCGCCCCCCGAATGCACAACAAAACTGTCGGTTGCACCAATAAACTCACAACCACGATAGAATCCGGCTTCCGGATTGTCTTTCTGATTGGTCTTACATTCGATTGCAATTATCCGTCCGTTATGCAGCTGGGCATCAAGCACAAGATCTATCTCGTCCCACTTACCATCATCATTCCACTTCCGAAAAAATTGCGGCGTTGCGAAGTCCGCCGCCGCACGGATCATCTCCTCGATCGCATAGGATTCCCAACTGTCACCGACAGAAGAATGTCGTTGGAGCTGTTCCAAAGTTTCAATGCCGAGCACCGCATGCAATAGCCCGCTATCCCGTAGATAGATCTTCTGCATTTCCCCCAGACTCTCGTCACTTCCGGCCGGAAAATTGGGCAGTCTTCTCGTAATCCCCAGTTGGTCGAAGAGACGCAGCGCCATGCGTAGTTCTCTAGGTGTCACCATAGGGCACTTCGTGTCGTCCAGCTCGCAACTATTTCGATTTGCAACCCATCTCAAAATACCTTGAAGATCAAAAGCCTGTGTGACTCCCCAATCACAATAGTTGCGGTCCAACAAAGCTGCGAGCATTTGTAACCGCCAAGCTAGGCTATCCACATCACTCTCAGCTTTAACGCTGTCTGGAAGACCGCCGCGCAGCCAATGCACATGTGGCTCGAACATAGGCAGGTTGCGAGACTGTGGTTCGACCACGCTTTCGCAAGCTGGTCCGGAAGTGTCAAAAAGTTCAAAATGCTCCCCCGCAATATCGCGAAGGAGCATCGGATTCAGTGGGACTAGTTTGACACTACCTGAGAGCTCTATAGACAACCTTCTCGTAGTTGAAAGTTCGACTGGGACAACGATTAAGCGAGGCGCTTCGCTTTTCGACTCATTATTTCGGTACCAGTCCACCAACCTTTCGACATCTTCAGACCGAAAATGATCGAGTATCCGGACGTCAGCCCCCGGCTCTTCCAAAGCGTCGATATTCGTAAGCTCAGCACTCCCACGTTCTTGACACCAAATAGATACAGCTTTGGTTCGCCCCACCCGAGGCAACCCATGCAACACCGTTACGCGACTGTTCCGCACTGCTTCATCCAGAACATTGTTCACCCCCTCACGCATTACTGGCGGGGCCGCTCAAGATCGAGAACAACGACCTCGACGCGCCCTTCGCGGGTTGTCGCGCTGCATTCGACTAACTGTCTTCGTAGTTCTTCTGCATTGACGGGCGATGAGATACCCGGAGGTGGGTCCTTTGGTGGCTTCTGAGATCGTGTCCCGAACCAAAGTACCAAATAGATGCCGCACTGGGCACGCCAGTCGTTAACATAAAGTCTGTCAAGTTGTTGGTCCGCAGCCGTCCAAAGCTTGTCATGCCACTGACCTTTGATTTCAATTGGCACCATTACATCGCCCAGGAGACAGATGATGTCACAGCGTTTGTCATCCGCAAGGTGTCCTTCCGGAAGAGCCTGGATCTCAAATGGCAAAGGCCGAAGCATTTTGAGGATTGTATCTCGGCAGTCATCCTCTACTCGAGGCCTTCCTCCCTGGTAAAAGTCACGATACCAATCAACATCGCTACCTCGAAGTTTGCGTTGAACCGCATTGAGCTCCTCAAGCAGAATGACTTGAAGCTGCGCTGGCGTTGTCGGCGCGTTGTCGTGAACGACTGAAACAACAGAATCCAAGTCAGGAGAGACCCAGTCGAGCTCAACTTTCTTTCTTCGCTGCTCAGCTGCAACCGCTCGCAGCATGTTTGTGTACCCGTCCGCTTCCTCATCTCGCAACGAAGCCATTGCCTCGATCGCGTCAGCACTGATTTTATCGCCTAGTCGACTAATTAGCGCACTGATGAATTCGCTTAAGTTCCATGGATTTTCATCGCCTCGTGTGACGCCGCTCGGCCGTTCAACAACAGGGAACTGCCTTCTAAAACGCTGAACCATCCACATCAGCTGTTGTACATTGAGATCTATGGGTGGGGTATTGCTGTATCGATCGGAAACTCTTGAACGAATATTGTAGAGAAGGTCCTTCTCTACATATCCTTGCGCGTCTAGCTCGGTACTCGTCTGTTCAAAATCAACAATGAGACTGATCGCAGTCCAGTTGCGTCGCCGCTCTTCCTCAAGACCGGCCTCCTTCCTACGGCTTACTGCCAAGCTTCGAAGCGCTGATCGGCCTTCTGAGCTAGAAACAAGATGATCAAGCAGCTGAACTTCCATCGTGTTTGGCATGTTCGAATATCTAGTGAGCCATTCAATTGACAGACGCAGTGATAGATCAGTGTCACGTGCATCGTTCAATAGTTCGTGGAGCCCAGAAATATGCTCCTGATTGTTCGCAAATTGCGGCTCGAAATACAGGCGCTGAGTTTCCTCCCAACAACCGCGTTCGCGTAAAACGTCGGCCAATCGCTGTTCCAGATCGTCGATCCCCGCATGTTCATCAATCCTGGTGTGCCGCACTTCAAACAGCCCAGCCATCAAGCGTTCGCTTGGAAGGTCTTCGAAGCCGCGCTCTGTTCGAATTCGTTCCGCTAGTGCGGCAACGATAATGGTTGCGGCATCCCAACCTCGGCCCTCAGCATAACTTTGAGCGAGTTGACTAGCGGTTGGACGAACCGGAGTTGTTTGCAGGAAAGCCTCAAACCCTTCGAGACTGGCCACACACAACTCTGTTCCGAGCCATTCCTCTATGCGCCCTGGGCCATCGACTGCGTCGTCCCCGATATCGGCGAACATTTTCAGATATGCCTTCGCAGGCTGAACTACCGTGCCGTAGTGTCCGGAACGCATCTCTACAATGCGAGCAGCATAATTTGCACGATGCTTAGCCCATTCTTCCTCACGCTTGGCTTTTCTTTTCTTTTGGCGCTGCTCGTCCTTTATTTGCCAAGCTGGAACTTGAGGCGTACTCAAACTTTCCAACCACGCCGCCGACTCTGCATCGTCCTTTACAAACCGCGCTGCAGCTTCGCGGACCACACGGCCCCTATCGCCATCGTGATGGACAAGCAAAACCAGTTCCCGCCAATTTGCATCGTCAGGCTCGAGCGCACTCAGCAGAGCAAGCACATCTGACTCTTGTACGTTCAGTCCGGGCGAACGCCTCGTGAGCCTCCAAGTGCGCTGCCAGATGTTTTCTTCACCAGGTTGCTCGAGAAGCACCAAGCGCTGGATCGATTGTTTGAGTTCCAAATCTCGAGAAAGAAACTCGGCAACATATTTTCGGGATTCGTCGCGCAAACCTGCGTTGCTATCGAAGGGCTCAAGCCAGTTCCAGAGCTGCTTGGCAGAAACAGGGCGATGCGCGAGGCGTCTAGCGAGCAAACCATAAACAAGATCAGTGATTGCAGACACCTGTTCACGATCATGCTCTTCTAAATCCATTCGAGCTACTGCACTAAGTCCGTCGAGCACCGCGTCTATTCGACTTGGGGAAAGTTTGCGTTCGAAGGAAAAGTACACTCCGACGGTGTGTTCAACTCGCTCAAGCTGTGACAGGACCACTTCGAGCAATAGCTTGTCGTCGAATTGGTCGTATCCAACATTTCCCATCAATTCTATCGCCAGCCGAATTCCATTTTCACCGGCTTCGGCGCGGAGTTCTTCAATGGTCGAAGTCCAATTCATCGAGATGCCTGCTTCGATAAGAAGCTCGCCTGCTTCACTTCGAGTGGCGAACACCTGTGACTGATCCATTAGAATAGATTCGAGTGTTGGGGCCATTTTCTGGATCAACGATGACCCGTGAAGCGACTCAAATAGCAAAAGCTTGAGACGATGCGGGGTCTCCTGGCGTGTTATGAGTTCCGTTAATTCGGACAATAATTCCAGCTTGGCCAAGCCGGGAGCGCGAAATCTTTCCCAACCCATGAACCAAGGATTGTCCTCCGCAACAGAAGACAGCGCCCTCAAGAGTGCCTGAGCCTGAATGGAATGCAGTTTCGCCGCATCGCCATATTGTATGACGCCTAAAGGGTCAGTCGCGATAACCTGCTCGGCGAGTGCAGAGCTATGCCAAGCCAGCCAAGCATGCATCCCACGGAGGCTTGCGGGCACAAGTGCATGTCCGTTGAAGAGTTCGAAAAGCCTTCTCCGTTTCCTATCGCTGTCGCAATGTGACGCAAGCCAGCGCGCACCAAGAAATTCCCCGATTGCTCGGTGCGTGTAGGTAAATCGGTCATTGTCTATTGCGGCAAACAAACGAGAATCGAGAACCGCGCCAATTGTATCGCTTGCCGAAAGCGCACTAATTTGAGGTAAGCCAATGTCTGTCAGGGCTACGTTTGCTCGTCTTGAAATCGCTTCTTTGCCAGTCAGGATCAATGCAGCAAACGCCGCGCCTGCGACATTCAGCACTTCATCTTGGGGCAGAGTCGCAAGTTTAGTGTTTGCTTTCTCTTCGCGATGCTCTCGCCCTAGAATCTTGGTGGCCTTTTCGAACAATTCTCCTTTTGAAGCTGGTAGCTGGCCTTCGAGCGCCACCTGCTCAACAAGTTCGAGTGTCTGAGGGTTGCTCCACAAACCAGTAAGTCCATGGGACTCGAGGTAGCCAACTACTTCTTTTGCTCGCTCATCATCTAGAGAGGCCGATAGAAAGACGATGGCATCGTCGCGGTCTAGTGGATTGAGATGCAGTTCGATCGGAGGGGATGCATAGAGTTCCCGAAACCCTTGAAGAGCTGTCGCGCTCCGCCAATCAGCAACTCGGCAAGACACAATGAAGCGCGGGTATCCAATTTCTCCCAACTTCCGAACGACCAAATCAACGACGTCCCCTTGATGTTGCGCAGGCACCTCGTCCAATGCGTCCACCACCAAGGTTTGCGCCATACCATATCGCGCATTGAAATCTGGCGCGTTGATCAGCGCGCGCGCTGAACAAACTACATACCCATCTAGACCACATAACTGGCTCAAGAGCGTGGATTTGCCCATGCCAGCCTCACCTAGGATGACAAGCGATCTTGCATCACTCCTAAGAAAGCTCTCATCGACACTATGCCGTTCGCGATCATCTCGATACCAGAGACTGCGAGGCAAAAATCGGTCACGCACGCGTTGAGTCCATCTCGTCGTTTGATTGGGCTAATACCCAAACTCGGCTAAAACCTAAATCGCGAAATTGGATTCGCATATACTTTGTAGGTGACCAATCCCGTCCAAAGCCGAACACAGATGACGGCACAGCAATTCGGCCAGGAGACTGACGTTTATTACACCTCTAATTTAGTTCACAAGAAATTCTCGGAACTGCTCGTTCGCTGCACCATGGTTCCGAAGCCTTCAGAATACCCTACAAATTCCCCCCAATTCCCTCTCTGGAGACTGAGGGGCTGATTGGTCAGGTTCAGTGTCATGAAACATGGCACGAACCTCTTCTGGCAGATCATCCTCGTCTTGCTTGTCGTCCTGGTGGCGCTCTGGTGCGCGACGGAGTGGACGGCTTGGTCACTTGGCTGGTCGCCCCGGCTGGGTGAGCCGCTTTTCGTTATTCTCGACATGCCGGTCTATGTGCCATGGGCCTTCTTCGGCTGGTGGTATTCTTTCGATGCCTATGCCCCGGATGTGTTCGACCGGGGTGGACTGATCGCGGGATCCGGCGGGGTTGCCGCCATCGTGATTGCGGTGACAGGATCGATCCTCCGGACACGGTGGGACAAGCGGGTCTCGACCTTCGGTTCGGCGCGGTGGGCGGAAGGCCGAGATCTGCGCAAGTCCGGCTTGCTGAAACCTGCCGGCGTGTTCCTCGGCCAGGCCCAAGGCTCCTATCTCCGCCATGACGGCCCCGACCATGTCATGGCCTTTGCCCCGACGCGGTCCGGCAAGGGTGTGGGGCTTGTTGTCCCGACCCTGTTGTCGTGGCCGCATTCGGTCCTGGTGCATGACATCAAGGGCGAGAACTGGCAGCTGACGTCCGGCTGGCGCTCAGAGTTCTCGCATTGCCTGCGGTTCGATCCGACCGATGTCGCCTCGGCGCATTTCAATCCCCTGATGGAAGTACGCAAGGGCCCCTGCGAAGTGCGGGATGTTCAGAACATTGCGGACATCCTCGTGGACCCGCAGGGCAAGCTCGGCGACCTCGGGCACTGGGTCGATAAGGCAAACTCCCTGCTCGTCGGCGTCATCCTGCACGTCCTCTATGCCGAGCGGGAGAAGACACTGGCG
>Ga0209607_1001692_pt1 | contig 18375 bp, 19 predicted proteins | sample AD_UKC117_MetaG_FD_184413 | JGI IMG/M metagenome (GOLD analysis project Ga0209607, IMG submission 184413) | Active sludge microbial communities of municipal wastewater-treating anaerobic digesters from Hong Kong - AD_UKC117_MetaG (SPAdes)... | ecosystem: Engineered > Bioreactor > Anaerobic >... | reverse complement strand
TCGATGCCGACTTGATCCTGTTCATGCCCGGCATGACCGGTCCGGCCTGGCTGGACAACACCGATCTGCCGAAATCGCCGGGCGGGCTGATTCAGGTCGACGCGCAATGCCGGGTGCCGGGCTGGGAACGGGTTTACGTGGCCGGCGACTCCGGCAGTTTTCCGGGGCCGGACTGGATGCCCAAGCAGGCCCACATCGCCGACTTGCAAGCGCGAGCCGCCGCCGCCAACTTGCTGGCCGCATTGGACGGCAAGTCGGCGACCGCGACCTTCAAGACCGAATTGATCTGCATTGTGGACATGCTGGATCGCGGAATGCTGGTCTGGCGCACGCCGGAGCGGCTGTTCACCCTGCCGCCGTCCTGGTTCGGTCACCAGGCCAAGCGCTTCTACGAGTGGTGGTATCTGCGACAGTACCGTTGACAACGATCATCGCCACTCACTCGGCAATGCCGACCGCCTCGGCGGCATCCAAGACTTTTTCGTCGGGTTTCTTGCCACAATAGGCAACCAGATTGGTACTGAATTTTTCCAGATCCTTCCAATCCAGGCTGGTATCGCCGGATACGCCACTGAGATAGCCGTCGATCCACATCAGCACGACGCCCGCATCCTCGGCGGAACTGGTGGACAACTCCTGCAAGAATTCCCCGCAGGTGATCTCGCCGAAGTCGATATTCCGCATCTGAGCTTTCTTGGCCAGAACCGGCGGCGCCAACAGACTGGCGGTAAGACCCAGGGCGACTGCAAACAAGGAAGGCTTCATGAAGGTCTCCAGAGTGAAACGAGGGTTGGAAGTGAGGTGCCGCAAGATACTCAAATAGCCTAGCGAGTGTCCGCGGGGAAAGCTATGGAGCTTCGAATTTGGATTCGAGCGCGGTCGCGCCGTCATGCTGGCGGACTTTTCCCAGGGAATAAAGTCATAAGGATCATGAGCAAACCGTAGCGACGATTGTATAATTAATCACCTTTCAATTAACATAGATCAATAGGGTAGCCATCTTCATGCAAGCCCAAAAGAGAGGAAAAACAGACGCCATGTTCGATAAATTCAATAAATTTTCGCGATATGTCTCGTTATTGATATTACTGGCGTTCACTCTGGCTCGTGGCGGCTGGGCGGCGGAAACCGCTCTGGACCAGTACGTGGCCAAAACGGACCCAAACTATAATTACAGCCTCTACCACACCCAAAAAGGCGTCGGATTCACCGCCTATTTTATCGAAATGACTTCCCAGCAGTGGCGATCGCCCAGCGAGGTGGATCGCACTATCTGGAAGCACGAGGTGGTGCTGGTCATCCCCCAGTTCGGGTTGGATACCACCAAAACCGCCATTCTGCTGATCGACGGCGGCAGCAACCGCGATACGCTGATTACCGAAGTACCTGACGCGGTCGGGGCGGCGGTCGTTGCGACCGGCGCGGTGCTCGCCCAGGTTCGGCAGGTCCCCAATCAGCCGCTGTATTTCACCGACGAAACCAACCGCGGGCGGAAGGAAGACGAAATTCTCGCCTACAGTCTGGATAAGGCGCTGGATACCGGCGACATGGAGTGGGCGGTGCATCTGGCGATGACCAAGGCCGCCGTTCGCGCCATGGACACGGTACAGGAATTCGCCGCCAGCAAGGGCACACAGATCGATAATTTTCTGGTCCTGGGCGGCTCCAAACGCGGTTGGACCACCTGGCTGACCGCCGCCGTGGACCCGCGCGTCAAGGCCATCGTGCCGGCCTCGATCGATATGCTCAATCTGGGCCGGCAGTTCATTCATCACTGGGAAGCCTACGGTTTCTTCGCGCCGGCCTTGAAGGATTATGTGGAATTCGATCTGCCCTGCCGGGTGCAGACGCCCGAAGGTCAGGCCTTGTTGCAGGTCGTGGACCCCTATGCTTACCGCGATCGCTACACCATGCCCAAGCTGATCCTCAGTGCCACCGGCGATCAGTTTTTCGTCTCCGATTCCTCACGGTTCTATTACTCCGATCTCATCGGCCCCAAGTGGCTGCGCTACACGCCGAACACCGACCACAAGCAGAGCGACGACACCATCGTTAAGGCGCTCTCGTGGATGGACGACATTCTGGACGGCAAGACCAGCCACCAGATCACCTGGGCGCTGGAAGGGGAGGGGGTGCTGCGGGTGTCGCCCACCGCCCAACCCAAGGAGGTAAAGCTGTGGCAGGCAACCAACCCCAATGCCCGGGATTTCCGGCTGGAGGAGGTTGGAGCGATCTGGACTAGCCAGACCTTGGCCCCGCAGGCCGACGGCACCTATCTCGGCGTGGTGCAACGGCCGGCCACCGGCTGGACGGCGTTCATGATCGAGGTGACCTTCGACACCGCCGGTACGCTCGAACCCGATCAGATCTACAGCACCGGTGTGCAGATCATCCCGGATACTCTCCCGTATGCCGGCCAAGCCTGCAACGGACAGTACAACCGCACCCTGGAAAGTCCAACCCAAGGCTCGGCGGAAAGCGGAGTCGGTTTGATCCGGGGCTGGGTCTGTCAGGCTAATACCGTGCAGGTGCGCATCGACGGTGGCGATCTGCAACAGGTGGCTTATGGCACCACCCGCGAAGATACCCTGGCGGCTTGCGGCGATACCAACAATGGCTTTGGTTACACCTTCAACTGGAATCGTTTAGGCAATGGTGCGCACAATCTGCGGGCTTACGCCGACGGTGTGGAGTTCGCCAATGTCGATTTCAATGTAACCACCCTGGGCGTGGAATACCTGGAAGGCGCTAGCGGCGAATACACCTTGTCCGGTTTTCCGCAGACCGGCGATACGGTCACCGTGCGCTGGGCCGAACCGCATCAGAACTTCGTTATCTCCGGGGCCAGCAAAGCGGCGGCGGGATCAACGACAACGGTCACCACACGGGCCGGGTCATCCGCCAATCTGGAAAGCCCAACCCAGAGCTCCTTCGAGAGCGGGGTTAGCCTGATCCGAGGCTGGGTCTGTCAGGCCAATACGGTTGAAATACAGATCGACGGCGGTGACATGCAAAAGGTCGCTTACGGAACCACCCGCGAGGATACGGCTTCGACTTGCGGCGATACCGACAACGGTTTCGGTTACACCTTCAACTGGAATCGTTTGGGCAATGGCGAGCACAATCTGAAGGCTTACGCCGACGGGACGGAGTTCGCCAACGTGAACTTCACCGTGACCACCCTGGGCGTGGAGTACCTGGAAGGGGCCAGCGGCGAGTATCCGATCGCCAACTTCCCGCAGGCCGGCAAGAACGTCACGCTGCGCTGGGCGGAACCCCACCAGAACTTTGTGATCGTCAACTATCAGTAGTGCAGTCATCCGTACAATCCGTCATGACCCCGGCGGCATGAGCAGCACAAGTATCATGCTAGTCTCACCGCCGTTGGGGTATGCCACCCCACCATTCCCACACCTTACCTTTCGATCAAGGATTTCAGCGCCGAATGCAGGGTGCCAACCCGTGGTTCAGCGCCCGAGATCCTTGGCCGATTTCCCGGCGATGCCCCAATTGGTCTTCGGCACCTCCTGAATCAGAACGCGGACGGCCTCGCGCGGCGCGCCCACAGCTTCACACAGGGCGTCGGTGACTTTTTCGATCACCGCCCGCTTTTGCTCCTCGGTGCGACCTTCAAGAATATGAACTTGCGCAAATGGCATGATGGATCTCCACCTTAAAATTTTGCTACGAACGCGCGCTCCAACCGGAGAAACAGCGCCTTAAACGAAGCGCATCGATACGCTGCCCAAATCCTGGAATCGGGTCATGACGTGATCGCCAGCTTCCACCGCAATCGCTTCGGTGACGCCGCCGGTCATGATGAAGGTTCCAGCGGGAATCTCCTCGCCGCGCTGCGCCAACTGGTTGGCCAACATCGCCACCGGGATCGCCGGATGACCGAGTACGGCCGCGCCTGCCGCCATCGATACGACCTCGCCATTCTTCTCCAACACCACGCCCAAGGTGCGCAGGTCGAGTTCGGCCGGATCGCGCATCCGCCCACCCACCACGAAGCGTGAGGACGAGGTATTGTCGGCGATGACGCTCTTTAGATCGAACTTGAAGTCGCGGTAGCGCGAATCGATGATTTCCACCGCCGGAATCACGAAATCGGTCGCGGCCAACACCGCGCCGACGTGACAGCCCGGCCCGCGCAACGGCGCTTTGGTGACAAAGCAGATTTCCGCCTCTACCTTGGGATGGATCAACTCCGAGGTCTTGATCTCGCCGCCGTCCGGGCAGGACATGTAGTCGAACACGAAGCCGAATACCGGTGTTTCCACACCCATCTGCTTCATCTTGGCGCGGGAGGTCAGGCCGGCTTTCATGCCCGCGATCCGATGCCCGCGCGCTTCCTTGCGCCGCCGGATCTCGTACTGGATCGCGTAGCAGTCATCCCAATCCATATCGGGATATTCATCGGTGATCTTGGTGACATCGCGCGCATTCAGCTCGGCATTTTCAAGATATTCCGCTAACTGGGCGATGGTGGTCTGATCGAGTTTCATGCGTTTTCCCCGAGCTTAGATGAAGCGAACCGCCGCGCCGCCCAAGCCGCCGACGCTGCAATACAGACTGTCGCCAGCCACAACCGGCACCAAGGGCGACTGCGAGCCGGACAGGATGATCTCGCCAGCTTTGAGCGTGATGCCCAACCGTCCCAGCGTATTGGCCAACCATGCCACCGCGTTGACCGGCGATCCCTGCACGGCGGCCCCGGTCGCGGTGCTGATCACCTCGCCGTTCTTTTCCAGCACCATGCCGGCCAGCGCCAAGTCCAGCCGGCGCGGATCGGCGCGAACCCCGCCCAGCACGAACACGCCGCACGAAGCGTTGTCGGCGACCGTGTCCTGAATCTTGATCTTCCAATCCTGGATGCGGGAATCGACGATCTCGAAGCAGGGCATCACGCATTCGGTGGCGCGCAGCACGTCCGCCGCCATCACCCCCGGCCCCTGCAAGTCGCGCTTGAGCATGAAAGCAACTTCAGCTTCGGCGCGCGGCGCGATCAGGCTGTTGGCCGGAATCGGCTCGCCTTCGCTGAACACCATCCCCGACAGCAGATGCCCGAAATCCGGCTGGTTCACCTTGAGCATGTCCATCACCACTTTGCTGGTGACGCCGATTTTCTTGCCAATCACCGTTTCGCCCAGATCCAGCCGGCGCTGAATCATGCGCAACTGAATCTGATAGGCGTCTTCGATGGTCATGTCCGGTTCGCGGTCGGTCAGCGGCGCGACCACTTCGCGCGCGACGAGCGCCTGATACAACTCGTCGCCATAGCGTTCAATTTGGGTTTTATCCATGAGAAGTCTCGAATGTGGAAAGGATCTAGCAATCGGCTTCGGCCAGGAAATCCTCGACCAAGCGATTGAAGCGGGCGCTGTGTTCGATCTGGGTCCAGTGACCGCAATGGCCGAAGACGTGCAATTGCGCGTTCGGAATCCACTGCGTCAAGGTCAGCGAATTTTCCAGCGGGATCACCCGGTCTTCGCGGCCATGCACGATCAAGGTCTCATGCGGCAGGGCACGGATGTCGGCTTCGGCGCTCGCCATCGCGTCCACCCAACGCTGCCGTGGCGCTGGAAACATCGCCGCGAACGACTCCTGGAAGCCGGGCCGGATGCTCGCTTCGTAGCGCAATTGCGCGAGTTCGTCATTGACGAGTTCGCGGCTGTAGGCAAAGAGATCCAGCAGGGCGCGCATACTCTCGAACGACGGCTGATAGCCCCACACCGCGTCGAGTCCCGGCGTGATCGGGAACGGCACACCGACCGACCCCATCAGCACCAGGCGGCGCACGCGCCGCGGCGAACGAATCGCCAGCGCCAAGGCCAGCGCGCCGCCGAACGAATTGCCGATCAGATCGGTGCGTTCCAGCTCCAAGGCATCCAGCAAATCCAGGGTCTGCTGAACCCAGGCATCCATGTCGTAGCGAAAGCCGGCGGGACGATCGCTATAGCCGAAGCCGACCATATCGGGCGCGATCGCCCGGCGGCGCTGCGCCAGCGCCGGCAGCACCAAGCGCCAATTGGCCCAGGCGCTGACGCCCGGACCGGAACCGTGGATCAGCACCACCGGCGTGCCGCTGCCGACATCGTGCACATTGGTCTCGAACGCGCCGGTGCGCACCCGGACGCCCAGTTCGGGATTGGAATTCATAGACGGACGCTCAGAACTTGATCATCACGTTGCGCAGATCGGTATAGAACTCCAGCGAGTGCAAGCCGCCTTCGCGGCCGATGCCGGACTGCTTGGAACCGCCGAAGGAAGTACGCAGATCGCGCAGGAACCAGCTGTTGATCCAGCACAAGCCGACTTCGATCTGGGTGGCGAGACGGCTGGCGCGGCTGAGATCCTGCGTGTAGATCGAGGTCGCCAAACCATAGGGCGTGTCGTTCGCCATGCGCACCGCTTCTTCCTCGTTGTCAAACGGCTGGATGTGGCAGCACGGCCCAAAGATTTCTTCCTGCACCACCGCCGCCGTTTCCGGCAAGCCGGTCCAGATGGTCGGCTGCACCCAAGCGCCATCTTTCAAGGCGTCCGGCATGTCGGGCACACCGCCACCGGTGACGATGGTCGCGCCTTCCTCCTTGGCTTTCTGGTAGTAATGAAGCACCTTGCGTAGATGTTCCTGACTGACCAGCGGCCCGATCTTGGTGGCGGGATCGTTGGGCAGACCGGGTTTCATCGCTTCGGCCTGCTGCTTCAGCGCGGCCACGAACTTGTCGAAAATTGGCCGTTCGACATAGACCCGTTCGGTGCCCAGGCATACCTGACCACAGTTTTCGAACACCGAGCGGGTGACGGTCTGCACCGCGACCTCGAAATCGCAGTCGGCGAACACCACGGCGGCGTTCTTGCCGCCCAGTTCGAGCGAAACGGGCCGGATGCCATCGGCGGCGGCTTTCATGATCGCCGTGCCGGTGCGGGTCTCGCCGGTAAAGGTGACGCCGCTCACACCGGGATGCGACGTCAGGAACGCGCCAGCCGAATCCGGGCCAAAGCCATGTACGACGTTGTAAACGCCGTTGGGCACGCCGACCTGATTCATGACTTCGCCCAGCAAGGTCGCGGTGCTGGGGGTTTCCTCGGACGGTTTGACCACCACCGTGTTGCCGCAGGCCAGCGCCGGTCCCACCTTCCAGGTCATCAGCAGCAGTGGCAAGTTCCACGGGCAGACCACCGCGATCACGCCGCGCGGCACCCGCACGCCGTAGCTGCGCGCGGTCCGGCCATCCGGCGTGCGCATCTCGAAGGATTCGGTCGAGGCGTTCTTGATGGTGTCGGCGAAAATCTTGAAATTGGCCGCGCCACGCGGAATGTCGACATGCGAAGCCAAGCTGTGCGGTTTGCCGGTGTCGGCGATCTCGGCTTCGAGAAAATCGTCGAAGCGGCGGTTGATCTCGTTGGCGACCGCGTCCAACAGATTGACGCGTTCGACCACCGACAACTGGCCCCACGGCCCTTTTAGCGCCGCCCGAGCGGCCGCGACGGCGTCGTTGACTTCCGCTTGACCGGCCTCATAGACCTTGCCGATCAACGAATTATCGATCGGCGTACGCTTCTCGAAGGTCTTGCCGCTGAGGTTGGTGATGAATTCGCCATTGATGAAATTCTTGATCTCTTTCATGTCTCTCTCTCAGTCACAATAGGGTGGATCGGTTTCGCCCGGTTAAACGCTCAAGCCGATGGCTTCCACACCGGCGCGCGCGCAGCGTTCGTCCTCGTCCTCGGACCCGCCGGAAACGCCTATCCCGCCAATCATCTGTCCTTCATTCCGCAACGCCAGGCCGCCGCCGAAGGCCACCAGACGCGGCCGCAAGGGCAAACCGGTTCGTACCGCCGGCGAGTGGGATTGCAGTGCCTCGCTCCAGGCGCTGGTCGGGAAACCGAAACCGGCCGCCGTGTACGCCTTGTCGATGGCGATGTCGATCGAGTGCAGGAACGCGCCCGGCATGCGCAAAAACGCCATCAGATTGCCGCCCGTGTCGACCACGGCGACGTTGACGCGAATGCCGAGAGCTTCGGCTTGCCGCACCGCTCCCGTTACCGCCGCGTTGGCGGCTTCCCAGTGGATGGTGGCTTGCGCGATCGCGATCTGCATCGCTTGACTCCTCGTGTAATTCGCGGTCATCGCTTAGAAGGCGGTGATGAACTTGAAATAGAACTTGTTGCCCTGAAACCGATTCTTGACATCGGTTTCGTGATCCCAGGTGCCGATGAAACTCATGCCCTTGTAGTCGTATTTCACCGCCGGGCCGAAGGCGAACACCTGACCGCGATTGCCGTCCGGGTCGACGGTCTGGCCGTTCTGCTTGTCATCCTCGGTCTGCTTGAGGTAGTAGCCGCCCAGTCCCACCGCCCACGGCCCAAAATGCTGGCCGATCAGGTAATCCATGTGAAATTCGTCGCCGGATTGGTAGTTGGTGTCGTTGTTCTCGGTCTTGATGTTGTACATCAGCTTGGCCGAGACCTCGAAACCGCCTTGATTCAGGTAGGTGAAGGCGAAGATCGGCTCGAAACTGTAGTAGTTGGCACCGATGCTGTCGGTGGGATCGGTACTGCTGTACTTGCCGGTGGGCAAGTTGATGTCCAAACCAACGGTGATGTGCCAATCGGGCGGGAAGTGCCAACCGATGATGATCGGATCGATGGTGATATCGCCCAGACCAAACACGCTGCCATTACCGATTGCGGGAAACGGGGTGTCCATGTTCTGGTAAACGAAAGGCACGATGGCATGCATTCCCCAATCGCCACCAAACAGCTTGTAATTGCTGACGAAGACGTAGCGCAGAGCATTGAAAGTGGCGTTGACCTTCAGGCCGGACACCTTGTCGCCGTTATTGTCGCGGTAATCGCCCTGGTAATAGCCGAGGTAATTGATGAAGTAGTTACCCGGTGGCGGCAAGGCACCGGCCAGGAAGTTCTCGGCGCCATTCGGGTACTGATCGGGGCCTTCCTTGGCCATGGCGCTGGAGCCGACCAACAGTACCGGAAGAGCCAGCGACAGGATTTTTTTGGTTTTATTCATGTAATTCAGTCTCCTCCTTGGGATCTTCAAGCCCTCTCCCAATGAGAGAGGGCTTTTTCTCACGCCATATCGCCGATGTCTTCGGTCCCAAAATCACCACGCATCTTGGCCATATCCAGCGCCAAATCTTCGATCATGTCTTCCTGACCACCGACGGTGCCGCGCCGACCCAGCTCCACCAGCACGTCGCGGGCGGAAACGCCGTATTTGGCTTGGGCGCGCTTGGCGAATAGGAGGAAGGAGCTGTAGACCCCGGCATAACCGAGAGTCAGCGCGTCGCGGTCGATGCGGATCGGATGATCCATCAACGGCATCACCAAGTCCTCGGCTACGTCCATCAGCTTGTAGAGATCGACGCCGGTTTCCACCTCCATGCGGTCGAGCACGGCGGCGAACACTTCCAGCGGGGTGTTGCCCGCGCCCGCGCCCAAGCCGGCGACGGAACCATCGACCCGCACCGCGCCGGCTTCGATCGCGGCGAGAGAATTAGCAATGCCCATCGCCAAGTTGTGATGGCCGTGAAAGCCCAACTCGGTTTCCGGCTTCAGCTTCTCCCGCAATAAGCCAAGGCGCACGGTCACATCCTCCGGCAGCATGTATCCGGCGGAGTCGGTGCAGTAGATGCAGTTGGCGCCGTAGGACTCCATCAGCCGGGCCTGCTCCACGATCTTTTCCGGGCCGACCATGTGCGACATCATCAAAAAGCCGACGGTGTCCATCTCCATCTTGCGGGCCAGGCCGATGTGCTGTTCGGAAACGTCCGCCTCGGTGCAGTGGGTGGCGACCCGGATGGTGTGGACGCCGCACTCCTTGGCCATCTTCAGATCGTCCACCGTGCCGATCCCCGGCAGCAGCAGGGCCGAAATCTTGGCCTGCTTCATGGTCGGGATGACCGCTTGCAGATACTCCTCGTCGGTATGGGCCGGGAATCCATAGTTGATCGAGGAACCGCCCAGCCCGTCGCCGTGCGTCACTTCGATCAGCGGCACCCCGGCCTCGTCCAGCGCCTTGGCGATCGCCACCATCTGCTCCAAACTGAGTTGATGGCGCTTGGCGTGCATGCCGTCGCGCAGGCACATATCATGGAGAACGACTTTCTTACCTTTCAAATTCATGGTTCGCCCTCCTTCAGGCAGCCTGTTTCTTCAGCACCAAGGTGCCTTTGAGAATCTCTTCGGCGAACATCTCGGCGGTGCGCGCGGCGGCGGCGGTCATGATGTCGAGATTGCCGGCGTACTTGGGCAGATAATCGCCCAGCCCTTCCACTTCCATATACATGGAAACCCGATTGCCATCGAAAACCGGGCCGTTCTTCAGCCGATAGCCGGGCACGTATTTCTGCACTTCCTTCACCATCGCCTGCACCGATTCGATAATCGCGTCACGGTTCGGCTCCTCGGCGGTTAGGCAGTGCACGGTGTCGCGCATGATCAATGGCGGATCGGCCGGATTGAGAATGATGATCGCCTTACCTTTCTTGGCGCCGCCCACCCGTTCCACCGCGCCGGCGGTGGTGCGGGTGAATTCGTCGATGTTCTTGCGAGTGCCGGGACCCGCCGAGCGCGAGGACACCGTGGCGACGATTTCGCCATAAGGCACGTCCTGCACCCGGCTCACCGCCGCCACCATCGGGATGGTGGCCTGGCCACCACAGGTGACCATGTTGACGTTCATCTCCTGCTTGCCCACATGCTCCTTGAGATTCACCGGCGGCACGCAGTAGGGGCCGATCGCCGCTGGTGTGAGATCCACCATCAACACGCCCAGCGCCTGCAACTTGCGGGAGTTTTCGGCATGGACGTAAGCCGAGGTGGCGTCGAACGCAATCTGAACCTGATCGTCCAGCACATGCGGGAGCACGCCATCCACGCCTTCGTGCGTGATCTTCAGCCCCATCTCGCGGGCGCGCGCCAGCCCTTCCGATTCCGGGTCGATACCAACCATCCACACCGGCTCCAACACTGGGCTGCGCTTCAGTTTGTAAAGCAGATCGGTGCCGATGTTGCCGGGACCGATCAAGACGCACTTAATCTTTTTCATGCCGCATTCCTCGTTATCCTGCACTGACAGAGTGGGTGAGCCGCACTGGGATGAAATGACTGCCGCCGGAACCGGCCGGCATGTGCCTGGACCAGTCCCCAGCAGCGTCCCATCCCATGGTGCCCGCTCAGGTCACGACGCCCAGGAAGCGTTCGTTCAGTGCTTTCTCGTAGTAGAAAATCGCCTTGCCCAATTCCTGCTCGTTCCAGGTTCGGGTCGGGTTGTCGGGGTAGTAGGTATAACCGCCGGCGAACACCTCGTTGCGGTTGCCGGAAGGATCGAAGAAGTAGATGGTCTGGCCCCGGGTGATGCCATGCCGAGTCGGCCCGATGTCCAGCGAGATGTTGTAGCGGGCGATGATGTCCGCCGCGCGGCCGACATCGTGCCAGGACTCCAGGAAGAAGGAGATGTGATGCAGCTTGCCCGGCTCGGGGTGCTTGACGAAGGCGATGTCGTGCGCCTTGTTGCCGCAGGACAGCCAGATCGCCAGCAGGCCGTCCGGCATCATCACCTGTTCCGCCAGGCTGAAATCCAGCGCTTCCACGAAGAAATGCATCACCTGATCCACATGCGGACCATAAAGCAAGGCATGATCGAAACGGGTGGCGCCCATGCCATGCGGCAAGTCATGCCACACGTCGGGATTGACGATCGGTGGATGATGTTCGGCGCGCGCTATCTCGGCATACAGCTCGATGCGGTGCCCGGAGGGGATTTCAAAACCGATGCGGCGACCCACACCCGGCTGTTCGCCGGCGGGCACCTGCTCCACACTCAGGCCCCAGTCCTTCACGCGCATCTCGAATTCGGTTAGCGCCGCATCGTCCATGACCCGAAACGCCATGAGATCCACGCCGGGGCTATCAGCTTCGCGCAAGATGATGCTGTGATGGTCGAATTCATCCCAGCCCTTGAGATAGACGCGACCATCGGCCTCGCGACTGACCTGATGCAGGCCGATGCGGTCGAGGTAGTGAACCAGCGCCTCGCCCATGTCCAGAACCCGGATTTGAATGAACCCCGGTCGCAATACGCCTTTTATTGCCATGTTTTAAGTATCCTCTGGTGATTAGGGGGCTAAATTGGATTGGAATGGATTTGGAATCAGTGGCGTTGTCGGGCCACAGACAGCGCGGTGCATCTTGCCAAGCACCCGCAAACGGATCGCGCTGAGCGGACGGACACGGCAAGCCAGCACTACGCCTTGCGCCTCTTCCTCGGCGCTGACTTGAGCACGGCTCATCTTCTGAATCCGTACTTCGCCTTCCAAGATGGCGATCTTGCAGATCCCGCAGCCGCCACATCGGCAACCGATCGGGATACCCTTGCGTCCCAGTTGCTCCATGCCCGCCAACAGGCTCTGGTGACCGGCGCAGGAGTAGCGCTCGCCGGTATCGGCGATGGTGATGTCGTAGCGTGCGGCTGCATTTTCGGTATCGACGGCGCCGGCAAGACCAGCGGCGTCGGTTGAGAACCCCGTGGGAGGTCGAGTGCGTGGAGTCATGATGGGCGACTCCGCTAGATCGACCGGAACAGCGGGCTCTTGCGCGCTGTCTGGGCGGCGTCGGCGGCGGAAATGAACTTCTCCATGTAGATATCCCGCTCGAACAAGCGCCCTTGCATCAGCGTGGTGATGCAAGCGTCGATCATCACCGGTGGGCCGCATAGATAAGCCTTATGGCCCCGGAAGTCGTTGTCGAAATGCGCCTTGGCGACCTCGTGCACAAAACCGGTCGCGCCTTCCCAAGCATCTTCCGCCTCCGGCTCGGACAGTGCCGGAACGTAGCTGAAGTTGGGATAACGGGCCGCCAGATCCTGAAACAGCTCGTGGTAATACAGCTCCGCGCGGTTGCGCGCGCCATGGACCAGGACGATCGACCGGGTGTCACCCTGTTCCAACCGGTCGAGAATCATCGACTTGGGGCTGGACAGACCGGTGCCGCCCGCTAGAAACAACAAGGATTCCGGAGCCGAATGGCGCACGAAGAAGCGTCCATAGGGGCCGGCCAACTCCAACCGATCACCGACCTGGAGTCGGTCGTGGATATAGCCCGTGGCTTCGCCACCGGGCACCCGCCGGATATTCAACTCGATCAAACGTGGTTGCGACGGTGAATTGGCCAGCGAAAAGGCGCGTGGCTGGGCGATGTCGGGCAAATGCAGGTTGATGTAGTGCCCGGCCTGGAAGCACAGGCCATCGCCGTCCAATTCGATGAACACGCCCTTGGCGGTTGGCGTCAGGTCCACCAGCTTGACCACGGTACCGGTGAAATCCCGCACCGGATGAATTTCGGCGTCGGGATCGTCGTCGATGTCGGCTTCAATGGTGACGTCCGACAGCAGCGTGGCGCAGCAAGCCAGACATTTGTTCTCGTCGCGCTCGAAATCCATGAGAGCAAACGGCGATGCTTCGCCCAAATCGACTTCGCCATCCGTGATCTGCACCTTACAGGTGGCGCACAACCCATGACAGCAGGCGTGCGGCAGCCAGATGCCGGCGCGCAGCGCGGCGTCCAGCAGGTTCTGACCCTCCTCGACCTCAATAGTCTGGCCCAGTGGCTCAATGGTGAGTTGGTAACTCATGCGTATCCCCCGACCTCAGCTCCCGGAACCGGCGATACCGTTCAAGCCGGGCGTGCGGAACCGGATGACCGATTTGTGACCGATACCGTTATCGCGCAGACCGGCAACCGGGTTGGGAGTGAACGGTTGGCCATCCAACTGCCATTCCACCCGGCTCCAGTCGATGCGAGTGAAATCCGGGTGCTGGCCATAGGCGTCGGTCAGCACTTGTTCCACCAGCGCGGCGAACGGCAGCGCGGGCGGCAAGGGAAGGGCGATTGGCGAACAAAACATCAAGTGTTGATCCCAACCGATGAAAACCAATTGATTACCGTGGAATTGTTCCACGGTGTCCTTGGGAACGATGGGGTAGTCGTACAGGGCTTTTACAGACATGACAGCTCCCTACGGCTCGAAAGGCCGCATTAACTAATCAAGTTCGGGGATTCGCCCCCCGGAGCGGGGGGCTACGACAAACGATCTAGATCAGGTCGTTTCCAACTGGCTGCTCGCCTCTTTCCAGCGCAGCCAGTTCTGGCGATCCTCGGAGTAGAGGTAGTCGCGGTTGTCCTGTCCGTCCCTCAGGTGATACCAGTTCAGCACTTCGGGTACGGTGGCGCCGCCGCAATGGCCCTGATAGATCTGATGGACCGGCAGCCAGGCCTGGACATACTTCTCAGGTTCGTGTTCGAAGATGTCCTTGCAACCGTCCGAACAGAAGTGATATTTCTCGCCCTGGTACTCGGTGCTGCGATAGACGACCTGGGTCGGATCGTCCATGTCTGTGTACAGCATCGGAATCTGGCAGGTTTGGCACAGCATCGGCAACGACGGGTTGTAGAAGCGATGGCCCGCTTTTTCTTGGGCGATCCAATGCTCGTAGCGCGGCCGGTACCAGCGGTCGAAGCTGTCGGGATACTTGGCCGCCAGCCAGGCCATTTCCTCCGCGTCGGGCATCCAAGTATGGAAAGCGGCGGCATGGCCGTAGTTGTAAAAGGTGGCCCAAGTCTGATGCGACAGGTGATCTTTCTCCTGCACCGAGACTTCCCAATATTTGGGCATACGGATGCCGTAGCGGGCCAAATCTTCGAACAAGGCACCACCATTTTGCTCGAAGTACATCTCCCATGCTTCCTTCCAGGACATCACCCGTTTGGGCAGCATGTAGTCCATCATCATCGCCACCAGCGACAACAACCGGTAACCACGCCAGAACCATTTATCGATCCAGCGCTGCACGATGGGCACGTTGTCGGGATGTTGTTGCAACATGAACTTGATGACTTCCAGTCCCAAGGTCATGTGCCGGGCTTCGTCGGACTGGGCCGAGAAACCGAAGGTGACCGTGGCCATGTCGCCATTAAAGGCTGCGCCCGACATGAACGGCATGAACAACAGATTGGTCAGCACATACTCGAAGGAAAACGAGATCGCGGTGATGAACTCGAACGGCCCAGCAGTCTGGGCGTCTTCGAAGAACGACTTAGGCACCGACAAATACCAGACCCGGTCGTGCATGTGCCGGAAATCCTGGAAGCCGTTGAAATATTTGTTGTAGTGGCTGATGGTATGAACTTGGGTCTGCACATGGCGCAGTTCGTCGACAGCCTGCATCTGGCAGGCCACCTGCGCGCCGACGCCAGGAAAAGCGCGCCCCACCATCGAAAACCCGCGATGCGCCGAATACTCCGCCGGACTGATCCCGGTCAGGAACAACTTGAGGGCGTTGACGTAGCGGGCGTCGGTGACGTTCAACTGGCCATTGTTCTGGGCGAAGCTGTCGATGACCGCATATAATTTGCGTTCCTTCTCGGCCTGGTATTTCCAGTAGGCGTCCATGGTCAGGCGGAAGGGGTCTTCCCACTGCTCCCAGTTTTCGATCTTGATGCCTTCGAATTCGATCTGCGGATAAATTTTCGACTTGGGTTGATAGCTTGGTTCCCAACCCAGATCGCGGGTCATCCGATTATACTTATCCCGCATATTCATTGGCTTAGCCATTATTTTATCCTCCTCGAAAAATTTCAGGACAGCCGTTCCACGGCGAATTCTTCTTCGCTTTCCACCACGTTGCCGGAAATGGAAATCAGGTTGATCTGGATTTCCTGGGGATCCCAGTCCCGCCCCAACTTTTCCTCGACACTGGCGCGCTTGACCGTCAAGCGACCCGGAGCGTCGATCTTGACCATCGCGGGATAGTGGTTGATGGTGGCGTGGGGATTATCTTCGGCAATCGCTTCAATGATCGGCCGTGCGTCCTCGTTGTTCTGCAAGGCCAGGTAAACCATGTTGTTCGCCATCTTGACTCCTCGGCTTTGGCGGTTTCGCGGTCAGAGGTCCAGACCACATTTCTTCTTGGCGCGGGTACGTAAGTCATCCTGGAGTTCCCGCATCACCGCTTCGGCTTCGGCGGCAAAGACGTGCTCGGTCAAGGGGGCCAGCGCGCCCGCGACCCGAGCGGTCCAGCGTCGTACCCATTGTTCCAATACGGTCTTGTTGGCGGCGGATTCGGCGGCGGCGGTCTTGAGCATCATGTCGGTGAAGCGATTGGTTTCAGCGAACCAATCCACCATGAATTCGGTGAGCATTGCCAGGGCCGAACCGCCATTTTCGGAAATGCGGGTGTCGAAGCGCTCGTAGACCAGTGGGTACAACAGCCCATCAAGCACGAAATTCTGGGCGACCAATAATTCGAACCAGTCTTGGAGGGTGAGCAACTCCTCGGCCAGCTCGCGCAGCGGTTGCCACATTGGATCGTTCAGCCAGGCTTGCTTGCCGACATCCAGCACGGCACCGGTGTTGCCATCGAGAACGAGACCGATTCGGGTCAGATACTGGGCGATACCCAGTCGATCCATGGAGGCCAACATGGTGGCCTGGGTGACCGCCGCGCCGTAACCGTAAGCGGTGATGAAGCAGTTGTTCAGGTTGGCGCTGTATTCCAGGTGGCGCAGCGGCACCAACGCTTCCTGCACCTTCTGTTTCCATTCCGGCGTCATCAGGTCGAGCAGGTTGCGTTTCTCGACGAACGCGAAATTGCGTTCCACCGAATCCTGTTGTTTAGCGCGGGCGATGGTCCAGGAACCGTAATAGAACTGACGCGGATCCTTAAAGATGTACCAATCGGCCATCTGAATCGCGGTGCGTCGCTCGTCATATAGATCGCGCTCCGGATCCCACAGCGGACGGTAATGGAAGCTGGTGGTCGGTTGGAGGTCGAAGGTGGCCTCCTGATAACGCGAGGCGGGTTTATCGCTACCTAGCCGGCGCGCAACATGGGCAAACGTGTGACGCAGCGGTTGGAGATTGGTGGTGCGAATATCAATTTGCATAAGACCTTATCCTCATCGGGTCGCTTTGGTGGCAGTGGGATGATTGGGGTCGCCTTCGCGCCAGACACGGCGATCGGCGTCGATCTGGGCAGCCTGTTCATCATCCAGAAGCTTTACCGTGTTGTTTTCGCAAAATTCCTGGAATGCGGGTTCTGGCAGGATCAATTCCACGTACAAGGCGGGATCGCCAATGGCGAAATCGAACTCGACAAATCCGTCGCCGCGGATCCGTCGTACTCGGACAAAGCGCTGTTGGGTATCGAATTTGGTGGTCATCTCATTAGATTCTTTATAAGTCAGCGCGATGCGCTGGGATGACGATTCGCGCGGTCGTAATCACCGCGCCGCGTTTTGTGTCACGCAAATATATTGAAGCATCAGTTATGCCAATCTATTATTATTTATTTATATCAAATAGATAACAAACATCAATTCAAAAAGTGACAGGAAGTAATTGATGACTTGGTCAAAAATTTGGTAATTATTTGACGATTTGATGAAATCATTAACTAATTGATTATATTGAATAATAATCCCGCAATGCAGCATGGAATGGTAAGGATGAATGTCTACCCTTATGAAGGTCTATCCTTGATAGGGTGGGATGCTCACCCAAACCGCCAAAGAGACACTAAACCTACAAAGCGATGGCGAAACCATGATTGACCAACCCGCGATTTCCACCGCCCCGCCGCAGCCTTTCAAACTCGTCTTTCGTGATGGTCATATTTCTCTGGATGACCAGCGCATGCTGCTGATTCATGCGGGGGCCTTCAGTGCCCTACGCAAGGAAATGATGGATAGCTTGGGCGCCGATCGGACGCGTGGCTTGCTAACCCGCATGGGTTATGCCGCCGGCTTGCAAGACTTCTACATGGCGCACGAAAAGATGCCTGACGCCGAACCGCTGGAGTTGATGGAAGTCGGTCCTCGGCTGCATATGCTGGAGGGCATCGTCAATGCGCGGCCTGTTCACATTGAGATCGATATGGAGGAAGGACGATTTTTTGGTGAATTCGAATGGAGCGGCTCTTTTGAGGCCGAGGTCTACGCGCAGCAATTTGGCGTCAGCGACGAGCCGGTTTGCTGGCATCAAGTAGGCTATGCCTGCGGTTACACCAGCGCCTTGATGGGTAAGTTCATCCTGTTCCGGGAAATGGAATGCGCCGCGGCGGGGAGTACAGGTTGCCGGATCATCGGCAAGGTGCTGGATGACTGGGGCGACAACGAGGATGTCAAGGCCGACCTGCGCTATTTCAAGCCGGATGCGATCGCCGAGCAGATTCTGCAGTTGCAAACTCAAATGCGAATTAAGCGCTTTGTGGCAAGACACTCCGCACAAACATGGCGGCCGCCAGGCGCCCGAAGACATGGACGAGAAGACCCTGGGAAGAACGTACCTTG
>Ga0209607_1001691_pt1 | contig 18384 bp, 20 predicted proteins | sample AD_UKC117_MetaG_FD_184413 | JGI IMG/M metagenome (GOLD analysis project Ga0209607, IMG submission 184413) | Active sludge microbial communities of municipal wastewater-treating anaerobic digesters from Hong Kong - AD_UKC117_MetaG (SPAdes)... | ecosystem: Engineered > Bioreactor > Anaerobic >... | reverse complement strand
ACGAAACGGCCGTGACAGCAATGCCAAGCGCCTGGGCGTGAAACGGTTTGGCGGCGAGCACGTTATTCCCGGCAACATCATCATTCGCCAGCGCGGCACCAAAATCCGGCCCGGCAACTACGTCGGTCTGGGCAAAGACTACACCATCTACTCCCTGGTTGAGGGGCAGGTGACATTTGAGATGAAACACGGCCGTAAATACGTCAGTGTTTATCCGGTGAGTGAACAAGAGGCTTAGTCATCATGAAAGAAGACATCCATCCACAATGGTATCCCGATGCCAAAGTCATCGTTGATGGTGACGTCGTGATGACGGTTGGCTCCACCCGCCCGGAAATCCGGGTGGAAATCTGGTCAGGCACCCATCCCTTCTACACCGGCACGCAGCGCCTGCTGGACACCGAAGGGCAGGTTGATCGCTTCATGCGCCGTTTGCAGCGCCGCGAAGCCATCCTGGCCGAACAAGAGATCAAAGAAGAAAAATCCGTGCCGACCAACCTGGAAGTCAGCGCCATGGCGCTGGGCACGCGGGCGGAAAAAGCCCTGGAAGAGGCCAACGTCACCACCGTCGGCGACGTGCTGGCCCTGCTGCAAGAAGGCGACGATGCTCTGCTGGCTCTGCCGGGCATTGGTCAGAAAGCGCTGATCGACATCAAGCGTTTCCTGCGCGCCGAGGGCCTGATCGACTAAGTAACGGCCGTTGCACGCAAGTACAATCCAAGGGCAGATGCGGTAACGTATCTGCCCTTCTTTGTTTCATTCAGTTTCACGGATAACCATGGGAAAACATACACGAGGAAAAATAGAAGTCATTTGCGGCAGCATGTTCAGCGGCAAAACAGAAGAACTGCTGCGCCTGCTGCGCCGCGCCGTCATTGCTCAACAGCAAGTCCAGGTCTTCAAACCGGCCATCGACGACCGGTTTCATGCCCAAAAAGTCACTTCCCACGTCGGCAACGCCTTCGAAGCCCATCCCGTCAACTGCGCCCAAGACATTCTCAGCCAACTCATGCCGGAAACAACCGTCGTGGCTATCGACGAAGTCCAGTTCTTCGAGCCAGAAGTCGTCGACATTTGCGAAACCCTGGCCCATCAGGGCAAGCGGGTGATTTGCGCCGGCCTGGATATGGACTTCCGCGGCGAACCCTTTGGCCCCATCCCCGCCCTTCTCTCCCGCGCCGAGCAAGTGACCAAACTGCACGCCATTTGCGTTGTTTGCGGCGAAGAGGCCAGCCGCACCCAGCGCCTGGTAGAAGGCCATCCGGCCGCTTACGACGATCCGGTCGTCCTGGTGGGCGCTGCAGAAGCTTACGAGGCGCGCTGCCGCCAATGCCACCAGGTTTTACCCCCGCGCAATGGAGCGATTAACCATGAACGATAAACCCATCCGCGATCTCAACGCTGACATTGATCACATCCTCATCGACGAAACAGCCCTGAAAATGCGCATCCAGGAAATGGCCGCGCAAATCACGGCCGATTACGCCGGCATCGAAGATTTGCTGTTGATTTGTGTACTCAAAGGCGGCTACGTGTTTCTTTCCGATTTGAGCCGGGCCATCGAGCGCCCTCACGCCCTCGACTTCATGGGCATTTCCAGCTATGGGTCGGGCACGCGCAGCAGCGGCGCGGTACAAATTATCATGGACCTGAAGGAGCCTATCGTGGGGCGGCACGTCTTGATCGTCGAGGACATCATCGACAGCGGTCGCACGCTGGACTACATGCGCCGCAATTTGCTGGCCCGTTCGCCGGCCTCTCTGCGCATTTGCTCGCTGCTGAACAAACCGTCGCGCCGAGAAATTGACGTGCATGTCGAGTACATTGGCTTTAACATCCCCGATGAATTTGTGGTGGGGTATGGTCTGGATTTTGACGAAATCTATCGCAATCTGCCGTACATTGCCGTGTTGAAGCCCGAGGTCTTTGCCCACCTGCAAGCGTGATCCGGCGCGCCGCCCGTTTTCATGAAGCCTACGATTCCCGCAGACCTTTCTCCCTACGCCGGCCGCTGGGTGGCCATTGTGCAGGGCCGGGTAGCCGGCGTCGGTGAGACGCCGGAGGCAGCGAAGCGCCTGGCGCAGCACAACCGGCCCAAGGAGCGGTCGGCGCTGCGGTTTGTTGAGGAGCCGGGCGGCGAGCCGCTGCTTTTGCCACCGCTGCTGGAGGCGATACGGCCGTTTCTCGCCGAACTCGACATCCCGGTTTATCTGGTCGGTGGGGCCGTGCGCGATGCCCTGATGGGCCGCCCCGGCCATGACCTGGATTTTGTAGTCCCCGAGCAAGCCATACGCCTGACCTTTAAAGTGGCCGATTTTATAAACAAACCGGCCTACGTGCTGGACCAGGAGCGCGACGCCGGCCGGGTGGTGCTGCGCGAAGAAAATACCACGCTGGATTTTTCCCGTTTTCGCGGCCCGGACCTGGCCGCCGATTTGCAAGACCGAGACTTTACGATTAACGCTCTGGCGCTGCCGGCCACGGCCGTTACCCAGGCCAGCATCATCGACCCGCACGGCGGCCTGGCCGACCTGGCGGCGCGCCGCCTGCGGTTGGTGCAGCCGCAGGCGTTGGAACGTGATCCGGTGCGCACGCTGCGGGCCGTTCGCCAGTCGCTGGCGCTGGATTTTGCTTTGACCGCGGCAACGCGCACGGCCGTAAGGGAGGCTGCGCCATTGCTGCCGGCGGCTTCTGTGGAGCGGGTGCGCGACGAATTGGTAAAACTGCTCAGCACGGCCGTGCCCGACCGGGCGGTGGCGGAGCTGGCCACGCTGGGGCTGTTGGCCGAAGTGCTGCCGGAAATCGCCGCGCTGGCCGACGTGGCCCAATCTGCGCCGCATCGGGAGCCGGTGTTGGCTCATACCATCCAGGTTTTGGGCTGGCTGGCAGCGGTGGAAACGGCCGTTGTGGATCAGCTCCCCACGCCCGATGAAAGCTTGCGGGCTGCCCAGCAGGCGTTGGCGCCTTACGCGGCGCAGTTGGCGGCGCATCTGGCGCGGCCGGTGGATGGCGGATTAGACGGCCGTGTCCTGCTGCGCTTTGGCGCGTTGTTCCATGACGTGGGCAAAAAAGAGACGCAAACGGTTGCCGAAGACGGCCGTATCCGCTTTTTGGGCCATGATGTGGTGGGGGCGGAGATAGCCAACGGCCGTTTGCGCCAGTTAACCTTCAGTAACCAGGCCGGCAAACACGTAGAAACCATCGTTGCCGGGCACATGCGGCCCATGCTCCTGGCCGCTGCCGGCGGCCAGCCCTCCAGACGGGCGATTTACCGCTACTTCCAGGCCACCCAGACGGCCGGCCTGGACATTGCCTTGCTCAGCCTGGCCGATCACCTGGGAACGTATGGCGGACCAGGACCGGCCGCCGCCTGGGCGCAGTTGGTGGCCGTGGTGGCGCGCCTGCTGGCCCATTACTTCGATCACCATGCCGACACCGTTGCGCCTGCGTCGCTGGTGAACGGGCACGATCTCATTCACCTGCTGCACATTCAGCCGGGACCAGAGATTGGCCGGCTGCTGCGTCTGATCCAGGAAGCGCAGGCCGCCGGTGAAATCCACAGCCGCGAAGAAGCTCTGGGCCTGGCGGCGCAGAGCAAGAACTAATTACCCACTCCCTTTTGTTTCTAGCAAAGCCAGAAATTCCTGCCGAGTGGCCGGATTGCTTTTGAAAGAGCCGAGCATGGCGCTGGTGACCAGACGCGCCTGTTGTTTTTTAACCCCGCGCATCATGGCGCACAGGTGAGCGCCTTCAACAATGACCCCAACCCCCTGCGGGGCCAAAATCTGAAACAGCGTGTCGGCGATCTGTTGGGTCATGCGCTCCTGGACTTGCAGGCGGTGGGCGAAGATGTCCACGGTGCGGGGGATTTTGGATAAGCCGATGATCTTTTCATCGGGCACGTAGGCGACGTGGGCGCGGCCAAAGAAGGGCAGCAGATGGTGTTCGCAAACGCTGAAAAACTCAATGTTTTTCACGACGATCATTTGGTCGTATACGACTTCCGAGACAGCTTCGGCCACGAATTCGGCCGGGTCTACCTGGTAGCCGTCTAATATTTCGCCGAGCATATCCGCCACGCGGGCCGGTGTGCGGCGCAGCCCGGTTCGCGCCGGGTCTTCGCCGATGGCCTGGAGGAGGGAGTGAACGGCCGTTTCTATTTCTTCAATGTTCATCATGCGCTCCAATTGATTATTCCGCAGTCTGCCATTATATCACCGGGAAACGGCCGTGCTGCCGTATCCGGATAAATCGTTAAAAATAACATGAATTGCCAGTGCCTAACGCGTAAAAAAAGATATAATGGAACACATCTCTTTCCCATTTTTATGTCACTCTGCAAGCAGAGTGAATCGACCATTTGGACCCATAGCAACCTTGGGAGCAATCACTGGAGGCAAAAGAATATGACAAAAGACAGCTTGACCATTACCGATAACCGTACCGGCAAGACGTATGAGATACCGGTGGCAAACGATACCATCAATGCGATGGATTTGCGCCAGATCAAAGTACAGTCTGATGATTTTGGCATGATGAGCTATGATCCGGCATTTAAGAACACAGCTTCCACCAAAAGCACAATCACCTACATCGACGGCGCAAAAGGGATTCTACGTTATCGTGGCTATCCAATTGAGCAGTTGGCTGAACATTCCAATTATTTAGAGGTAGCCTATCTGATTTTGAACGGGGAACTGCCCACGAAGGACCAGTACGCCGAGTGGGAATACGAGATTCTGCATCACACCTTTGTGCACGAAAACATCAAGCGCCTGATGCAGCATTTTCGTTACGACGCTCACCCGATGGGCATGTTTATTGCCACTGTGTCGGCGATGTCTACCTTCTATCCCGAAGGGCGCAATATTGAAGACCCGCACAACCGGCTTATTCAGACGATGCGCCTGATCGCCAAAGTGCCGACGGTGGCCGCTTTTTCTTATCGCCACATGCGTGGGCTGCCCTACGTCTACCCGGACAACGATTTGAGCTACACCGGTAACTTCTTGAACATGCTGGATAAAATGACGCAGGTGAAATATGAGCCAAATCCGGTTCTGGAACGGGCTTTGGACGTGCTCTTTATTTTGCATGCCGACCATGAGCAAAATTGCGGCACGGCGGCTATGCGCGTCATCGGCTCCAGCCACACCGACCCTTACACGGCGATGGCCGGAGCGGCGGCGGCTTTGTATGGCCCGCTGCACGGCGGCGCGAATGAGGCGGTACTGCGCATGCTGCTGGATATTGGCGACGTGAAGCATGTGCCAGAATTCATTGACGGCGTGAAAAAGCGGGAACGGCTGCTGATGGGCTTCGGGCATCGGGTATACAAGAATTATGATCCGCGCGCCAAGATCATCAAGAAGATTGCCGATGAGGTATTTGAAGTAACCGGCAAGAACCCGCTGTTGGACATCGCTCTGGAACTGGAACGGATTGCTCTGGAAGATGACTTCTTTGTCAGCCGGAATTTGTACCCGAATGTCGATTTCTATTCAGGCATCATTTACCAGGCGATGCGCTTCCCGATTTCGATGTTCCCGGTGTTGTTTGCCATTCCGCGCACGGTTGGCTGGTTGGCGCAGTGGGATGAAATGCTGCGTGACGATGAGCAGAAGATTGCCCGCCCGCGTCAGATTTATTTGGGCGAGGGTACACGCGATTACGTGCCGATGGACAAACGTTAGCTAATCGGGCGTTGAGTTTGAGATCAAAAACGGCCGTTTCCTCCCTGAAACGGCCGTTTTTATTTCCTCCTTCCTCTTCTTTACAGCTATCCGGTGGCCGCCGCCAGTTCCACCCGTGTCTTTTGCAGACGCTCCATTGTGGCTTTGTTCACTTTTTGCAAGAAGCGCATAGCCAGGTCCTGATCGCGGTCCAGCAGTTGGCGCAGGCGAACGGCCGTTATTTGCAGCAGGCGGCTTGGCTCCACGATAACGGCCGTGGCCGTTAACGTATACGGTTCAATTACCGCCGAAATGCCAAAAATTTCCCCAGGGCTGATCGTGCCCACTAAAAAATCCTTGCGCAAGTCCGGCTCATGCTCGTCGACGACGATGTAATGCAGCTCCACACTCCCTTCGAGCAAAAAGTAGAGCGCTTCGGCTTTTGTGCCCATCTCGAACAAGATGGTTCCTTCGTCGGCTTCCAGATCGTCGGTGATCATGGCCATCTCGCGCAGGGCTTCTGCCGTCAAAAATGAGAAGAACGGGTAACGTCGTAGTAATTCAGGCGAAATCATCAAATCCCTCCGTACGTGTCTGCAATAAATTGAGCACCAATTGGGCGGCCTGGGGCACGGCCGTGGCCACCGCCGGCGTCAGCGCCTCCGAAAACTCGTAGACCCTGTCAGCTTCAATCCCCACAATTTGCACATCTTCGGGCAGGGATGCGCCCATTTGCCGTCCCAGTTGCAGAGCGGTTTGCAAGGAGGTGTCGTGAACGGCCGTGGTATGCCCTGCCGATCGATCCGGTAAATCACGCAGATCGAGCTGATAAACGTCGCCCACTATCCCGCCCGGCGTTTGCATGGCGTCCACAATGATCACCCGATCATAACCAATCAGGCGTTCCATCAAACTCAAACCGCCCAGCGCCAACCTGTCCACCTCCACCGCCGGGTCAGCCAGCTGGCGGGCAACCTCCTCAGCTACCCGCCAACCAACGCCATCATCTCCCAGGATGGGGTTTCCCAATCCCACAACCAGCGTTTTAGCCTGGGCCAGCATCCAACAACCTCACGAATTACCGCAATACTGGCTCAGCACATCCACCACGTCACCCGCGGCATCGCGGATCGTGACTTCCAGCGGCATTTGCCCCGGCAGCGAATGGGTCGCGCAGCCGAAACAGGGATCGTAAGCCCGGAAAGCCATCTCGACCATGTTCAGCAGCCCTTCAGAGATCACGGTGCCGCCATGAATCAGATTTTGCGCGGCCTTCTTAATCGACATGCTGATCGGTGCGTAATTATTGGTCGTGCCCACGATCAGGTTCACTTTAGTTAAAATGCCCCGCTCGTCGGTCCAGTAATGGTGTGTCAGGGTGCCGCGCGGCGCTTCCACAATGCCCACGCCCTCCGTCGGTGTCTTGGTTGGGACTGTGTGCAGGTGCGGTGAGGTGATTTCCTCGTCGGTAGCCAGTTCCACCAGGCGTTCGGCCGCGTAAAGCAGCTCGATCAAACGCGCCCAATGCGTGGCCAAACGCTGGTGAACCGGTTTACCCCCCAGAGTGGTATAGAATTTTTCGTATTCGGCCTGGGCCAATGGCGTGGCCATGCCGTCGGCGGCATTCAGGCGCGAGAGCGGTGTGGCCATGTACACGCCCGAATCGTTGCCATCCACAAACCCTTTCCAGCCTACCTGCTTCAGGTAGGGGAATTTGAGATAAGTCCAGGGTTCTACGTGTTCCGCAATCCAATCGGTATATTCGGCCGGCGCGTATTTGCCCAGGCGCTTGCCGTCCGGGTCTACGACGCTGACTTTGCCGTCATAAAAATTGACGCGATTTTGCTCGTCCACCAGCCCGATGTAGTGGGTGCGGTGGGTATAGACGTCGCCCAAAATCAGGTCAACGTAGCCCTGGTTGCCCAGCACCAGATCGTTAAACAACTGCAAGCTAAACTGGGCGAATTCGACGCCCCATCGGCCCATGGCTTCGATCTGCTGCCGTTCTTCTTCGGTTAAGCCTTTGGTGACGCCGCCGGGAATGGAGGTGCAGGGATGGACTTTGCGCCCGCCCAGCATTTCGACGACAGTGTGGCCGTATTTGCGCGCCTGGATGACCTTGCCGCCAATTTCCAACCCGACTTTGTGGATGACGCCCAGGATGTTGCGCTCGGCAACGGGCGCATCTGGCCCCATCACAAAATCTGGCCCGCCTAAAGCGTAGAAATGGGTGGTGTGGTCGGTGAAGTAGAAGCCCATGTAGAGCAGTTCGCGCAGTTTTTTGGCGGTAGAGGTTGGCTCGACGCCGTAGACGGCGTCGCCGGCTTTGGCGGCGGCCATGTGGTGGGCTTCCGGGCAGACGCCGCAGATGCGGTTGGTCAGCACGGGCATTTCTTCTACCGGCCGGCCGACGCAGAAGCGTTCAAAGCCGCGCAGCTCGGGAATTTGGAAATAGGTGTTAGCGACTTCGCCAACATCGTCCAGAAGAATCTCGATTTTGCCATGTCCTTCCAGGCGGGTGATGGGATCTATGGTTATGCGCTGCATGGTTCATTCTCCTTTTCTAGTCGCCGCTAACGGCCGGTTTGCCGGCGCGCAGTAGGGAGTGGGCCAGGTTAAAGCGGTAGAACGAGCCGGCCGGATCGGGAATGCCGTCGAGAATGGCTTCGATTTCGTCGGGATCCCGGCTGTCGATGACGGAGGCTACGGCCGTCATCAATCTCGCTCCATAATCCACCACGTCTGCCGCCGGACCATAGCATCCAACACAGGCCGCGCCTACGCTGGGGCAGAGCGCGCCGCAGCCGTTGCGCGTGGCCGGTCCGTTGCACAAAATGCCCTGTTCCAACAGACACAGGGCGGGATCGACGTTGGCCACCTCGTGGATGCGCACAAACTTGTTGATCTTCTTGACGTTGCGCTGGCGGGGGCAGTCATCGCAAACTGTGGAGCCGCCGGCGCCGATGACGCTGCCTTTTGGCGGGAGAGTGGCTTTGCCGTCCAGCGCCTTGATCACCAGATCCACGACGGCCGCGATCTGATGCGATTCTGGCGGGCAGCCGGGCATGTAATAGTCTACGTCTACCACCTGATCCAATGTTTTAATCATGGGGTAGAACTCGGGGATGGTCAGGGCGATGCCTTCGGGCGTCATCCATTCACTTTGTGGCCGGAGACCGTCCGGGTTGTCGGTGGAGATGGAGTCGTAAACGGCCGTAAAAATCTCCTCTGTGCTGCTAAAGTTGGCCATGCCAGGGATGCAGCCCTCAGTGGCGCAGGAGCCAAAGGCGACCAGAATGGCCGATTTTTGCCGCAGCAGCCTGGCCAGGTGTTCATTTTCTTTGTTGCGGATGCTGCCGTTGAACAGGGTCAGCGTGATGGATTTGTCCGGCATCGCTTCCACGTCGTGGTATTTGGCGTCCATAGCCACCGGCCAAAACACCACGTCGAATGCCGCGTCTACGTCGAGAATCTTTTCGCCAATGTTGAGGACGGCGATTTCGCAGCCGCCGCAGGAGGCGGCCCAGTACATGGCAAATTTGGGTTTGCCGCTGCCGTTGTCGCTCATGCTGTCACCTCCTCAGGGATGGATTGTGTGTGTTGGGAAACGGCCGTGCCGTTTTCCCCCGTTGCCAGTTTCACCCGCCCCGGCCAGTTCAACGGTCCCAACGCCCGGATTTCTTCAACCAGCGTTGTAATCTCCTTGGCCAGTTTCACGCCTTCAGCGGCGCTGGCCCATACCAGCTTGACCCGTCCCGGTTCGATGCCCATCTGCGTCAATGTGCGCCGCAGCAAAAGATAACGCCGCAGCGCTTTGTAATTTTGCTCGATGTAATGGCACTCGCCTGGATGGCAGCCGGTGATCAGCACGCCATCTGCCCCTTGGGCCAGCGCCTTCAATACGAAGGTCGGGTCCAGGCGGCCAGAGCACATCAAACGAATCAGGCGCACGTTGGGCGGGTATTTCACCCGTGCCGTACCGGCCAGGTCAGCAGCCCGATAGCTGCACCAGTTACATGTAAAGCCGATGATCACAGGTTCAAATGCTTCACTCATCGCTGCTTACCTCCTAGGCCATGGCCATCTCGGCCAAATCGACCCGATGCGCCGGTTGATCGAACATCAACATGCCTTCGATTTGCGCCAGAATTTGCTCGTTGCTAAAGCCCGTGCCGCTGATTGCCCCGGCCGGGCAGGCGGCCACACAAGTGCCGCAGCCCTGGCAAAGGGCATGTTTGACCTCTGATACCATCATGTCTTCGTGGAAAATGATCGCGCCAAATGGACACAGGTCGTTGCAGATGCGGCACCCGGAGCATTTTTGTGCATCCACTGTGGCCCGTACCGGCTCCAGTTCAATTTCACCCTGGCCGATGCGGTTCAACACGCGCCCGGCCGCTGCGGCCCCCTGGGCCACGCTGCTGGGGATGTCTTTAGGCCCCTGCGCTGCCCCGGCGATGAAGATGCCTTCGGTCATGGTGGCTACCGGGTCCAGTTTGGGATGTTTCTCGATGTACCATCCATTGGCGCTGCAGGAAATCCCGAATTTTTGGGCCACTTCTTTGGCGTCTTTGCGCGGCTCCAGGCCGGAGGCCAGGATAACCATGTCGACCGGGATGCGCCGTTGTTTGCCTATGAGGGTATCTTCGGCCTGGATGATGATCTTGCCTTCCTCTCCCGGCCCGCGTGCGGCGTCGGTTACTTCGGCGACCCGCCCGCGTACGAAGAGTGTGCCCTCTTCCAGAACGCGCTGGTAGAACTCGTCGTAATCTTTATAGGCGGTGCGCATGTCGATGTAGAAATTGTAGACGGTGGCATCGGTGCGCTCTTTGACCAGATGGGCGAATTTCAGGCTAGACATGCAGCAGATCACGGAACAGTAATTGTTGTAGTTGCGGTCGCGGCTGCCCACGCAGTGGATGATGCCTACGGTTTTGGGAGTGGTGACGCCGTCACGCAGGACGATTTCGCCGTTGGTGGGGCCGGCGGCGTTGCACATGCGCTCAAATTCGATGCTGGTGAAGACGTTGGCGAGACGGCCGTATCCATACTGAATCACGCGTCGGGCATCAAACAAGTCGTACCCGGTTGCCAGGATGATGTTGCCCACCGTGACCGTGATGTATTTTTCTTTTTGACTGAAATCAATCGCTTCGGTAGGGCAGAATTTTTCACAGGCGCGGCACTTGCCCCGCTGGAAGTAGATGCAGTTTTCTGTGTCGATGACCGGATATTTGGGCACGGCCTGGGCGAACGGCGTGTAAACGGCCGCGCGATAGCCTAAGCCCGCCTCGAATACGTCGTCGATAACGTGCTTGGGGCATTTTTCCCAACAAATGCCGCAGCCAGTGCATAGGTCTTCAATCACGTAGCGCGGCTTTTTCTTGATCGTTACCGTAAAATTGCCGACGAAACCATCTACGCGTTCCACTTCGCTCCAGGTGAGGAGTTCGATGTTGGGATGCGTGCCAGCGGAAACCATTTTAGGCGTCAGAATGCAGGCGGCACAGTCCATCGTGGGGAAGGTTTTGTCGAATTGGGCCATGTGGCCGCCAATGGATGGTTCGCGCTCGACCAGGTACACTTTGTTGCCGGAGTCGGCGATTTCCAGGGCAGCCTGGATGCCGGCGATGCCACCCCCGACCACCAACGTGGCCGGATGGATGGGCACGCGCAGCGGTTCCAGCGGTTCATTTTCAATCACCCGCTCCACGCCGCCGGCGATCATGGCTTTGGCTTTGGCTGTGGCGGCCACTTTGTCGGTGTGGACCCAGGAAACCTGCTCACGAATGGAGACCATTTCGCACAAATAGCCGTTCAACCCGGCGCGATTGCACGCTTCGCGGAAGGTGGTTTCGTGTAGGTGGGGGGAGCAGGCGGCTACCACCACGCGGGTGAGTCCTTCGCGTTCGATGTCCCGTTCGATGAGTTCCTGGCCCAGGCTGGAGCACATGAACTTGTAATCGCGAGCCACCACCACGCCGTCGTCGCTGAGGCTGTCTTTGGCCCAGACGGCGACGTCTTCGACGTCTACCATGGCGGAGATGTTTGTGCCGCAGTGGCAAACGTAAACGCCGACGCGTTCTTTGTTATGGGGCTGATCTTGGCTCATCGGTTCACCTCCTCCGGCATCTGGGGCATGGGCAGGCTGGGATCGTCTTTGGCGCGGTGCGACGGCCGTTTGACGGCCGTTTCCTCTGCTACTTCTACCCCAATTTTTGCCAGGGCTTCTCTGGCGCTGACAAATTCTTTGCCGATGCCCAGTTCCTCTGGTTCATGGCCGAAAGCCAGGCCCATCAATTGGGTGAAATACAGCACCGGCATGTGATAGCTGGTTTTAAAATGCTGGTTCACTTCGCCCTGGTAGGCGTCCAGATTGAGCTGGCACATGGGGCAGAGCGTCACCATGATGTCGGCCTGATATTGGCTGGCGCCGTAAATCAGGCGGCGGATCATTTCAAAGGCGACGGGGGTGCTTATCTGGGTCATGTGGCCGCCGCAGCAGTGGGTTTTGAGCGGGAAGTCGATCACTTCAGCGCCCAGAACTTTGAGCAGTCGGTCCATGCTCATCGGATATTCTTCGCTGCGGAAACGGTTGTCGGGGTCCGGGCGAACGACCATGCAGCCGTAGTAGGGGGCGATGCGCAGATTGGTTAACGGCCGTTTTACCTGCGCCCGGATCGCTTCCAGGCCGATGTCATTAACGAGAACGTCGAGCAGGTGCCGCACTTGCAATGTGCCCGGTTCGTAATGCAAATTGCCGGCGGCTAACGCCTCGTTAACCACACTATTCAGGTCGTCGTTTTGGCGTAGGTAGTTTTCCGTTTTGGCCAGGTTCAGGTAACAGGCACTGCAGCCGGCCGTCAGGGTTCTGGTGCCATTCATTTGTTGGGCGGCTAGAGCCAGATTGCGGGCAATGAGTGCGTGAGAGGGAACGCGATGCACGGCTGCATACTCGGTCGCGCCGCAGCAGTTCCAATCCTGAACGTCTTCAAAAGTCGCATCGATGTCCGGGCTGATGGTTTGCAGGGAATCCAGGTAAGGGCGAGCGCTGCGCTGCATGGAGCAGCCGGGGTAAAAGAGATATTTGGTCATGTCGGCACCTCCAGTTCTTTGGCCCGGGCCAATATGGCCTGCAGCTGGCCTATGCCCTCAATGCGATTGGGCGTTAGTTCGATGCGGCCTTTGCTGAGCATGCCCAGCCCCATCGATGCGCGGCGCATGAGGCTGAGCGGTTGGTGGCGTAAATACTGCCGGGTTGCCAGGCCGAATTCGAAGCTACGGCCGTAATTTTCCACATAGCCTACAAAGCTTTGGGATAAATCGGCGGCCGAATTGGTCTCGTACAGATCCGCGGCAATGGCCATGCTTTTCAGGGTGTACATGATGTCGGTGATGTGGACTTCTTGTGGGCAGCGCACCATGCAAAAGTAGCAGGAGACGCAATACCAGGGTGTGTTACTGCGCAGCACTTCTTCTCGCATGTCGGCCCGAATCATGGCAAACAATTGCCGTGGGGTGTGGTCCATATCCTGACCGGAAGGGCATGAACCACCGCAGGTGCCACACTGGATGCACATGGTGAGACGTGAATCTCCGGGTGTTGCCTGTTTGACCGTTTCTAAAAAATCCAGGGGTCGAGTGGAATCGACTGGCGGGCTATTAGTCAACAAGGGTCACCTCCTAGGTAGAACGGAAAACTCAATAAAAGCCAGAAAAAGCTGGCTATCCCTAAGCCAGGCTAATCGTCACAGCTGTCTGTGATGTGATTCTATTGGTTCTATTTTGGCTCCCGTGATGACGATAGCTGTTTGATAATGAAGGGAAAAGGAACCCTTTGTGGATAGGCGAGTGTCAAGCAAATAAAGAATTTCTGGATAAATACAGTTTACATCCTAGCATTGAGGGGATACGTTCTATCATGATAATTGTCACTTCTTGTTTGTGACGATTGTCACTTTCCGAGTTGGGATTGGTTGTTCAATTTTTCACAAGGGGTATGGGTCGGGGACAGATGGGGGAAGGCGGGGATAAACAAAAAAAACGGCCGTTACGCAGAGCGCATAACGGCCGTATATAGGCAATAAAAAATGGGTTGGCCGACTAATTACACGGGCTGGCGACCATTGAACCCGGTGTGCAAATCGTGGAAGAAAGACACTTCGGGTTCACCGTAACGCCAGCAGAGATAAACATCACGGCCGTTGCGGTCACAAAGAAAATCGAGCAGCCCGATGTTGATATCCTTAACCACACAGCCCATAGTTTGCAGTTGGGCGATCATCTGATTGATCGCGACAAAATCCTGGGTCATTTGGGTCGGGATCGGACCGCCAATGTCCAGGTGCAAATCAGAAAGCAGCGGTTCGATTTGCTGATACTGGCGTACAGCCTTGGCCCGTTTTTCTAGCAGGCGCGCCATGATCGGCTCGATTTTGGGCAGCAGGGCGTTGGCCTCGGCAACGGTGAAATATTTCGCAGACATGATGATCCTCCAACGTGTCTGAACCGGGGTAACAAAAACGGGGCAACACAGTGTGCCCCGTTCCTTGATGACTGTTGTGTGCGAGGAGTCTTAGCCGCAGCTGCTGCAGCCACCGGCCGCAGCGCCGGCGCTGCCGCTTGTTTTGAAGGAAGTGCCGCAGCCACAGGTGGAAACTGCATTGGGATTATCAATTTTAAACCCGCCGCCCATGATGCTGTCTTCGTAATCGATGGTGGCATTGGTCAGGTACATCATGCTGGTGGGGTCCACAAACACTTTGACGCCATCGCGCTCGATGACATTGTCATAGGGACGCGCTTCTGCTTCCAGGGCCATGCCGTATTGCAGGCCGGAGCAGCCGCCGCCGGCTACAAATACCCGCAGCCCGTAGTCGGGCACATTCTTTTCTACCAGTAGTTTGCGGACCACAGCCAGAGCAGCATCCGTGACATTAATTGTGTTTGTTTGTTCTAAAACGTCCATTGTTCACTCATCCTTATAGTATGCGAGTCAATCGTTGAGATTTTAGCAATAAAGCGGACCAGTGTCAATTTCTATCAACTTTTTCTTAATAAATGATATTACCTAGCCCAAACCCCAAGGGTTTATTTAATTGGGTAAGCGATCTTAATTGCGAAACCGTTGGGGTTTTTATAATGGCGGACCGGCTGGGCCATATTGCACCAGTTCTTGCAGGAGATGGCGCAGGCTGTAGTGTGGTTCGTAACCCAACAGGCGGCGTGTTTCGCTGATGTCTAGCACGTGGGGTTTGACGGTGGGGTCGAGATTGTATTGTTGGATAACGGCCGTATATCCCGGATACACGCGGGCAAACGTGCTGCCCGGCCCGGCGGCGTCCCAATTGGCCAGGTCGGCCGGGCTGAAGTCATACGCGCCATCCACCACCAGGGCGGGCGGCTGGGCAAAGGTCTGGCGGGTGAGCAAATCGATGCTTTTTAGGGTGGCCTGGGCCACGTCGTTGATGTGCACGGCTCCTTTCCAGAACCAGCGCGCCCACTCGATGTAGTTGGCGTAGGTGGCTTTGTTCCAGTAGGGGATGAAGGCGCGGGGGCGCAGGATGAGGGTGTTGAGGCCGTGGCGGGCGGCGTAGGTGCGCACCAATTCTTCGGCCATGATTTTGCTGCTGCCGTAGATGCCCGGCCATTCGTCTATGCTGGTGGAGGAGATGTGGAGGAAGTGGGGAATGTGGGCGCGCACGGCCGTTTCCAGCACGTAAAAGGTTCCCGTCACGTTTAAATCCCAAAAGTCGAACACGTCTTTTTCGCCGCGCACTTCGTGGATGCCGTGCCAGGCGGCGATGTGGACGACCATGTCCACGCCGGACATGGCTGCGGCCAGTTGGTCGCGGTTGAGGATGGAGCCGGGGTGGTAGACGGCTGGGGGCGTAACGGCCGTTGGGGTCTGCGGCGGGCGCACATCAAACACAATAGGGACATCGCCGCGTTGGGCCAGTTGGGGGGCAAGCACAGCGCCGAGGTCGCCGCTGCCGCCGGTTAGGAGAATTTTCATAGATCACCTTTGTTAAGAATGAAGATTGGCATGAGGTCAATCTTTAATCTTCCGTAATTTGTTCGCGTTTCTCTAGAGGGAAAATCGGCTGTGTGAACAACGGCCGTCGTTACCCAATTAATGTAATCCCCGTGGTCTAAAAGCTTCATCTAGTTTTTGTTGCAAGCTTGTCACTAAAAGCGCATTCTCATCTGTCATTGGCCCAATAGAGAGGATCGTTCCTGCTGGAGAATACCGCGATACACGACCGTACCGCACTGTGATTTTTACATCTGTATTGGCTATTTCAATGGCTTCGGATTGTACGTAGGGCAGCCCCTTGTCTTGCAAGGCATTTTTTACAATAGTGCGGGCATCAGATTCTGAGCAATAGAACATTTTCATAACCTGATCTCGGGACCTCCACTGATACGCATACACACCACAAAATACAGCCAGAACAATTGCCAGCCATATCCAAACTGCGTAGGCCTCAGCCGCAGCCACCAAGAAATAAGCAAATATCCCAGATAGAATTGCCCCTAGAAAAGCATTGATGAATACGACGTTTCTAACCAACAACCAGGATTTATCATTTACCCACATCTCAAAACCTTCCTATCCATTCCTTTAATGAATATACGTAGGCATTGATTCCGAGTTGTGTACCTGCCATGGAGAGATTACAAAGTCTGGCAAACTTTGGCGATCTTATGGGACATTTAACGGCCGTTCCCTCTATCTCTATCTCTCCCCTCTATCTCTCACATATTCCGTCGGTACTGCCCCGCCTACAACGCCTGGGTAATTTGCCCCAGCGAGCAAATTTACACCGCTTCCATCAGGGCGGCGAACATATTTTCATTGTGACTCGTCCAACAGAGTCAAAAAATCCCAGGCGCGTACCACCTTTATCGTCTGATAAACGCCCAAATCAAGCAAATCTTTGTCGCCGGTCACGATATAGTTGGCGTTCCCTTCAACGGCGCAGGCAATAAACTTGTCATCCTTCGGATCACGGCAAGCGCCGGGCAGCGCTAATTCCCCTTTGACAAATTCGGCGTCTGTTTCGATTAAATTGATTAACGCTTGGGGGTCTGCTTGCAGATAGGGGCGTAAACGAGGGCGATTCAGCACGTCAATTAGCTCTGCCAGCATTTGGGGCGATTGTAAGGAGACAAATCGCCCCGCTTCCCAGTGAGCCATGATGCGCGAAAGGGTATCGCCATTGGTCAGCAGGTAGCTGACAAGCAGATTTGTATCGAGGACAGCACGAATCACCCCGGCTGCTCCGCGCCGCTGTCGGTCAATTCTTGCCGCGCTGCGTCAACAAGCGCCAGGGCTTCTTCTTCGGTCAGGGTGTTGTACTCGGCATTCGCGGCTGCCGCTTCCCGCAAACTCCTAAAACGATCCGCCCGTGCTTGCTTGTACTGCAAGTAGTTCTGATACTCTTCGTAGGAAACCAGGGCCGCCATGGGTTTGCCATAGGTTTCGATGACAATCGCTTCTTTTTCAATGCGCGCCCAATCGATCATTTCGCGGGTTTTCTTTTGCAATTCGGTGGACGTGATGGTTTTAGACATGGTCTCACTCGCCTCTGTTACAAACGATATGGAAGTTACAGAACATCAGTATAGATGATTTGCCGAAGAGCGTAAACGGCCGTTACCCTCTATCTCTATCTCTCCCCTCTATCTCTCACATATTCCGCCGGTACTGCCCGCCCACCGCATACAGCGCCCCCGTAATCTGCCCTAGCGAGCAAACCTTCACCGCTTCCATCAGAGCGGCGAACATGTTTTGGTTGCGCACGGCCGTTTCCTGCAATCGCTTCAACTGCGCCGCCGCCTGCTCCGGCTGCCGCGCCTGCAACGCCTGCACCTCGGCAATCTGCCGCTCCTTCTCGGCCGTCGTGGCGCGAATCACTTCCCCCGGCACAATCGTCGGCGACCCCTCATCCGACAGGAAGGTGTTCACGCCGATGATCGGCAATTCACCGGTGTGCTTCAGGCTCTCGTAATAGAGCGATTCCTCCTGGATTTTGCCGCGCTGGTACATCGTCTCCATCGCCCCCAGAACCCCACCCCGCTCCGTGATGCGGTCAAACTCCGCCAGCACCGCCTCCTCCACCAAATCGGTCAGTTCCTCAATGATGAATGCGCCTTGCAGCGGGTTCTCGTTTTTCGCCAGCCCCAGCTCCTTGTTGATGATCAGCTGGATGGCCATCGCCCGCCGCACCGATTCCTCCGTGGGCGTGGTGATGGCCTCGTCGTAGGCGTTGGTGTGCAGCGAATTGCAGTTGTCGTAGATGGCGTACAGCGCCTGCAAGGTGGTGCGGATGTCGTTGAAGCCGATTTCCTGCGCGTGCAGGGAACGGCCGCTCGTTTGAATGTGATATTTCAACTTCTGCGCCCGCTCGTCGGCCCCGTATTTCAACTTCATAGCCTTGGCCCAGATGCGCCGCGCCACCCGGCCGATCACCGCGTATTCCGGGTCCATGCCGTTGGAGAAAAAGAAGGAGAAATTATGCGCGAACTCGTTCACGTCCATGCCTCGCGCCAGATAATACTCCACAAAGGTGAAGCCATTCGCTAGCGTAAAAGCCAACTGGCTGATGGGATTGGCCCCCGCCTCGGCGATGTGGTAGCCGGAAATGGAGACGCTGTAGAAATTGCGCACGCGGTGATCAATGAAGTACTGCTGGATGTCGCCCATCAG
>Ga0209607_1001688_pt1 | contig 18402 bp, 13 predicted proteins | sample AD_UKC117_MetaG_FD_184413 | JGI IMG/M metagenome (GOLD analysis project Ga0209607, IMG submission 184413) | Active sludge microbial communities of municipal wastewater-treating anaerobic digesters from Hong Kong - AD_UKC117_MetaG (SPAdes)... | ecosystem: Engineered > Bioreactor > Anaerobic >... | reverse complement strand
CGCGAGCAGGCCCTGCCGATCGGCTCGCTCGCCGTGGTGACTGGCCACCCGTGCCTGGAGCGGCTCGAGGCCGCCACGCTCGTGGCCTACGTCATGCCGACCACGCCCTCGAAGGGCCGCCAGGCGCTCTTCGGCAACTGGTGCGAAGCGAGCCGCACCGGCTTCGGGCTCGAGCTCGACGAGCAGGGCAGTCTCGTGCTGCGCCTCGGCGCGGGCCGTGGCACCGAGGTGACGCTCGCTACTGGCGAGCCGATGCGTGCCTGGCGCTGGTATCGTGTGGCCGGCACCTTTGACAGCCAGAGTGGCCGCATGGCGATCTGGCAGGAACCGGTCTCCCGCCATGGCTTCGATCTCGATCGACCGATCGCACGCAGCGCCGAACGCGGGTGCCCGAGCACCCGTTCGATGAACCCGCTCACCTTCGCTGCCTGGCAGAATGGCGAGACAGCGGGGCCCTCGGCCTGGGGCGGTCTGCAGTTCGCCCAGCACTTCAATGGCCGCATCGACCGGCCGCGCATCGTCGAGGGTGCTCTCGACCACGCCGGCATCGCCGAGCTGATGGGCGAGACGGGGCCTGCCGCCATCGAGCACGAGCTCGTCGCGGCCTGGGACTTCTCCCTGGACATCGGCGGCGAGGCGATCATCGACACCGGGCCGAACCGCCTGCATGGCACCATCGTCAACCTGCCGACCCGGGCCGTCCACGGGCACAACTGGACCGGCTGCATCAACGACTGGACCCAGGCACCCGAGCAGTATGGCGCCATCCATTTCCACGACGACGATATCGTCGACGCCTGCTGGACGGTGGACTTCAGCTTCGAGGTCACTTCAGCACAGCGTTCGGGCGTCTATGCGGCGAAGCTGACTGCCGGCGACTTCGTCTTCTGGGTGCCGTTCTTCGTCAGCCCGCCCAAGGGCGAGGCGCGCTCGAAGGTCGCGTTCATCGCGTCGACGGCAACCTACACCGTTTATCTCAACAACAAGGGACGCTTTCTCTCGAGCGCCACCGAGGTCTACCAGGGCCGGGTGACGGTCATGGACGAGATCGATTCCCTCTTGTTCGAGTACCCGGCGATGGGTCTCTCGACCTATGACCGGCACAGCGACGGCACCGGCGTCGCCTATGCCAGCCGGCATCGCCCGGTGCACAATTTCCGCCCGACCGGCCGCCATTGGAACTTCAATCTCGACCTCTGCATCATCGATTGGCTCGAGCATCTGGGCGGCGACTACGACGTCATCACCGAGGAGCAGCTGCACGAGGAGGGCATGGGCCTCCTCGCACCCTACAACGTGGTGATCACCGGCTCCCATCCCGAGTACGACTCGCTCGACATGCTCGACGCCTTCCAGGCCTATCTGCGCCGTGGCGGCCGGCTGATGTACATGGGCGGCAACGGCTTCTACTGGCGCATTGCCCACCACCCGACGCGCGACGGGGTGATCGAGGTGCGCCGGGCCGAAGGCGGTGTGCGTGCCTGGGATGCCCTGCCGGGCGAGTACCATCACAGCTTCACCGGCGAGTATGGCGGCCTCTGGCGGCGCAATTCGCGGGCACCGCAGAAGTTGGTCGGTGTCGGCTTCATCAGCCAGGGCTTCGACAAGTGCAGCTACTACCGTCGCACCGACGCCGCCGCCGACCCCCGGGCGGCTTGGATGTTCGACGGCATCGAGGATGAGCTGATCGGCGATTTCGGCATCCTGCAGGGCGGTGCCGCCGGGCTCGAGATCGATGCCGTCGATGCGCGGCTCGGCACCCCGCCGCACGCGCTGGTCGTGGCCCAAAGCGAGAACCACTCCAACACCTACGAGGTGGTCGCCGAGGAGGTGCTCATTCCGCACGGCGCCACGGATGCCATCATCAACCCCGAGATCCACGCCGACATCACCTTCTTCGAGACGCCCAACGGCGGGGCCGTCTGGTCGACCGGCTCGATTGCCTTTGCCGGCTCACTGGGCTGGAACGGCTTCGACAACAATGTCGCCCGACTGACGACCAACGTGCTTCGCCGCTTCGCTGCAGAAGAGCCGTTGCCCTGGCCCGGTAGGCCAGAGGCCGGGGCATAGGTCAGGCAGCCATGGTGATTGCTGCCGTTCGGGCGAATGGCTAGTGTTCGACCAGGGTCGGAGCAATGGGCCGAAAAGCCGTTGGCGACCGCGGATCAAGAAAAGGGGAGGTAGACATCATGCGACATCTGCTGGCCGGCGCCTCGGCGCTTTGTCTGCTCGGCGGCATGGGCATTGCCCAGGCAGCGGGCGAGTTCGACGGGGTCACCGTCAATGTCATGACCCAGACCGGTGCCATCCAGGAGCCGCTGCAGCGGCGGGCACCGGAGTTCGAGGCGCTCACCGGCGCGAAGATCAACGTCATCGCCGTGCCGTTCTCGGATCTCTACCAGAAGATCCTGACCGACTGGGCGAGCGGCACCAACTCCGTCGACGCCGCGGTTTTCGCCCCGCAGTGGATGGTCGACTACATCGCCGGCGGCTATCTCGAGGACCTGACCGCGCGGGTAGAGGCCGATCCGGCGATCGAGCAGGACGACGTGGGTGCCTTTTTCCGCGATTTCTCGGAGAAGTACGCCGGCAGCATCTACATGATCACGCTCGATGGCGATTTTCACATGATGTACTACAGAAAGGACCTGCTCGAGGAGGCGGGGCTCGAGGTGCCGCGCACATGGGACGAGTATCTCGAGGTCGCGAAGGCCCTGCACGGCAAGGACATGAACGGCGATGGCACCCCCGATTTCGGCTCGTGCATCGCCAAGAAGCGCAATGCCCAGAGCTATTGGTTCGTGATGGACGTCGTCGGCTCGATGACCCAGTCCAAGGGGACGAGCCAGGGCGCGTTCTTCAACACGGCCGACATGACGCCTCTGGTGGATAACGAGGGCTTCCGCAAGGCGCTCGATTTCCTCAGCGAATCGACCAAGTACGGCCCGCCGGACGAGTTGAACCTCGACGTCTCCGACACCCGCCCCCTTTTCGCTTCCGGCCGTTGCGCGCTCAATCTCGATTGGGGTGACGTCGGCACGATCTCGATCGACCCGGTGAACTCCAAGGTCATCGGCAAGTGGGGTGCGGCCATCATGCCGGGCTCGACGGAAGTGGTGAACTGGGAGACCGGCGAGCTCGAGGCCTGCACGGCAGACAACTGCCCCTATGCCATCGACGGCGTGAACCATGCGCCGTTCGCGGCCTTCGGCGGCTGGGGCGGCGGCATCAACGCCGCAGCCGACGACAAGGTGAAGGACGCGGCTTTCGCGTATTTCTCGTACATGACGCAGCCGGCCCAGTCGAACCAGGACGTCACCGTCGGCGGCACCGGGTTCAACCCCTATCGCACCTCGCAGCTCTCCTTCAGCGATCTGTGGAAGAACGCCGGCATGACCGAAGAGGAGGCCGCGGTCTATCTCGGCGCCATCAACGACAGCATGAACAGCCCGAACATGATCCTCGATCTGCGCATCCCGCAGAACCAGAAGTACCAGCAGGTCGTGCTCGACGAGGCGATCTCGCGCTTCCTCGCGGGTGAGATCGACAAGGAGGCGACCGTCCAGGCGGTCGCGAATGGCTGGAACGAGCTGAACGACGAGATCGGTGTGGACGAGCAGCTCGAAATCTATCGGGCCACCATCGGCGCCAACTGATCGGTCGGCGACAACCGGGTCCAGTGCGCTCGTCGTGCCGGACCCGGAGCCGCCCGTTCTCCGGTCGATGCACGAGCCCTCATGACAGCTTTCGCCGAGACGGCCGTCGACACCGTCCCGCGGCCGGGATGGGGCGAGCGGCTCGACCGGCATGCCGGCCGCCTCATGGTCCTGCCGGCGGTCGTCATCCTGCTCTGCTTCGCGATCTTCCCGCTGATCATCTCCGCCTATCTGGCCCTGTCGCGTTTTGCCCTGGCGCCCGGTGGCTTCACGCTCAAGTTCATCGGGCTCGGCAATTTCCGCAAATTGCTCACCGGCTCTCAGCAGTACCATTTCCTCGGCACGTTCGGCGCCTTCGGCCCGGTCGCCTGGGGCTTGGTGGCGCTGGCGGCCATCGCCCTGCTCTATTGCATGGCGCGCTATCTGAGAGGGGGCAGCGTCACGGTCGTCGGCATCGTCGGGCGGCTGATCTCCGTCAGCCTGACAATGGGCCTCGTCCTCGTCGCCGTGGCGACGCTCGCCACGAGCGGCGTCCCCGGCACGCTCGTCACCACCCTGCTCTATGTCGTGATCGGCGTCTCCGTGCAGTTCCTCCTCGGCCTCGGGCTCGCCCTGCTCTGCGCCCAGCCGATCCGCGGCCGCAATTTCTTTCGCGTGCTCTATTTCGTGCCGCTGATGGTGACTCCGGTCGGCATCGCCTACACCTTCCGGATGCTGGCGGACATGCAGAAGGGGCCGTTCGCGCCGCTCGTCCGCTCGTTCGGCGTCGGTGAATGGTCCTGGGCGACCGAGGCCTGGTCGGCCCGCCTCATGGTGCTGGTCGGCGACACCTGGCAGTGGACGCCGTTCATGTTCATCGTGCTGCTAGCGGCCATCGAGAACCAGCCGCGCGACCAGGTCGAGGCGGCGCGGATCGACGGCGCCGGCGGCCTGCAGATCTTTCGCGACATCACCTGGCCGGCGATAGCCCCGGTTGCCGGGACGGTGGTCCTGATCCGCCTGATCGAGGCCTTCAAGATCATCGACCTGCCCAACGTGCTGACCGGCGGCGGCCCGGGCCTCGCCACGGAATCCATGACGCTCCACGCCTTCATCGCCTGGCGGACGCAGGATCTGGGCGCTTCGGCAGCGGTCGGCTACATGCTGCTCTTCGTCTCGACCGTGGTCTGCATCACCTTCTTCAACTTCGTGGTCCGACCATCACGCCGGCTCGAATCATGAACGGCGACCGCCGCTCGCTCCGCCAGCGCCTGTTCGAGCCCGAGTCGCTCGAGCGCCAGGCGCCGGTGCCGAAGTTCATGACCTACGTTCTCCTGGTCTTCTGGTCCCTGGTCGTCCTCGTGCCGCTCTACTGGGTGCTGATCACGTCGTTCAAGCAGTCCGGGGATGTCGACAACGGGCCTTTCTACATCCCGTTCGTCGACTTCACGCCGTCGCTGCACGCGTGGGACTTCATGCTGCTGCAGAACAACACGCTCGGACCCTACATCAACTCGATCGTGGCAGCGCTCGGCAGCACAGTCGTCGGCGTGGTAGTCGGTGCGCTCGCGGCCTATGCCCTGGTCCGCACGCGGCTCGAGGTGAAGCTCGCGACCGTCGTGACCTTCCTCCTGCTCCTCGCGGCCACCGTCGCCGCGGTGGTGACTCTGGGCGTGCCCTGGCCGATCGCGCTCGGCTCGGCGGTCGTCATCTTCATCCTCGCGGTCTTCACCCTGACGCACCGGGCGAGGCTGGCGCTCGGCAATCGCGACATCGAATTCTGGATCATCTCCAATCGCATCATGCCGCCGATCGTGGCGGTGCTGCCGATCTACATCATGTTCCAGCAGCTCCGGCTGCTCGACACGCAGCTCGCCCTGGTCGCGACCTATGCCGCCGTCAACCTGCCGATCGTCGTCTGGCTGACCCGCGACTTCTTCGCCGCCATCCCGGTCGATCTCGAGGAGAGTGCGGAGATCGACGGCGCCTCGAAGTTCCGGGTGTTCTTCACGATCGCCCTGCCGCTGGTCCGCTCCGGCCTCGTCGCCACCTTCCTCCTCGTCCTCATCCTGGCCTGGAACGAGTATCTGCTGGCGCTTTTCCTCACCAACGCGAACGCGCAGACCATGCCGGTCCTGGTCTCGGCGCAGAACACCACCCGCGGGCCGCAATGGTGGAACATGTCGGTCCTGATCGTCGTCATGATCGCCCCTGTCGTGGTCATCGCGACCGTCCTGCAGAAGCACATCGCGCGCGGCCTCCTGGTCGGCGCCGTCAAGGGCTAGGATCAGGATGCGCGTCACCCTCTCCAACATCTTCAAGTCGTTCGGCGCGGTCCAGGTGGTCAAGGGCCTCGACCTCGAGATCGAAGACGGCGAGTTCCTCGTGCTGCTCGGGCCGTCGGGCTGCGGCAAGACAACAGCGCTGCGGATGGTCGCGGGCCTCGAATCGGTCACGTCGGGGCGGATCGCCATCGGCGAGCGGGACGTCACCCAGGTGCTGCCGAAATATCGCGATGTGGCGATGGTCTTCCAGTCCTACGCGCTCTACCCGCACATGACGGTGGCGAAGAACATCGGCTATCCCCTGAAGCTGCGCGGCGTGCCGAAGGCGGAGCAGGAGACCCAGATCCGGGCCGCCGCGGAGAAGGTCCATCTCGAGGACTACCTGGATCGCTTTCCCCGGCAGCTCTCGGGCGGCCAGCGGCAGCGCGTGGCGCTGGCCCGCGCCATCGTCCGGCGGCCGAGCGTCTTTCTCATGGACGAGCCGCTCTCCAACCTCGATGCCAAGCTGCGCAGCTACATGCGCGCCGAGCTGAAGCATTTGCAGGAGGAGCTCGGCATCACCACCATCTACGTCACCCACGACCAGATCGAGGCGATGACCCTCGCCCACCGCGTCGCGGTGATGAACCAGGGCGTGGTCCAGCAGATCGCGACCCCGCGCGAGATCTACGACAACCCGGCAAATCTCTTCGTTGCCGGCTTCATCGGCTCGCCGCCGATGAACACGCTGACCGGGCCGATCGAGGACGGCAGCTTCGTCCTGCCGGAGGGCAGGGTGGCGGTCGGCAACTATGCTCCACGGTCCGAAGCCGTCTTCGGCTTTCGTCCCGAGGACGCGCAGATCGTGTCGCCGGATGCCGCCGACCTGCAGGCCAGGGTCTTCGCCTGCGAGCTCACCGGCAACGAGACCATCGTCACCTGCGAGGTCGGCAAGGCACCGGTCGTGGTCAAGATGGACAAGAACTACGACGTCCGCGCCGGCACCGCTGTCGGCATCGCCATCGACCGTGCCAAGCTTTGCCTCTTCGATGCCGGGACAGGCGAGAAGATCGCGGCCGGCGGATAGGGCCCTGCCGCGACCCCGTCCTCAGATCGAGCCGGCTTCGACCATGTAGTTGTTGGCGGTGCACATCGCCGCATCGTCGGAGGCGAGGAAGAGCACCATCCGGGCCAGATAGACCGGCTGGATCAGGTCCGGCAGGCATTGCCGCTGGCGGTGCTTCTCGAGCGCCTCCGGTGTCGCCCAGAGCGTCTTCTGCCGTTCGGTCATGATCCAGCCCGGCACCACCGTGTTGACCCGGATCCGGTGCTGGCCGAGGTCGCGGGCCATGCCGCGGGTCAGGCCGTGCACGGCCGCCTTGGCCTGGGTGTAGACGGGAAACCCGCCGCCCGCCTCCCACCACGAGTTCGAGCCGAAGTTGATGATCGAGCCCTTGCCGGCCTTGATCATGCCGGGTGCAACCGCCTGGATGGCGAAGAACATGTGGCGGAGATTGGTGGCGATGCGCTCGTCGAAGTACTCCGGCGTCACGTCCTGCCAGCCATGCCGGTCGTCGCGCGCGGCGTTGTTGACCAGCACCGTGGTAGGACCCTGGGCCGCCTCGACCGCGGCGAATGCCCGTTTCAGGGCCTCGATGTCACGCAGGTCACAGGTCTCGAAATGTACCTTGGCACCGGCATCGCGCAACTCGCCCGCCAGCGCCGTGCCGCGGTCGGTGTCCAGGTCGACGAAGCCCACCCGGCTGCCCTGCTCGGCAAAGGCGCGGACGATCTGCTCACCGATGCCGGAAGCACCACCGGTGACCAGGACGGCGACGTCATCGAGGCTCGGATAGCGGGCAAACGACATTGGGCGATCCTCCGGATTCTGGGTCGGTTCTGTCCTCTGTGAGCATCGCCCCAAGGCGTCAAGCCCCCGATGCCTTGCGATCCGTAACTGCCTCAGTTCACACCTTTCGGCTCATCGACCGGCGCCGCCCCGACGAGACCGCCCTCGGTGCGCGCGCCCTCCCAGTCGGGCAGGGCTTCGATCTCCTTGGCGGTGAAGTCGACGATCAGGCGCCGCGGCGCCTCCTGCATCTCGACCCGGTGCCAGGGAACGGCCACGCGCTCGGCCCCGACGCCGATATCAATGCCGAGAATCTCGCCGCCACGTTGGATGACCAGGAACTTCAGGAGGCCGTCCTCCGGGTCGGCGACGAGGTCGTAGACGTCGCCGAGCTCCTCGTCGTCGGCAGACACCACGTCGAGCTCGAGCAAGCTTGTGACCGAGACGGCACCGGTGGTGGGGGGCAGCTCCGCCGCTCCCGGCGCCACATCGACCTGGGGTGTCTCGGCAAGCGCATCGGTGGCGGCTTCCTCGGCCACGGCGGGCACCGCCCCCAAGAGCGCCATGAACGACAGGGCGAGCCCGGCCTTCGTCGATCGGTTGGTCGGCATCGCTGCTCCCTTCGGATTCCTGGATGATCGGTTGTCGAACCGATCGACCCGCTCGGCGGTTCCGTCCAACCGGCCTCAGCCCGTCTTGACGCGCTGCCAGAGGGCCTCGAGGGCCTCGAGGTCGAGCTCGCCGAGCGGCCTGTCGCTCGTCCGCTCCATCCGCCGAAAACGCGATTCGAACTTGGCGTTGGCCCGCCTGAGCGCCGTCTCCGGATCGAGCCCGAGCCGGCGCGCGTGGTTGACGAGGGTGAAGAGGAGGTCACCCAGCTCCAGCTCGCGCTCGTCCGGGGCGGCGCTTTCCAGCTCGTCCAGCTCCTCGTTGACCTTGTCTCGCACACCTTGGATGTCGGGCCAGTCGAAGCCTACGCGAAGCACTCTCTTCTGCAGCTTGAGCGCCCGGGTGAGAGCCGGCAGGCCGTGCGGCAGGTTGTCGAGGAGGCTGGCGGCACTCCCGTCGGATGCGGCCTTGGCTTGGCGCTCGGCGGCCTTCGCCGATTCCCAGTGCTCGTGCTGGGCTTCCGCACCTTTGACCTCCACGTCGCCGAAGACGTGCGGGTGGCGAGCGATCATCTTGTCGGCGATCGCCGTGGCCACGTCGTCGAAGCCGAAAAGCCCGGCCTCGGCGGCCATCTGCGCGTGATAGACCACCTGCAGGAGGAGATCGCCCAGCTCGCCTCGAAGCTCCTCCCAGTCGGCCCGCTCGATGGCATCCGCCACCTCGTAGGCCTCCTCGATCGTATAGGGGGCGATGGTGGCGAAGGTCTGCTCGATGTCCCAGGAGCAGCCAATCTCGGGGTCGCGCAGGCGGCGCATCACGGCGAGCAGGCGATCGATCGGCCGCTCGGCGCTCAAAGCAGCGTGCCCTGGTCGGCAGGCGGCGTGGCAGGCTTGCGTCGCGGCTTCGCCGTCTCGCCGGGCACGACCGGCAGGCGCCCGTCGGCGAACTCGATCTGGAGACAAGCCTCGGCGCGCGCCGCCTCGACGCCGGTGACCAGGCCGCCCGAAGCGCCGTGGACGAGCGCGTATCCCCGATCCAGCACGCGGCGATGGCTGAGGCTCTCCAGCAGCTTGGCGGGACCGTCGAGGCTGCGCTGCAGCTCGCGCAGGCGATCAGCGATGCGCTGGTCGAGCGTCTCGGCCGGCAGCCGCGCCAAGTCACGCTCGGCCTGCCGGACGCGATCCAGCACCAGCTCGCCGAGCCGGGCATGGCGCCCCCCGAGCTTCTCGGCCTGATCGTCGAGCACCGCCAGTGGTGTTCGCAGGCGCAGCCGCTCGGTGAGGTCGTCGAGCCGCTGCTCGGCGAAGCGCAGGATGGCCAAGGGATCGGGGAGGCCACGGGCGAGTCCGTCGAGTCCCTGGCGGCGGTCCCGCAGGCCACGTTCGAGTGCATGGATCAGCCGCTCGGCCAGTCCCTCGGTCGAGGCCAGAAGCTCTGCCCGGACCGGCACCGCCATCTCGGCCGCGGCGGTCGGCGTGGGCGCCCGGCGGTCGGCGACGAAGTCGATGAGCGTCGTGTCGGTCTCATGGCCAACGGCCGAGATCAATGGAATCGAGCAGGCGGCGACGGCGCGCGCCACCGCCTCCTCGTTGAAGGCCCAGAGATCCTCGATCGATCCGCCGCCCCGGGCAACGATCAGCAGGTCGGGTGGGGGGATCGCTCCCTCGGCGGCGAGACGGTCGAAGCCTCCGATGGCGGCCGCGATCTGCTCCGCCGCACCCTCGCCCTGGACCGCCACCGGCCAAAGCAGGACGGACAGGGGGAATCGTTCGGCCAGACGGTGCAGGATGTCGCGCAGCACGGCACCGGTGGGCGAGGTGACGAGCCCGATGCAGCGGGGCAGATAGGGCAGGGGCCGCTTGCGCTCCGGCTCGAACAGACCCTCCGCAGCGAGACGTTGCTTGCGCTCCTCGAAGAGCGCCATCAGGGCGCCCACGCCTGCCGGCTCCATGTGCTCGATGACGAGCTGGTAGCGCGAGCGACCGGGATAGGTGGTCAGCCGGCCGGTGGCGATGACCTCCAGCCCATCCTCCGGCTTGAAGCCGAGCGCCCCCGCCGTGCCGCGCCAGCAGACGCCATCGAGAACGGCCTTGTCGTCCTTCAGCGCCAGGTAGAGATGCCCGCTCGAGGCGCGCTTGAAGCCGGAGATCTCGCCCCTGACCCGGACCAGGCCATAGGCATCCTCGATCGTCTTCTTCAGGGCGAAGGCGATCTCGGAGACCGAGTACTCGTGCAGGTTGGAGACCATGGCCTCGGGCTTACCAGCCGGGCGACCGGCCGTCGACCGCAGGCTAGATGTAGCCTTCCTCGACCAGCGCCTGGGCGATCTGGACGGTGTTGAGCGCTGCACCCTTGCGCAGGTTGTCGGCCACCACCCACAGGTTCAGGCCGTGCGGCACGGTCGGGTCCTTGCGGATGCGCGAGACGAAGGTCGCGTGGTCACCGACGCAGTCGATCTGGGTTGCGTACTCGTCCTCCTCCGGCCGGTCGATCACCAGAATGCCTGGGAACTCGTGCAGCGCGTGGCGTGCCTCGTCCGGCTCGAGCGGTTCCTCGAACTCGACATTGACCGCGAGCGCATGGCCGACGAAGACCGGAACACGCACACAGGTGGCGCTCACCTCGATCGACGGATCGAGGATCTTGCGGGTTTCGACCGTCATCTTCCACTCCTCCTTGGTCGAGCCATCTTCGAGGAAGCTGTCGATCCGGGGAATGCAATTGAAGGCGATCTGCTTGGTGAAGATCTTCGGCTCTTGCTTGTCGTTCATGTAGATCGACTTGGTCTGGTCGAAGAGCTCGTCCATCGCCTCCTGACCGGCGCCGCTCACCGACTGGTAGGTGGCGACGACGACGCGCCTGATCCGGGCGATGTCGTGGAGCGGCTTGAGCGCCATCACCATCTGGATGGTCGAGCAGTTGGGGTTGGCGATGATGTTCTTGTTGCGGAACTCGGCCAGCGCCTCCGGATTGACCTCCGGCACGATCAGCGGGATCTCGGGGTGCATGCGGAAGTGCGAGGTGTTGTCGATCACCACGCAGCCCGCCGCCGCGGCGCGCGGCGCCTGCACCGCGGAGACCGCCGCACCGGGCGAGAAGAGACCGAGATCGACGCCCTCGAAGTCGAAGGTGGCCAGGTCCCTGACCTTCAGCCGCTTGTCGTCGCCATAGGCGACCTCCTTGCCGACCGAGCGCTCGGAGGCGAGCGGAATGATCTCGTCCGCCGGGAAGCGGAGTTCCTCGAGGATGTTCAGGATTTCCTGGCCGACAGCCCCGGTGGCGCCGGCTACGGCAACGCGATAGCCCATGATTTCAACCTTTTGCGGTGCTCAGCCGAGAGAAGCGTCGAGCTCGTCGAGGACGGCCTGGCCCATGGCCGTCGTCGAGATCTCGCGCATCCCCGGCTGCATGATGTCGGCGGTCCGATAGCCTTTGTCGAGCACGGCACCTATCGCCTTCTCGACGCGGTCGGCCTCGGCGCCGAGGTCGAAGGAGTAGCGCAGCATCATGGCGAAGCTGAGCAGCATGGCGAGCGGGTTGGCCTTGCCTTGGCCGGCGATGTCGGGGGCGGAGCCGTGCACCGGCTCGTAGAGCGCCTTGCGCCGACCAGCCTGGTCCGGAGCACCGAGCGAGGCCGAGGGCAGCATGCCGAGCGAGCCCGTGAGCATTGCCGCCGCGTCCGAGAGCAGGTCGCCGAAGAGGTTGTCCGTGACGATCACGTCGAACTGCTTGGGCCGCCGGACGAGCTGCATAGCGCAGTTGTCGGCATACATGTGCTCGAGCTTCACGTCCGGGAACTGCTCCTGGTGGAGCTTCGTCACTTCCTGCCGCCAGAGCACGCCCGTGTGCATCACATTGGCCTTCTCGACCGAGGTCACGCGACCCTGGCGCTTGCGGCTGAGCTCGAAGCCGACGCTGGCGATGCGGCGGATTTCGGCTGTGGTATAGACCTGAGTGTCCACCGCCCGCCGCGTTCCGTCAGGCAGCTCCTCGATGCCGCGCGGCTCGCCGAAATAGACGCCGCCGGTCAGCTCCCGCAGGATGAGGATGTCGAGCCCCTCGACCAGCTCCTTCTTGAGAGAGCTCGCCTCAGCCAGGGCCGGAAAGACCATGGCCGGGCGGAGGTTGGCAAAGAGCTCGAGCTCTTTCCTCAGCTTGAGCAGGCCCTGTTCCGGCTTCAGGCGGAACTCGAGCTGGTCGTAGGCCGGACCACCCACGGCACCGAACACCACAGCGTCGGCAGCCTTGGCGAGGGCCAGCGTGCTGTCGGCCAAAGGCGTGCCGTGCGCGTCATAGGCCGAGCCGCCGACAAGATCCGTCTCGCACTCGAAGCCGAGGCCCTGGCGATCGCGGAACCAGCCGACCACGCGTTGCACCTCGCCCATCACCTCGGGGCCAATGCCGTCACCGGGCAGAAGGAGCAGATTTCCGACCTGATTCATTGTCCTGCAATCGAATGATGATGCGTTCCTGAGCGGCGTCGCCGCCGCGGTGGTGCTGCGGCGAATGAGCGAGAAGGCTCAGGCGGCGCTGCTGTGAAGCCAGGGCTCGGCGGCTTTCTGCCTGGCCTCGAAGCCGTCGATCGACTTCGCCTTGACCATGGTCAGCCCGATATCGTCGAGGCCGTTCAACAGGCAATGCTTGCTGAATGCATCGACCTCGAAATGGATCGGCTCGTTGCCGGTCGGCCGGGTGATCGTCTGGCTCTCGAGATCGATGGTGAACGGCCGGCCCTGCGCGTTCTCAGCCTCCTTCATCAGGAGGTCCACCGTCTCCTGCGGCAGGATGATCGGGAGGATGCCGTTCTTGAAGCAGTTGTTGAAGAAGATGTCGGCATAGGAGGGGGCGATGATGCAGCGAATGCCGAAATCGAGCAGCGCCCATGGCGCATGCTCGCGCGACGAGCCGCAGCCGAAATTCTCGCCCGCGATCAGCACCTCGGCCTGGCGATAGGCTGCCCGATTGAGCACGAACTCGGGCTTCTCCTTGCCCTGCTGGTCGTAGCGCATCTCGTCGAAGAGGTTCTTGCCGAGCCCGGTCCGCTTGATCGTCTTCAGGAATTGCTTGGGAATGATCATGTCGGTGTCGACATTGATCATCGGCAGGGGGGCGGCGATCCCGGTAAGGGTCTTGAAGGCTTGCATGAGCGGCTTCCGCTGGGCGTCGAGATGCCGCGTGTCATAGGCGAGCGGTTCGCCTGCGGCAAGCGGGTGACGGCAGAGGCGCCTCTTAGTCCCGGTCGCCGCCGAGCCAGCCACGTCGAAAGAACGACCAGAGGAGGCCGAAGGCGATCGCCGCCATGAGGCCGAGGACCGCCGGATAGCCGAAGCGCCAGGCGAGCTCGGGCATGTTCCAGGGCGAGCTCGTGTCGAAGTTCATGCCGTAGAGGCTGGCGATGAAGCCGAGCGGGATGAAGATCGTCGAGATAATGGTCAGGACCTTCATGATCTCGTTCATTCGGGCACTCTGGCTCGACAGATAGACGTCGAGCAGGCTGGTCGCGATTTCGCGATAGGTCTCGACCATGTCCATGAGCTGGATGGCGTGATCGTAGGCATCGCGAAGGTAGGTGCGGGTGGTGGCGCTGATCTCCTCGTGCTCGTCGCGCAGCAGCGCGTTCAGCATCTCGCGCATCGGCCAGACCGCGCGGCGCAGGCTCAGCAGGTCACGCTTCACCCGGTGCACGCGCTCGACATGGCCGGGCTCGGGATCCTTGACCACCATGTCCTCGAGATCCTCGATCTCCTCGCCGAGCGTCTCCAGATATGGGAAATAGCTGTCGACCGCGGCATCGATCAGCGCGTAGCCGAGATAGTCGGGGCCGAGCTGGCGGACCCGCCCCTTGCCATGGCGCAGCCGTTCGCGCACCGGCTCGAAGCAGTCGCCCGGCCGCTCCTGGAAGGTCAAGACGAAGTCCCGGCCGACCGCCATCGCCACCTGCTCGCCTTCCGCCCCGCTCTCTGCAGTCAGCATGCGAAAGACGACGAACACATGGCCGTCGTAGCTCTCCGCCTTGGGCCGCTGATGGGTGTTGACCGCATCCTCGACGGCCAGCGGATGCACGCCAAAGGCCGTGGCGACCTCGCTGATCGCCGCATGATCGGCAAGTCCCGCGATATCGACCCAGAGCACGGCCCTCGAGCCGCGCAGATTGGCGACCCGCGCCGACGGGCAGGCGGGGATCTCCTCCAGCCGATCGGGACCATAGGCGATGGCGGTGATGCCGGTCGCGGCCGCCGTCGGGTCGACGATGAGCAGACCGGGTGCCGCCCCCGGCTTCGTGCGTCGCTTGAGGAACAGGCGGCGCTTCATGCGGCGCAATGGTCGGCTCCCTCCACGGCAATCGGTCCCTGACGCATCGGCCGGCCGTCAGAAGCCGGTGACCCGGAGATCCGCCGGGTGGCGAACGCGGTAGCCGAACGTCACGGTCTCGGTCGCCCCGGGCGGCAGCTCGAGCTGCCAGACCAGCACGCCCGGCCGGTCGTCCGGTGCTGTGAGCGCGGGCGGTGTCGTCTCGGGCAGCCGCTCCACGGTGATCCTGGTGTCGCGCGGCACCGGCAGGCGGTCGAAGAGCTCGAGCGTGACCGGGCCCGTCCGGCGGTTGGTGACGGTCGTGGCGAACAGGCGCTCGTGCTGGCGCGTGGTGCCGATGAGCCCGGTGGCCGAGCGTTGGTCGGTCAGGAGCCGGCGCTCGATCTCCACGGCCGGGTCGGCACCGAAGCCGAGCTCGAGCGGCTCGCCCGGCTGCAGCCCGGCGAGATGCGTCTCGCCGATCGACGCCCCGTCCCGATAGAGGAAGACCGGCCCGGGCAGCAGCGGCACCTCGCCCGCATGATCGAGCGAGGCGGTGAGATAGGCGGTCGGGTCGAACTCGGGCAGCGCCCTCCAGAGGAGCTCGGCGGCACGCGTTACGGCCTCGATCGTCACACGGTGCGCGGAGCCGTCCGCAGCAATGCTGACCCTGCCGGGAAGTCGGTAGGTCGCATCGAAGGCGCTCCGGTCGATCGCCACGGCGGCGAAGTCGGCCGAGACCTTCTCGGCGCTGGCCCGGGCGGCCATCGGCGCCGGGCGCGGCTGCTCGACCCAGATGTCGATATACCAGGGCTCCGCCGGGGGTGCGGCCGTCTGCCAGCTTGTCGCCGCGGTCGACAGCGTCAGCTCGACGTCGGTCCAATCCTCGCCCGTGTGCTGGCTGACCTCGGCGAGCGCCACGAGCTGCAGCATTGTCGTTCCGGTAGCGAGTCGGGCCTCATAGGTCGGTGAGAACGAGGCACCCTGGACCTCGTAACCGATATCGATCTCGATCGGTCCTGCCGACCTCACCCGCACCGGCACCGTCACCTCGAGCTGGCGCATCGGGTCCTCGCCGAGGCGGGCGATCTCGCGCTCGACCCGGGCGATGTCGGCATCGAGACCGTCGATGTCGTCCTGCGCCGCCCGTATCCGGCGGAGCGCCTCGCTGCTCCGCGTCTCGACGAGGCCGATCAGCCCGTCGAGCTCCGCAAGCTGATTCTCGCCGCCGATGGCCGGCTGCATGTTCGGCTGGCGGAGGACGTCGAGCACGAGCTGCTGGACGGTCATTCGATCACGCTCGATCCGCCGCCGCCGCTCCAGGGTGTCGAGCTCGACGGCGAGCCGCGCTGCCGCCGGGTTCACGGGGCCAAGCGTCTCGATCTCGCGGAAGACCGGCCGGCCCAAGACGACGCCCGGCCCGGCGAGGTTCAGGCTGCGCCGGTCGAGCGCAGCCGGCAGGTCGGCAAACACCAGCATGTGATCGCCCCGGCCGATCTCGACCGTTGCCTCGCGGCGCACCGTGGCCCGATCGAGCTGCACGGTGACCGCGGTGATCCGGCTAGCGACCGGCACGTCCAGGGCAAGTGCGTCGGGTGCGGACCCCAGGGACACGCCGATCAGCAAGGCAATGACGCGGCAGCTGCCCGGGGGCGCGGACGGCAGGTGACGGCGGTGCATCGGCGACGACTCCCAGATGACAGCGTGCCAGCCACTTTATGACCGTCCCCCCTGCCGCTGCCAAGCCGGCGGGCATTTGTCGCTTTGGCGAGCCTCGTTGTCGCGCGCGCGCGTCCACTGCCCGGCATCGACTGCTAGCTCCTACGGGCGGCAAGCGGGGGAAGCGTGGCGATGCGGACGACGGCGAGGGTGGTGGTGATCGGCGGCGGCGTGGTGGGCGTGAGCGCTCTCTACCATCTGGCGAAGCTGGGCTGGACCGACTGCGTGCTGCTGGAGCGCACCGAGCTCACCGCTGGCTCGACCTGGCACGCGGCTGGCCTCCTGCCGCTCTTCAACATGTCCTACTCGGTCGGCCAGCTGCACCAGTATTCGGTGGAGCTCTACAAGAAGCTCGAGGCGGAGACCGGCCAGGATGTCGGCTTCCACCAGACCGGCAACCTGCGCCTCGCCACCAACCGCGACCGTATGGACGAATACCGCAACTACCAGTGCACGGCGGAGACCATCGGCGTCGAGTGCCACCTGATCGGCGTCGACGAGATCAAGAAGCTCTGGCCACTGGTGAATGCGGCCGGGCTGGTCGGCGCCCTCTGGCACCCGACCGATGGCCATATTGCCCCGGTCGACGTCACCATGGCGCTGGCCAAGGGTGCCCGGGCGATGGGGGCGGAAATCGTCCAGCGCTGTGCGGTCACCGGCATCGAGCGCGAGAGCGGCGAGTGGCTCGTCAAGACCGCGCGGGGCGACATTCGCTGCGATCACGTGATCTCGGCCACCGGCAACTACGCCCGCACCACCGCCCGCATGGTCGGCCTCGAGATTCCGGTCGTCCCGGTCGAGCATCAGTACATCGTCACCGATATCGACCCGGCCTTGCGGGATTACCGGGCGACGGGGGCGAAGGAGCTGCCGATCCTGCGCGAGAGCGACGCCTCCTATTATCTGCGCGAGGAGCGCCTGGGCTGGATTCTCGGCCCCTATGAGCGACATGCGCCGGCCTGCCTCGTCGATGGCGTGCCCGCCAGCTTCGAGAAGGATCTCTTCCCGGGCGATCTCGAGCGACTGATGCCGCATGTCGAGGCCTGCATGAGCCGCGTGCCGTCCTTCGAGCAGGCCGGCATCAAGGACATCGTCAACGGGCCGATCGCCTATACGCCCGATGGCAACCCGATGGTCGGCCCGGCCTTCGGTCTGCCGAACTTCTGGGTCTCGGAGGGCCACAGCTTCGGGGTCACCGCCGCCGGTGGGGCGGGTTGGCAGCTCGCCAACTGGATCGTCGAGGGCGAGCCTTCGGTCGACATGATCGGCGTGGACCCCAGGCGCTTCGGCGTGGTCTCCAAGCATTTCGCCCGGTTGAAGAACGCGGAGGCCTACGAGCACGTCTTCGTCATCCACTACCCGATGGAGGAGCGGCCGGCCTGCCGGCCGGCCAAGGCGCCGCCGGTCTATGACGAGCTGAAGGCTGCCGGTGCCGTGTTCGGTCAGCGCTTCGGCTGGGAGCGGCCGATGTGGTTCGCCCCGGCCGGCGTCGCACCCCGTGACGTCTGGTCCTTTCGCCGCTCCAACTGGTTCGAGCATGTCGGCCGCGAGGTCGAGGCGATGCGCGAGCGGGTCGGCCTCATGGAGCTCGGCTCCTTCGCCAAGTACACGGTCGAAGGCCCCGGTGCGCGGGCCTTTCTCGATGGCATGGTGGCCAACGCCATTCCCAAGAGCATCGGCCGCATCAACCTCTGCCACGCGCTCAACCCCTCGGGCTCGGTCCGCTCGGAATTCACCATCGCCAGGCTGCCGGACGGGCTCTGGGGCGAGCGCTTCTTGCAGGATGGGCAGCAGTTCGTTAGCCGCGCTATTTTCAGTTTGCAGAGTGAGGCGACTGAGGAAGGGATAGTTGGCGTCGGTGGGGTAACGGCCGTCTACGCGCAAGGGCTTCCAATCCGGGGTGAGTTCCGACCAGGGCATCACGACGGCCAGCTCATGCCCGTTGGCCAGAATCGTTTCCGCATCGGCCTGAGTAATAAATTCCCATTCTGTGACAAACGGCACGGCTATGGCGATGGGGTCTTGCCAAACCAGC
>Ga0209607_1001683_pt1 | contig 18440 bp, 14 predicted proteins | sample AD_UKC117_MetaG_FD_184413 | JGI IMG/M metagenome (GOLD analysis project Ga0209607, IMG submission 184413) | Active sludge microbial communities of municipal wastewater-treating anaerobic digesters from Hong Kong - AD_UKC117_MetaG (SPAdes)... | ecosystem: Engineered > Bioreactor > Anaerobic >... | reverse complement strand
AATCATCGTAACAAGAAACGAAAGGTATTCTGCCTTCAGGTCCCCGCAGGAAATCATCAGGTCCACCCCTGAAAAAACCTTTCTGTCAAAATAATCCCAAATGTATTCGCTTTCGTGATCGGAAACAACCAGCACCTTCAGTTTCATTCAGTCCGCCTTCGTGTTTTTTGTCCGGGATCGAAGCAGGCCCGGCGCCGTTTGATGCGCCCTGCTGACAATTTCTACGATACACGCTTGCCGTCCGAAAGTAAAGCGCATCAAAACCGCCGGCGTTTACACGCCGGCGGAATAATGTCCCTTTTAAAAATGCCGGACTGCAGACGCTTTTCCATCTGCCGGCCGGCAGCCGCGCCTTTCTCCCGGCGGACGTCAAAGCTTATAGAGCTTTTTCATCGCGCTCATGCCCTGCAGCAGGCAAACCCGCATACACTGCGCGCTGCGCTCCATGTCCCTTGCATACATCGCCGCGAGCAGGTCGCCGTGCAATTTTGCCGTCTTCGGCAGGTCCGGCGCGGCGGTCAGATGCTGCCGCACAAGATTTTTTACCATCGGCTCAAAGCTCTTAAACGTCATGGCATACACCGCGTTGCCGGATATCTGCGTGACTCTGTAATGAAACGTCACCAGCGGTTCCGCCGCATCCAGCGGATTGGCGCATACGCGCATACAGTGGACAAGCGCGCCGAGCATGTCCAGTTCCTCCAGCGTTGCCTGTACGCTGGCGAGCCTGGCACACTCGCATTCGACCAGCACGCGCATATCGACCATGTTGCAAAACAGCGGATAGTCGACCAGCTTTGCTTCGCACCCCGTCAGCGCGACAAGCACGTCGAGCGTCCCGTTTCTTTTATAATCGGCAACGATGCTGCCCTGCCGCGGGATAATTCGCACGAATCCCTGCTTTTCCAGCTCCAGAATTCCCGTGTTGATCAAACTCCGGCTCACGCCGTAAAGAACGGCCAGTTCCCGTTCCGGCGGCAGCTGCTGACCAATCTGCAGTTCGCCGGAAAATATCTTTTGCTGCATTTCGCGAACAAACGCCCTTTTTAGTCCTTCTTGTTTCATATCAGCGGTCGACCCAATTTATTCCCTTCCTTACCGGCTCTCATTTTCCTTTGCCGGCGGTTGTTTCCTTCATCGCATCAGAGCAATGGTAAACGCAATGCAAATCTGTCCGAGATAGTAAAGCGAAAGATTCATCGCCCGAAATGCAGGATATTGTTTCCTGCCGAACTGGTTCAGAACGAGCAATACGTCGCTCGCCGCGAAAAGCACCGCGCCCGCCGCGAAAAGGCGGTACCCCGGATTGCCCGGGTCGACCGGAAGGAGCCCGAGCGCACAGCTCGCCATAAAGAACACGACGACAAGATAGAGGATGCCAAACGATTTGAGCGCGCCCTGCACCTCGATCCGCTTCAAAATAAACCACAGCAGCAGCGCGGAAATCACCGCACACGCCGGCACCGCCCAAAGCAGCATCCCCGGCGCGCGCCGTATCAGCGCGAACAGATAAAACAGATGCCCGATAAGAAACGCCGCAATCCCCGCCATAAATACCGCTTTGCCGCGCTCGCCGACCAGATGGCGCAAATTCAGGCAGATGTCGCCGATTGCCCCGAAGACAAGACCGGCCAGTATCACGCCTGCGTATGCTCCGTCTGCCGCGCGGGATGCGCAAAGGAAGCCCAGCAGAATGAACAGGAGCGAAGCGACCGCCTTTAGAATGAGAGCCGCAAGCATCTTCTTTCGGTGTTCTTCAACGATAAACACCGCTTCCACAGCGCAGCCCGCCGCCGCCACTGCAAACCACAATACGTTCATGCCGTTCCCCCTTTATGAACAATTGTATTTTTCGCGGATAATTCCGGTTGTGGCATAGCCACTAGTGAAATTATAGCAGTGTAGCCGGTCCTAATTCAAGTGACCCGACAGATTAAACTTGTATTTTACTGAAACGATCCAATTTTATATACCCGGTTCAATTTCATTTATCCGCCTCCATATTGCATTATCAGCCGCCCGGACCAGCGCAGCAGCGCCCCGGCCAGCTCCGTTGGAAAAGGTTTGCCGCTTGGTTGTCCACCCGGCTGAACAAGCAAGCTGTAAACATTGCGGTCCTCCCCGTCAAGCAGCATCATAAGATCGGTTTCCCGTATTACAAAGTCACCGGTCTCGGCGAAGCGCTTTACCCGCAGAATAAAGAAAACCGCCTTTTGCAGCGGCCGCAGTTCCGCCGCGCCGCCAAAAAGGCAGGCGTGGCAGCAGGCATGGTAAACGCCGCATGCGCCGGAAAGCACCGCGCGTTCTGCCGCCTCGCGCGTGAGCGCCGGACGGATGAATTCAAGATCGCCGGACAGCGGGACGGTGTCAAAATAAAACGAAATCAGTTCGGAAGGCTCCCACGCCGCCAGTTCTCTCTTGCCGGAAACAAACCCGCAGGCAAGTTCCGCATATGGCAGCGTTTGCAGCCCCGCACGATAATCGGCCAAATCCTGTGCCGAAAGTTCGTCGAGGATCAGCACCGCGTCGACGTCGCTGTCTTCGTGCGCTTCGCCGCGCGCACGGCTGCCCTGCACGCCTGCACAAACCACCCGCGCGCCAAACAGGCGCCCGACCATTTTCAGGAACGCAGCCTCCCAGACGACCAAATCAAACATGCACACATCCTTTCCCAAAACCCCTTCTCCGCTTCCTTCAAAGCATATCTGCTGCTTTGAAGAAAGCGTCCCGCCAAATTATCGGCGGGACGCCCTGTCAAATGCAGAATGGATTATACGTCGGCCTTCCAGAGGCCATGCAGATTACAGAATGCGTAAGCCGCAACGGGTTTGGAACCGCCGAGTGCGAACGTCGCCTCCGGCGCGCCGCCGGGTTTCAGGCACTTGCGCTGTCCGCCGTCCTCGGTCTGCAGATAAATCCATGCAATATGGTGCTCCTCCGTCATGGGATGATCGGCGCTGCCGACATGGACCGTAACGCTGTCGCCGTTCTGCTTAATGACGGGAACGTGCTTTTCCTGGCTTGCGTCGACGCTGCCGGGGACCAGTTCCGTCATCTCCTGCCCGCAGCACACCATCTTTACGCCGGAAGAATGAATCATGCCAACCAGGTTGCCACAAATCTTGCATTCAAAGAAACGAGTTTCACACACCATTTTTCTATCCTCCTGTTATTTCTTTCAGATCGGCGGGTCCCGAGCGGTTACAGCAGATACGGTTCCGAACAGATTCTTGCGCCTGAACCGGCGAGCGGAGGAAGCTCGGGAAATCCTCAACCGTTCAAACGAATCATACCGCCGGATGCCAGAGAACACAGTAACAAAATCACATATCAATACCGATTCTCATTGCTGTTTATTCTCTGCTCCGACTTTATTATATAAAACTTTACAAAAAAAAGCGAGAAGCATTCACGATCCGGCAAAAAAAATGTATAATCGAACAAGACGATATCTTTGGAGGCAAACGATGGAACTGGGCGATTATCTGCCGATCTGGAGCCGGCTGACACAAGAGCAGCGTACTACGCTGGAAAACGCAACGACGATGCGCATTGCGCCCAAGGGGACGATGCTGCACAACGGCAATGCGGACTGCGTAGGGCTCTTTGTCGTGAAAAGCGGGCAGCTCCGCGCTTTCATTGTCTCGGATGAAGGCAAGGAAGTCACGCTTTACCGCCTGCTCGAGCGGGATATCTGCCTCTTTTCCGCGGCCTGCATGATGTCCAGCATCCGCTTTGAAGTAACCATCGAGGCTGAAAAGGATTCCGAGGTTTACATTATCCCGACAGAAGTTTACCACTCCGTGATGGAGGAGTCGACGCTGCTTGCAAACTACACCAGCCAGATCCTGGCCTCGCGGTTTTCCGAGGTCATGTGGCTGATGGATCAAATCCTCTTTAAACGCTTCGACGCGCGGCTTGCAACGTTCCTTCTGGAGGAAAGCGCCATCGAGGACAGCGACGAACTCGAAATCACGCACGAAAAAATCGCCAATCACATGGGCACGGCGCGCGAAGTCGTGACCCGCATGCTCAAATACTTCCAGTCGGAGGGGATGGTTTCGCTGACGCGCGGCGCCGTTCATCTCCTCGACCGCGAAAAGCTGACGCGAATGGCCGACTGAAAAATGGCGAATTGCCTTGTCCGCAGCGCGGCAAAACCAAGTGTGAAACGACCCTGCGGAACTCTCCGCAGGGTCTGTTTTTTGCCGGATACGCAGCCGTGTTTTACTTTGTCACCGCGCTGCCATTGACATAGAGCGTGAAACCATTCGTTTCGATATTTTTTGTCTTGCCCGTAAACGAGGTAACGTATGCGTCCGCGCTCAGCGACCAGGTGCAGCCGTCTTCCAGCGTTACGGAAACGTCGCCCGCCGCGCCGGACGGATTGACCGTGCCCGAAAACGACGAACCGCCGGTCATCTGCAGGTTCAGCGAAGAACCTTCTTCCACCAGGATTTTTCCAGCCAGAACCTGAGCGTCGCAGTCCATTGTGCAGCTTCCCTTTTCCCCGCTCTGCGCGTCGCTCTTTACGCGGAGCAGAACGCCGTTTCCAAGCGTGAGGGAAACACCGCTCAGCGTCAGTGCAGCATCCGTGCCCGTTACCGAAAAGAGCGCCGCACCGCCCGACTTCAGCGAACCGTTCGTCATGGTGAACACGGCGCTCGCGCCGTCATTTTCTTCGCTCCGGGCAAGCAGCACGCAGGGCTCGTCCTTCCCGGTGCCGCTGCGAAGGGCGGACGAGCTTCCGCTCACGGTACAGCCGGTGAGCATCACGTTCCCGCCGCCGTATACGCAGACTGCACCGGACGCCGACGAGCGAAGCGTCGCATTGGAAACGGAAACGTTCGAATATGAAACGACAGCCGCCGAATCCTGCCCGCTCGCGGCGTACGTCCCCGCGTCAACAATTACAGACGCCCCGCTTTGCGCAAGAATCGCAGCGCTGGACGCTCCCTGGGTCAGCACCGAAAGATTTTTGGCCTCCAGCATAGCGCCGCCCGCCGCAGCCAGTCCGCAGGCATTGTCCTGCGCTGTGCGGACGCTTGTCGACTCGGCGGAGACGCTCGAGGCCGCGCCGTAAACAAAAATCCCGCTTGCGCCTGCGGCGTCGGACGTTACGCTGGAATTTTGCAGCGTGAGCGCCGCGCCGCCATGGGTCAGCACCGCGGCGTTCAGGCCGAACTGCGCGCTCGCGTCGCTCGCGGAAGCATCGCCCGCAAGTTTTTCAATGGTCCCGTCCTCCACGCTCGCCGTACAGGCGTTCTCGACGCGGAGCGCGTTTTCATCCGCCGCACTCGAAACATACGACTTGCCTTCTTCTCTTATGTCCGCGGTAATGGTATATGCGCCCGTTCCGTTGACGGTGTCCTGCTCCTGTGTGTCCGCCTCGGTCACGGGCGTCTGGGCGGTGGGCGTCTCCATGGCCGCGCTCGCGGGCGTTTCCGCCGATGCGTCCGGCGTTTCGGACGCCTCCGGGGTGTTGCCGGGGGTGGCCGTGGCGCTCGCCGTCGCGGACGCGTCCGCAGCTGCGCCCGCGCCTTCGCTGCAGGCAAATACCGGAAGAAACAGCACTGCAAGCAGAACGGCCGTTGCCGGCCTGGCCAGTTGCCGGAATCGAATCATGCGCCCGCCTCCTTTTTTATCGCCTTACTATACCGCACGGATATGAAAGAAGTGTTGACCGAATGTGAACGATCATGACGCAGCCAACCCGCGTCAAGCTTCCGCTTGTACCGGCAATGCAAACATGCTATGCTATGAAAAGAGAAATAGAAGAAAAAGAAGAAGAAAGAGAAAGAGGAAAAATATGGATCTGTTGCGCAGCAAAAAAGGCTTCATCTGCGACATGGACGGCGTGATCTATCATGGCGAACGGCTTCTGCCGGGCGTTAAGGAGTTCGTCGCCTGGCTGTACGCGGAAAAGAAGAAGTTTTTGTTTCTTACAAACGCAAGCGGAAAGACGCCCAAGGAACTGCAGGTCAAGCTGGCACGCATGGGCCTGGAGGTGGACGAAAGCCACTTTTACACAAGCGCGCTTGCAACGGCGAATTTCGTCCGTTCGCAGGCGCCGGGCGCCAGCGCGTTCATCATCGGCGCGCCGGGACTGTTCAACGCGCTCTACGAAGTCGGCATCACGACCAACGGCGTCGATCCGGATTACGTAATCGTCGGCGAAACCAACAACTATAACTACGAGAGCATCTGTAAAGCCGTCAATTTTGTGCGCGGCGGCGCAAAGCTCGTCGGCACCAACACGGACCTGACCGGCCCGTCCGAAAGCGGCATCGTTCCGGCCTGCCGCGCGCTGATTGCGCCGATCGAACTGGCGACCGGCAAGTCGGCCTATTTCGTCGGCAAGCCCAACCCCCTGATGATGCGCACCGGACTGCGCATGCTCGGCGTTCATTCCGAGGAAGCCGTCATCATCGGCGACCGGATGGACACGGACATCATCGCCGGCATCGAAACCGGTCTGGACACGGCGCTCGTCCTTTCCGGCGTAACGGACGAGGAGGAGATGCGGCGCTTCCCGTACCGCCCGCGCCTCGTGCTCAACGGCGTGGGGGACATCCCGGACGGCTCGTCCAAAAAATCGAAATAATCAACCGACTTTCAAAAGCGGCCCCGCAACTTATTGCGAGGCCGCTTTTCAGCAAAAAAACTCCGGGATTGTTAAGGACCGCAGTCCTTAACCCGTTGATTCCGGCTGCGCCGGTTCATCCGGCGTAACACCATCGCCCGGAACGGGCGGTTGCTCCAAAGCTCTTTGCCGCCCGGGAGTCATTAAGGACGAGAGGCAAAGCGCGGTTATCCCGTCAAAAAACCAGTTTTTTGACGGTGTTTACAGCGCCGCTTCGTAAATCGCCGCGGCGTCTCCTTCGCCGAGCTTGCGCAGCCCGCCGATCTGCTTTCTGCTGCCGTCCGGATTCGTCGTTACGATCTTTGCCATCTCGGGAATCGATTCCGCCGTTACGCCGAACGCCGTCAGCCTGTGCGGCAGGCCGAGAAGGGAATAAAATTCCTCCAGCGCGGCAACGCCCGTCTCAATCGTCGCCGCTCCGGCATGCGGATGCGGCTCCTCGCCCATGATCTTCGTTGCAAAGTTCAAAAAGCGCTGCGGATTTGCGCGGAACACATAGCGCATCCACGCGGGCGTAAGCACCGCGAGCGCCGCGCCGTGCGTCGCGCCGAAGCGCGCCGTCAGTTCGTGCGCAAGCTTATGGCAGGCCCAGTCCTGTTCGCGCCCGACGCCGAGCATGTTGTTATGTGCAATCGTGCCGCTGAGCGCAACCTGACACCACGCGTCGTAATCCGTCGGGTTTTCGACCACCTTCGGGCCGAATTCAATCAGCGTGCGCAGCGTCGCCTCCGCAAGCGCGTCGACGATCTCCGTGTGTTCGGTGTTGGAAAAATACCGCTCAAAAATATGGCTCATCATGTCTGCAACGCCCGCGGCAATCTGAAATTTCGGGATCGATGCAAACAGCGTCGGGTCGATGACGGACACCAGCGGACGGTTCCATTCGCGGTTGTAGCCGCACTTCTGCATGGTCTTGTAGTTGCTCATCACACAGCTGTTGCTCGCCTCGCTGCCGGCCGCCGGGAACGTCAGGATGCAGGCCACGGGGAACGACCCGCTCGTTTCAAGGTTGTTCTCAAAGACCGACCACAAATCGAGGTCCGGGTTTTTTAACCCCAGCGCGATGGCCTTGCCGCTGTCGATGACCGACCCGCCGCCGACGCTGAGGACCAGTTCCACACCCTCTTTTTTCGCCAGTTCCACGCCCTTTTTCGCGAGCTCGATATCCGGGTTGGCGCGCACGCCGCCCAGCGTGACATAGGCAACGCCCGCGGCGCTGAGCGAGGACTGCACGCGCTCTAAAAGCCCGCTTTTCACGATCCGCTCGCTTCCGTAGTGGATCAGGACTTTCTTTGCCAGCGGCGCGATATGTCCGCCGATTTCGCCGGACGTGCCTTTGCCAAAAACGATGCGCGTCGAGCTGTAAAATTCAAAATTCAGCATATTGTTTTCCTCCCGGAATACAGAATTGTGATGGAACGCCGCGTTCCGGCAATGCCGGACCGAACGTTGGCGCTTATTGATATTATAGCATTGCGGTTCTGCCGCCGCCAGAGCGTCCGCATCGTTTCTTTGTGACTTTGGCACTTTTCGCTTTAAAAGCATCGTTGCAAACGATCCTGCCGATTGTTATACTGATATCAACAATATACTAAGTGGGGGAACAGTATGGAAAAGAAAAAGACCGTCTCCGACGAGGCGAAAGCGGCGGCCGCAAAAAAAGCGGCGGCGGCGAAGAAAGCCGCGCAGGCAAAATCGGCCGGAACCCGTTCCGCCGACGATAAACCGGCAAAGAAACCCGCGGAAAAGAAGGCTCCCGTTAAAGAGAAAGCGGAACCCGCCGAGCGCGCCAGCGACTCTTCCGGCGGCAAAGGCTCCGTGAAGGGTCTGCGCATCGGTGCAATCGTCCTCTGGATTCTGGCCATCGGCGCGGAAGTTGCGGCGTTCTTCGCGTTCAGCTACGCAATCCGCAACGGCGCACAGAACTGGACCGACCCGGAATTCATGCTCATGATCGGCGCGCTGGTTGCCGACGCAATCTTCTGCATCGTGGCCGCGCAGCTCTGGAAAAAGTCCAACCGCATCAAGCCCTGCCTTTCGGACAGCAAGTTCGTCCGCACGCTCTGGCATCAGCTCGGCGTGATCATGGTGCTGGTTTGCTTCCTGCCCATCGGCATTTTCCTGCTCGCCAAGAGCGATAAACTCAACAAAAAAACCAAGACCATCCTGATTGCCCTGCTGGCGGTTCTGCTCGTCGGCGCGGGCACGGCAAGCGTGGATTTCCATCAGCCGAGCGCCGAGGAAGTCGCCCAGCTGCAGCAGGAAGCAATCGCAGACGGCGAATACACCGGCACCGTCTACTGGACGCGCTACGGCAAGAGCTATCATTTCGATCCGGACTGCCAGGCGCTCGCGCGCACCAAGCCGGAGAACCTCTTCAGCGGCACGCTGGAGGATGCGTTTGCAGCGAACCGCTTCGACCCCTGCGATTTCTGCGCGGGCGGCGCGGAAGCCAAGGAAGCCGAAGAAGCCGAAGAAGCGGCCGATTCCGGCCTGACGGAAACGACCGATACCACCGCGGAAGAACCTGCGGGCTAAGCATGGCACTAAAAAAACGGAACCGCTTACTAGCGGTTCCGTTTTTTTGTGCGCCGGCGGCTTTACAGGCTATCCAGCGTAATGATTTCGCAGCCCTTGCTTTCGTAATACCGCAGCATTTCGCCGATCTTCCGTTTATCGTAGCTGGTGATGCAGTCCGATAGAACGTGAACGCCGTAGCCCGCTTTACGCATGTTAAAGCAGGTCGACTTGACGCAGGCGACCGCGTCCGCTCCCGCGACATAGAACTCGCCGATTTCGTTTTCGCGGATAAACTCCGCAAACGCCTCGCTGCTCAGCGCGTTCCCCTTGTACTTCGTGAAGACATGTTCGGATGCGATCGTCATGTCCGGGACGAGTTCCGCTCCGGCCGTGCCGGGTTTAAACGTCCTCGTACCCGCCGACAGGTTTTCATGCCGGATGTAGACGACCGGCACCTCGTGCCCGACCGCCCAGGCGATCGCTTTGTTGATGTTGCCGATGATTTCCCGGTAGTTCTTTGTGATATCGTTTTGAATGTCAATTACGACCAGGGCTTTTTTCTGCATACGCTTCCTCCCGCCAGACAGATTTCATTGCACGTTTACTATATCGCACAATTGTTGACAATAGCATGGCAACAATTTATGATGGAAAAAAGAAATCCGGGAAGGAAACGGCTCAATGAAAGTCGACAGGCTGGTCAGCATTATCATGCTGCTCCTCGAAAAGGAGCGCGTCGGCGCGCAGGAGCTGGCGGAGATGTTCGAGGTTTCGCCGCGCACGATCTACCGCGACATCGACGCGATCAGCCTTGCGGGCATTCCCGTCCGCGCAACGCCGGGCGTGGGCGGCGGCTTTGAAATCATGCGGGAATACAAGGTTGACAAAAAGGTGTTTTCGGCCGACGATCTTTCCGCAATCCTGATGGGGCTTTCCAGCCTTTCCGGCATGATACGGGGCGACGAACTGGTCAGCGCGCTGGCGAAAGTTAAGAGCTTTATCCCCGCCGACCGGGCGAAGGACATTGCGTTTAAGGCAAATCAAATCTACATCGAGTTAAGCCCGTGGATGGGCGGAAAGAATATCCAGCCGTATCTGGAAACGATCAAAACGGCGCTGCAGGAAAGCAGGCTGCTTTCGTTTGCGTACACAAACCGGCACGGAGATCAAACCGCGCGGACCGCCGAGCCGTATCAGCTTATCCTGAAGGGCGGTCAATGGTACTGGCAGGGCTACTGTTACGAACGGGAAGATTTTCGCCTGTTCAAGCTGACCCGCATGTCGAATCTGCAGATGCTCGAGGAAGGTTTCGCGCCGCGGGCGTATCAAAGGCCGCGGCTGGATTTTTCCGACGACCTGCCTGCTCTGCAGACGAACATCAAAATCCGCATCCATAAATCCATCCTGGAGCGGGTGCTGGACTACTGCGGCGAAACCGACATTGTCCCGGACGGCGGCGAACATTATATCGTTCGTTATCCGTTCATCGAAAACGACTATTGTTACGGCATTCTGCTTAGTTTCGGGGACAAGTGCGAATGTTTGGCGCCGGAGCGCGTCCGCGCGGAGATGCGGCGGCGGATTCACGACATGGCCGCCGTATACGAAGACCGGCCTGTGGAATAAAGCCGAAACCGCGCACCAAAACAGACGGGACCGTTGCACGGTCCCGTCTGTTGTTTTTTGCTTTCACTCTGCATATGTTAGTCTGATGCAGGTTTCTTTGCTTTACAACAAGAAAGAGAGTTTTCTTTGTATCCTTTCTTTTTCAAAAGAAAGAATAAGTGCGCTTTCTTTGCTTTTTTCGATTCTGACGCAGACAAAAGGTAAGTTTTCTTTGCTTCCTTTCTTTTTCAAAAGAAAGGAAGTTACCGAATCTCCGTCTTGTTCCGGAAATACGGACGCAGCGCTTCCGGCACGGCGACGCTGCCGTCTTCGCGCAGGTTGTTTTCGAGGAACGCAATGAGCATGCGCGGCGGCGCGACGACGGTGTTGTTGAGCGTATGCGGGAAATAGTTCCCCTTCTCCTTGTTTTTGACGCGGATACCGAGCCTGCGCGCCTGCGCGTCGCCAAGGTTAGAGCAGCTCCCCACCTCGAAATACTTCTGCTGACGGGGCGACCAAGCTTCGACGTCCATGCTCTTGACCTTGAGGTCGGCCAGATCACCCGAGCAGCACTCCAGCGAGCGCACGGGGATATCCAGCGTGCGGAAAAAGTCGATCGTGTTATGCAGGAGCTTGCCGAACCACGCCATGCTCTCCTCGGGTTTGCAGACCACGATCATCTCCTGCTTTTCAAACTGATGGATGCGGTAAACCCCGCGCTCCTCGATGCCGTGCGCGCCGACTTCCTTGCGGAAGCACGGCGAATAGCTCGTGAGCGTCTGCGGCAGTTCGCTTTCCTCCAGGAACGTATCGATGAACTTGCCGATCATGGAATGTTCGCTCGTGCCGATGAGATACAGGTCCTCGCCCTCGATCTTGTACATCATGCCTTCCATCTCGGCAAAGCTCATCACGCCGTCCACAACGCCGCTGCGGATCATAAACGGCGGGATGTAATAGGTGAACCCGCGGTCGACCATGAAATCCCGCGCATACGCAAGGATGGCGGATTGCAAGAGCGCGATATCGCCGCAGAGATAGTAAAACCCGTTGCCGCTGGTCTTTCTGGCGGAATCGAGGTCGATCCCGTGCAGTTTTTCCATGATGTCCACATGGTACGGAATCTCAAAATCCGGCACGGCCGGTTCGCCGAAGCGCTCGACCTCGACGTTTTCGGAATCGTCCTTGCCGATGGGCACGCTTTCGTCGATGATGTTCGGGATGACCAGCATGCGTTTGCGGATTTCCGCGGCCAGCTCGTCCTCGCGGGCGGAAAGCCGCGCCATCTCGTCGGCCATTTCGACGACCTGCTTTTTGGCTTCCTCGGCTTCGCCGCGCTTGCCCTGCGCCATGAGCGCGCCGATGGACTTGCTGATCGCGTTGCGCTGGCTGCGCAGGTAGTCCGCGCGGGTATGTGCCTCGCGATATTCCCTGTCCATCGCGATCACTTCGTCCACAAGGGGCAGCTTGTCGAATTGAAACTTCTTTTTTATGTTTTCCTTCACCAGTTCGGGCTGGTTTCGGATCAGCTTGATGTCCAGCATACGATGTTCCCTTTCCCGTCTTTCGTTTTACATGCGCTCCGGCGCGCCGATGCCCAGCAAATACAGCCCCGTGCGGATGACCGAGCGCGTCGCGTCGGTCAGCGTCAGCCGCGCCGTGCGGACGGCTTCGTCGTCCGCCATGATGCGCTGTTCGTAATAAAACTTGTTGAACGCCGCACAGACCGCCATCACCGCGCGGGAAACGAGGTACGGCTCGTTTTTCTCCATCGCCTCGTGCACCGCGTCCGGAAACGCGGCGATCGCCGCAATCACGGCGGCGGACTCCGCGTCCGTCAGCACGGCATAATCGGGCGCGTCCGCTGAAGCGGCGTACCCCGCCTTGCGCAGCACCGAGCAGGCGCGCGCATGCGTATACTGCACGTACGGGCCGGTCTCGCCGTCGAAGTTGAGCACCGTGTCCCAGTCGAACACAACGTCCTTGATGCGGCCGTTATAAAGGTTGTTCCAAATCAGCGCGCCGACGCCGACCTGGCGCGCCACGCCCTGCTTGTCCTCCAGGTCCGGGCTCTTTTCGCAGATGATTTCATAGGTCTTTTCGCAGGCGGCGGAGAGCACTTCCCGCAGTTTGACCATGTTGCCCTTGCGCGTGGAAAACGCGCCTTCCGTGCCGGAAACCATGCCGAACGAAACGTGCACCAGATCCTTCGCCCAGGGATAACCCATCAGCTCGACGACCTTGAACCACTGGCGGAAGTGCAAATCCTGCTGATAGGCCACGACGTACAGGCACTTGGCAAAATCGTAGGTGTCCTTTCGGTAGAGCGCCGCGGCGATGTCCCGCGTTGCATACAGCGTCGCGCCGTCGGAGCGCAGGATGATGCACGGCGGCATCTTGTAGTCCGAAAGATCGACGATCTGCGCGCCCTGATCGAGCTTGAGCAGCCCTTTTTCGCGCAGTTCGTCCACGACCCGTCCCATCTTGTCGTTATAAAAGCTCTCTCCGGCGTAGCTGTCGAAGCGCACGCCGAGGATGTCGTATACCTGCGCGACCTCGGCCAGCGTGATCTTTTTGAACCACTCAAAGAGCTCCAGCGCCTCCGGGTCACCGTCCTCGATGCGCTTGAACCAGGCGCGCGCCGCGTCGTCGAGCGCGGGGTCGCTCTCCGCCTCCTGATGGAAGCGGACATAGAGCTTGACCAGCTCGTCCACGCCGCCCGCCTCGATCGTTTCGCGGTCTCCCCAGCGTTTGTAGGCCACGATCATCTTGCCGAACTGCGTGCCCCAGTCGCCGAGATGGTTGATCCCGACGGAATGATAGCCGAGGTGGTTATAGATTCGGTAGAGCGAGTTGCCGATCACGGTCGTCGGCAGGTGCCCGATATGGAAGGGCTTTGCGATGTTGACCGACGAATAGTCGATGCAGACGTTGCGCCCGCCGCCCTCATCCGAGCCGCCGTAGCGCTCGCCCTGCGAAAAAACGCGCTCCAAAACGGCCTTTGCGTACGCCGCCTTGTCGAGCGTGAAGTTTACATACGGTCCGAGCGCTTTTGCCGCGGCGACGCCCTGCGGAAGCGCCAGTTTGCCCGCAAGTTCCGCCGCGATGGCGTTCGGCGCTTTTTTCAGCGTTTTTGCCAGTTTGAAGCATGGAAACGCAAAGTCGCCCATCTCCGGCGACGGCGGCGTTTCCAGCCACCCGGCCAGTTCCGCCGCGGGCAGTTCGCAAGCTGCGGAAAGCGCCCCGGCAATCGATTCCCTGAAATCCATGTTCCCCCATCCTTACATCCCTGTTATGAGCCCTCATTATACCAGACATCACGGCGCTTGTTAAGCGGCAAAGCGCTTAAGTTATCTGCGCTGTCAAATGATCCGCTATACCATTGCAAAGTTGTCCCTCCAGTACCGAAAGGGCGGTTTTCCATCAATGCATAACAGTGTGTTTTGCAACGCAAGCGTTGATTACAGACGCGGCATGACACCTGAATTCCACTGTGATACTATGTATGCAACAGTGTATCGAATCGATGAAGGAAGAGGTAACGTGTGAACGAGTGGATATCAAAACGCCGGAAACTCCCGGACAGCTACAGTATTAAGCGGGAAATATACATTTCCCTTACAGTATTGCTATTGGGTATTATTACGGGCGTTGCTGCAAAAGCAACCGATTCAAACTCCCTTATTGGCCAAATCGGCACAGATTTAAGTGTTTGGGTGCTGCTGGCAACTTTGATTGCAGCATACAGCCATCATCCAATAAACGCCGCAATCAATACGACTGTATTTTTCATCGCCTTGCTTGCCGGATACTATGTCTACGGGCAACTTGTTCTCGGTTTCTTTCCGGCCTCATATTTCTGGAAATGGTTGATTACGGCGTTTGTTTCTTCCGTGTGCGGTTTTGTTGTCTGGTTCTCGAAAAGCGAAGGCATCGCAGGCGCCGCGATTACCGCATTGCCCGCCGGGCTTATTCTGGCATGGAGCTATCCTGCGGTTTATACACATGATCCTGTTCTGATTTTGGGGCTGGTATATGCGGTCCTTATCTGCGCCTTTCTGCCCCGCGGATGGAAGATGAAATGTTGGGGATTGATCTTTGCCGCAGGAGCGGCAGTTATTATTTCCGCGCTGAATCTGATATCTTTATTGCCGTTTTGAGTTAGGGCTGACTTTTATATGCGTATGGCGGGCGATTCAGCGATCATTCCGCACGTTTCAAAAAGAACATGTCCGGCGGCGCAGCGGCGAGGATTTTTTAGTAATACTGCGCAAACTGAAGCAGCAGCTTCCCGCTTCTTTTCCCCGGCAAAAAAGCCATATCCGGCACCGGTGGAACAGCTTTGCAAATGTGTAACGGGTCGTTTGGCAGCACAGGCGTTAAGCGGCAAAGCGCTCTTTACAAAAGGAAAAAAAGCGGGTATACTAGCCTAGTTAAAGCGTCGATCGGGACAAACCGAACGCGAACGGACGCATCCAGCGAGCCGCACAAGGTGCAAGGCGGCGGCGGACGGCGGGTTCGGCATCACCCGTGAGCGCGCACGCCAAAGGCGGTTTTTCCGCCGAGTAACGCGCGCCGTTTCCCGCGTTAAGGGATTTTAAGCGGGCGGCGTTTTCGCCGTCAAGCCGGGTGGTACCGCGCAAAGCAGAGAGGCTTTTCGTCCCAGGATGTTGGAACGGAGCCTGTTTTTTTATACCGAAAACGGAGGAGAAGGAAACCATGTATCAGAAAGTATCGAGCGAACTCAACTTTGTGCCGCGCGAGAAGGACGTGCTCGCGTTCTGGAAGAAGAACGAAATCTTCCAAAAGAGCATGGCGCTCCGCGAAGGCTGCGAACCCTATACGTTTTACGACGGGCCGCCGACGGCCAACGGCAAGCCGCATATCGGCCATGTTCTGACGCGCTCGATCAAGGACATCATCCCCCGTTACAAGGCCATGAAGGGTTACGACGTGCTCCGCAAAGCCGGCTGGGACACGCACGGCCTGCCCGTTGAAATCGAGGTGGAAAAGCAGCTCGGCCTCGACGGCAAGGAGCAGATCGAAGCCTACGGCATCGAGCCGTTCATCAAGGAATGCAAAAAGTCGGTCTGGAAATACAAGACCGAGTGGGAGCATATGTCCGACCGCGTGGGTTTCTGGGCGGATATGGAGCACCCGTATATCACCTATGAGGACAACTACATCGAGTCCATCTGGTGGGCGCTCAAGAAAATCCATGAAAAGGGACTGCTCTACAAAGGGCATAAAATCGTCCCCTACTGCCCGCGCTGCGGCACCGCGCTGTCAAGCCACGAAGTAGCCCAGGGTTACAAGGACGTAAAGGAAACGTCCGCCGTGGCGAAATTCTATAAAAAAGACGATCCGTCCGTCGCTCTATTGGCCTGGACGACCACGCCCTGGACGCTGCCGAGCAACGTCGCGCTCTGCGTCAACGCAAAGGAAACCTACGCGACCGCCAAAAAGGACGGGGAAACCTTTATCCTGGCCGAAGCGCTGGTCAAGACCGTCCTCGGCGAGGAAGCGGAAATCGTCGCCACCTGCAAGGGCGAAGACCTAGTCGGCACGGAATACGAGCCGCTGTTTACGCTGCCCGTGAGCTTCGGCGGCAAAAAGGCCTACCGCGTCGTGGCGGACGATTACGTTTCGCTCGACGACGGCACGGGCATCGTCCATATCGCGCCTGCGTTCGGTGAAGACGACGCGCGCGTGGGCCGCGCGTGGGAACTGCCGTTTTTGCAGCTGGTCAACGCCAGCGGCCACATGACCGGCGGCACGCCCTGGGACGGCCTGTTCGTTAAAGACGCGGACAAGCCCATCCTCAAAGCGCTCAAAGACAGCGGAAAGCTTTTCTCCGCGCCGGAGTTCACGCACAGCTACCCCTTCTGCTGGCGCTGCGACACGCCGCTGATCTACTATGCCCGCGAAAGCTGGTTCATCAAAATGACCGCGGTGCGGGACAAGCTCATGGCGTTCAACCGCAGCGTCAACTGGATTCCGGAGACAATCAAGGAAGGCCGGATGGGCAACTTCGTCGAAAACGTGATCGACTGGAGCGTCTCGCGCGAACGCTACTGGGGCACGCCGCTGCCGGTCTGGGTCTGCGAATGCGGGCACGTACACGTAATCGGCTCGCGCGAGGAACTCATGAAGATGGGCAAAAACGTCCCCGCCGACCTCGAACTGCACAAGCCCTACATCGACGACGTGGAGATCGTCTGCCCGGAGTGCGGCAAGCTCATGAAGCGCGAACCGGTCGTCATCGACTGCTGGTTCGACAGCGGCGCCATGCCGTTTGCGCAGTGGCACTATCCATTTGAAAACAAAGAGGAGTTTGAAAAGCGCTATCCCGCGAACTTCATCAGCGAAGCCATCGACCAGACGCGCGGGTGGTTCTATTCCCTGCTGGCGATTTCAACCTGCCTGTTCGACGAAGCGGCGTTCCAGAACTGCATCGTCATGGGACACGTGCAGGACATGGAAGGCCGCAAGATGAGCAAGCACCTCGGCAACGTGGTCGACCCCTGGACGGTGCTCGACGCGCAGGGCGCGGATGCGGTGCGCTGGTATTTCTACACGGGCTCCATGCCGTGGCTGCCGAGCCGCTTCTCCGCGGACGCGGTGCGCGAAGCGCAGCGCAAGTTCATCGGCACCTTCTGGAACACCTATGCGTTTTACGTGCTCTATGCCGAGATCGACCGGTTCGACCCGACGCAGTACAGGCTGGAAGACTGCGCGCTCAGCGAAATGGACCGCTGGGTGCTCTCCCGCCTGAATACGCTGGTCAAAACCGTGGACGGCAACCTCGAAAAGTTCAAAATCACCGAGGCCGGGCGCGCGCTGCAGGCGTTTTCGGACGAGCTCTCCAACTGGTACGTGCGCCGCTGCCGCGAACGCTACTGGGGCAGCGAGATGACCGGGGACAAGATCGCCGCGTACATGACGCTCTATACCGCGCTGCATACGCTCGCGCTGCTGACCGCGCCGTTTTTGCCGTTTATGACCGAGGAAATCTACCAGAACATCGTGCGCAGCGTGGACAAGTCCGCGCCGGAAAGCGTGCATTTCTGCGACTATCCGGCGGCCGACGAAAGCCGCATCGACAAACAGCTGGAGACCGACATGGCGCGCGTGCTCGACATCGTGTCGCTCGGGCGCGCCGCACGCAACGACGGCGGCGCGAAGACGCGCCAGCCGCTCGCGCTGATGTACATTCAGGGCGAACCGCTCTCCGAGCGGTACGTTTCCATCGTCACCGACGAGCTCAACGTGAAAAAGGCGGAGTTCGTCAGCGACGCTTCCGGCTTTTTGAGCTATCTGGTCAAGCCGCAGCTCAAAACCCTCGGCCCGCGCTACGGCAAACTGCTGCCGAAGATCTCCGCGCATCTTTCCGCGCCGGGCGTCGGCAATGCGGTGGTCAAAGCGCACGGCGCAGGCAAGGACTACGAATTCACGATCGACGGCACGCCGGTCGTCCTCTCGCCGGAAGACGTGCTGGTCTCGACCGGACAAACGGACGGCTTCGTCGCTGCGACGGACGACGAAACCATCGTCGTATTGGACACCAAGCTCACGCCGGAACTGATCGACGAAGGCTTCGTGCGCGAACTCATCAGCAAGGTGCAGACCATGCGCAAGGAGGCCGGTTTCGAGGTCAGCGACCATATCGTGC
>Ga0209607_1001677_pt1 | contig 18494 bp, 7 predicted proteins | sample AD_UKC117_MetaG_FD_184413 | JGI IMG/M metagenome (GOLD analysis project Ga0209607, IMG submission 184413) | Active sludge microbial communities of municipal wastewater-treating anaerobic digesters from Hong Kong - AD_UKC117_MetaG (SPAdes)... | ecosystem: Engineered > Bioreactor > Anaerobic >... | reverse complement strand
CACGGGTTACTATCACTGGTTTTTTCTGATCCAGCCGAACGGGCTGCCCGAACGGATGATTGGAGCCCAGCCGGCCTACTATCTCACTGAGAAATTGAAGCGTTGGAGCGCGCCGGACGCCAAATTCGCGCCAGAAGTCGTGTCCGAGTACGTTCGCTGTTTCAGCAATCCGGAAACCATTCGGGCATCCTGCGAAGATTATCGGGCGGCGGCGAGCATTGACCTGCGGCATGATGAAGAAGATCTGGACAAGAAGGTTCGCTGTCCGCTGCTCGTGTTATGGGGCACCAAAGGGTTTGTTCACCGAACCTACGATGTGCTGGAGATTTGGCGGCGGTACGCCGACCAGGTGGAAGGCAAGGCTTTGGACTGTGGGCATTTTCTGCCGGAGGAAAAACCGGAAGACGTGGTGTTGGCACTTCGCGAGTTTTTTGAGAATTAGCAGAATGCGCGGAGGTTTTCGTGAAAGTTTCCCCGAAGTACCGTGCGTTCAACGTACGAACAAAAAAGCCGGCGTAAGCCGGCTTTTTTGTCGCTCCTAAGGTCTCATCTGACCATCCATGGTCATCCAGACTTTAAGCTGCTTCGACCGTCCATACTTCTGGAGCCTTCTCGGCACGCTTCCCGAACTCCTGACGCTGCTTTTCGAGTTCCGGCGGCAGTTGAGCGCCGAATTTGGCGAAGAAGCCCTTGATCTCTTCGATCTCGCTGAGGGCTTCCGCACGGCTGATGCTGGTGATGGTTTCGAATTGCGCCTTGGAGAAATCCAGACCTTCCAAGTCCAGATCTTCGTAACGCGGCATCAATCCGAACGAGCTTTCCACCGCGCCGACCTGGCCGTTGACGCGCTCCACGATCCACTTGAGGACCCGCATGTTCTGACCGTAACCCGGCCAAACGAACTTGCCATCTGGACCCTTGCGGAACCAGTTGGTGCGGAAGATCATGGGCAACTTGAGCCCCGGTTTCTTGCCCATGTTGATCCAATGGCCCCAATAACTCGCCATGTTGTAGCCGCAGAACGGCAGCATGGCAAAGGGGTCGCGCCGGATGCCGGTCACGCCGATAGCCGCCGCCGTGGCTTCCGAACCCATGGTGGCCGCCATGAACACGCCATGGTTCCAATCGAAGGCTTGATAGACCAGCGGGAAGGTCTTGGACAGGCGACCGCCGAAGATGAAGGCCGAGATCGGCACGCCGGCGGGATCTTCCCAGGCTGGGTCGATCGTCGGGCATTGCCCAGCAGGTGCGGTAAAGCGCGAGTTGGGATGCGCACCCACCCGACCGCAATCCGGCGTCCAATCGTTACCCTGCCAGTCGATACCGTGCGCCGGGGCTGCCACGCCCATACCTTCCCACCACACGTCGCCATCGTCAGTGAGCACGACATTGGTGAAAATGGAGTTTTCCTTGCAGGATTCCATTGCCATCGGGTTGGAATCGTAGGAGGTGCCGGGTGCAACGCCGAAGAATCCCGCTTCGGGATTGATGGCGCGCAGCGTGCCATCGGCGGTGGGCTTGATCCAAGCGATATCGTCGCCGACGGTCAGCGCCTTCCAGTTGCCGAAGCCCTTGGGCGGGACGATCATGGCGAGGTTGGTCTTGCCGCAGGCGCTGGGGAAAGCCGCCGCGACATAGGTCTTGTCACCCTTGGGCGATTCGAGACCGAGGATCAGCATGTGCTCGGCCAGCCAGCCTTCGTCGCGGGCCATGGATGAGGCAATCCGCAACGCCAAGCACTTCTTGCCCAGCAGGGCGTTGCCGCCATAGCCTGAGCCGTAGGACCAGATTTCACGGGTCTCGGGGAAGTGCACGATGGCCTTGCGGCCGATGTCCGGTTCGCATGGCCAGGGGACATCCTGCTGACCAGGAGCCAGCGGCGCGCCGACCGAGTGGACGCATGGCACAAAGAAGCCATCGCTGCCCAGCGTGTCGAGCACTTTCTGGCCCATGCGCGTCATGATCTTCATGTTGGTGACGACGTAAGCCGAATCGGTGATCTCGATGCCGATCTGAGCAATCGGGCTGCCAATGGGACCCATGCTGAACGGGATCACATACAAGGTGCGACCCTTCATGCAGCCGTTCATCAGTCCTTTCAACTGCGCCCGCATTTCATCCGGCGGTGCCCAGTTGTTGGTCGGGCCGGCATCCTCTTTGTTCAGGCTGCAAATGAAGGTACGATCTTCGACCCGCGCCACATCGGACGGATGGGAGCGAGCGAGAAAGGAGTTGGGCCGTTTTTCCGGGTTCAGTCTGGTGAAGGTCCCGGAAGCAACCATTTCGTCGCATAGACGCTGATATTCTTCCTCCGAGCCGTCGCACCAGACGATGCGATCAGGCTGAGTCAGGGCGGCTATTTCATCTACCCAGTTCAACAGCTTGGTGTTGCTGGTGCGGTTTGCGCCGTCGTGAGTGAGTGCCATCGATAAAATCCCCTCTGTGTTGGGTGTCTGAGGCTGGAGAGTCGGCGGATGGGGTTGAACCACCCCTGTCCGGGTAGAGATAGTGGTGAGCGAGGACTCGGCAGAGTCGGGTTTCACCATGCAAACGTAAGGTTATCATCAAGCTGTTGAGGATGCCACCAGTCCTGCTGGACACGCCACCCCGGTGCCGCCCAGCCCGCAGTAGCCGCCAGGATTTTTGGCTAGATATTGCTGGTGATAGTCCTCGGCATAATAAAAGTCGGGCGCGGCGCGAAGCTCCGTGGTGATCGAGCCGTAACCGGAATCGTGTAGCAAGCGCTGGTAAGCAGCTTGACTGGTTTCGGCGGCGGCCTGCTGATCCGGGTCATAACAGTAGATTGCCGAACGGTATTGGGTGCCGGTGTCGTTGCCTTGGCGCATGCTCTGGGTGGGGTTATGCGACTCCCAGAATGCCTTCAGCAGCTCGACATAGCCGATGACTTGCGGGTCGAACACGATCCGCACCACCTCGGCGTGACCGGTTAGCCCGCTGCAAACTTCTTCATACGTGGGATTTTGGGTATGGCCGCCAGCGTAGCCGACCATGGTCGAATATACGCCGGGCAACTTCCAGAACAGCCGTTCCGCGCCCCAGAAACAACCCATGCCGAACAGCGCCAGTTCCATGCCTTCGGGGAAGGGAGGAGTCAGGCGGTTGCCATTGACGTAATGGCGTTCTGGAACGGGGAGTGCTTGAGCACGGCCGGGTAGGGCGTCTTCCGGTCGGGGCAGGGTGAGCTTGTGTCGGGCGTGGAAACCGAACATGGCGCAAATCTCCGTTGGAGGATATGCCAGCGTTGACCATGATTCGGTGGTGAGGTTCAAGATGACCGGTCCAATGGGTCTTTCATGAAAAGCAATGGATTATATTGATATGTCTGCTTTTCATTGTATTGCCGATAGTTCAAAGTTCCGGTTCAAATACCAGCTCCGGCACTACCACCTCCCAGCGATCACAACGGACGGACGCTTGATATTCGGGTTCTGCATCCTCTTTCCTGCGGATGAGGATCGCTATCACCCGTGCCTCGACACATCGCATGCCCGAGGGCGGCGTGAAGGCGCGGGCAAGTCGCCCGACGGTATTGCCTTGACCGTCCGCTAGCAACCATCGCTTGTGTTCTTGTTGCCAAAAAAGAGTGAGGGCATCGCCCGCGACGAGTGCCGTGATCGCGCGATGCACGCCATGCATCGGCGCGTGGCGACCGGCGAAACCGATGTCTATATCCTTCAACGTCGGGCGCTGGTGGCGGTGGGTCAATGCCGGCGACGGTGCCGGCAACTCAATCGATGGACGGCGCAGCAGGCTGGAGTTCGCCGGCAAAGCATCCAGCAGCGGATGACCCCTGTCGAAGCGTGCCAACAAGAGGGTCTTTTTGGCGCGGGTCATGGCTACGTAATAAAGCCGGCGCGGCGCGTCCGGGTCTTCATTATGACCTATCTTGTTCCAGCCACCGTCCAACACCGCCACATGGTCGAACTCCAGCCCTTTGGCCCGATGGGCGGTGAGTAGCATCAATCCAGTTTGCCGACGGCGTACCTCCCGGCCCCACTCGGCCAGCCATTCTGTGAGATGACCGACCGGCAGTTCGGCGCCACCGGTTTCTAGGGCATATTCCTGTATAGCTTCCCGCAACAGCCCCCACCAAGGGCCATTGGGTCGTTCATCGAGCCAGCGCTCGATGGCGCCGGCATCCACTAGTCTGGGTGCCTTGGTGCGTAGCCATTCCACCAGGGATTGGATCTCACGGAGCCGCCAGAATTGGGTGGTATCCTCATCGGCCATCTGTACCGGGATGCCGTTCAGTTCGCAATAACTGCGGATCGGTTCCAGGAATTTCCATTCCCGGGCGATCACCGCTGTCCTGCTCCAATCCCAATTCGGATCGAGGGTGGCGAGACGTTGCAATTCAATCATCGTCGCCACTGCTTGAGCGATGGAGTCCATACCCGCCGATAGTATCTGAACCCGGCCTTTGCCAACTGGATCGATGGCTTGCCAATCGCCACCGGCAGGTGCTTTGCTTCGGGCACGGTCGATGGTGATTGCATGTTCCGCTTTCATGCGGTTGCGCGCGGACGCGATCATGAGGTTGGCTACGGTGATGATGTGGGTGGTGGAACGGTAATTCTCGATCAGAAAGGCGGATTTGGCCGCATAGTCGGTTTCGAAGCGACGGATGAATTCCACCGAAGCGCCGTCGAAGGCGTAGATGTTCTGGTCATCGTCACCCACCGCAAACAGGCTCAGCCTGCCGTCTTCATCCTGAAGGGTGCGTCCGGCCAACGCGGAGATCAGTTCGTATTGCCCCGAACCGATATCCTGATATTCATCCACTAGAATCCAGCGGAATCCAGCCAGCAGCCGCTCGCGCTGCATGTCAGCCTCTTCCGGCGGCAGGCCCACGCCCTGCAGCAGCGCCACCGCTTGTCGCAGCACCGCATCAAACGCATCTCCGTCCATGGTTGCGGCCCGCCCGGCGAAGCTCGCGCCCGCCAGTCGCATGGCCAACGCGTGACAGGTGAGCACGGTGACGCCTTTGGCGTCATCGCCGATCAGTTGGTGAAGGCGACGGCGAATTTCCACCGCGGCATGACGGTTGTAGGAGAGCGCGAGAATGCCGCGTGGATTCTCGCGTCGCGCACGCACCAGGTAGGCGATACGATGGACCAATACCCGCGTCTTGCCCGATCCAGGGCCGGCCAGCACCAATGCGTTGGTTTGTTCCCGGTCGTCGGCGACGATCCTTTGCTGTAGTGGGTTATTGAGCGATTCTACGATGGATTGCCACGATTCCGGCAGGGTCTGGCGTGATAGCTCTTTGTCGCGACCCGGCAACCAGCGCTTTATGAACTCTGTTCGATTGAGGCTGAAGTAGTCCATCGTCAGCCGCAAGGCATCGGCCATGGCCCGAAGACCGCGCTGCACGTACTCCGCCATCACATGAATCTGCACCACTTGTTCGTCGTAGTGAAGCTTCAAGGGGGTAAAATCGGCCTTCACGAAGCTACGTTTGTCTTGCCCGAGTCGGATGGTCATGGCCGGGCGGAATACCGCCAATCCTTTGTTGAGACGGATCACCTCCTGTTCATGCAGCCACAGCAGCGCCCGATCCAGGAGCTTGGGTGGGTCTTTAATTTCTGCTTTGAGGGCGAGATCACCTTCCACGGCGGCAAGTAGCTTGCCCAAGGTGGTTTCCGCAAGAAGATCGGTGCCCCTCGTCCCTGGCGGCAGGCAAGCGAGCAGATGCTCCAGCAACCGATCCGCCGCCATCCGACGCAATTGGGCGGTCTTGGCCAGTGCCTGCCATTCTCGCTGGAGTTTCACCTCTATGGTTTCCGCGTCCAGGCGGCGCAGACGCAAGCTGCCGCCGCCGTCTTCCCCTCGGCCATCGGCGGCAATGCCCTTGGCGATGCGCCAAAGCTTTTCGGGCAGGGCGTTGGTGAGACCAGCATCTTTGAGGCGTTGGGTCGACTGACGCAGGTGCAGGAGCGAGGTTTCCCCTTTCCCAAGGTCTGGTGCTGACTCCCGTAGTTCGGCGATCAGTGTCGTCTCCAGGGCCGTGGCTTCTTGCAAGTGTTTTCTTGATGAGTGTTCTACCCCGGTGTGAACGAAAGCGGTCAATGCGGTATCGTTGCTGGCGATACTCAGCCGCTCCAGATCGTAAAGCGCGGCGCGCAGCTTTTCGGCGCTCAGTCCCGACACGCCCATCAGTTCGTCCGTCGAAATACCTTGATCGGCATCCGCCGCCATCAGCGCCTCGACCAGTGCCAACAATTGGCGCCGGTATTCCGGGATCATGAGCGCCTTGGTCAGTCTCTTTTGCGCCTCTTCCATCGAACTGACCCGCAGCGAGGAGGGAAACACCTGAACCTGGTTTTCCTCGCGGGAGAGCAGGGCGGCTTCTTCCAACCAGGCGATGGCCGTGCGCACGCGGGTATCGTCGGTAGTGGAATCCCTCTCGAAGGCGCCTTCTTCCTCCTCGGCTAGGATTTCTCCGGCGGTGGCCACCACCTCTCCGCCAAAACGCTTCTTGCGATCCAGATTTCTAAGTGCTTTCAGAATCGCTCGGATCTCCCGTTGCGTCAGGCGCGAGCGAGCCGACATGCCAAACTGCCGCTCCACATCCTCGGGGGTGTAGAGCAGTACACAGCGTGCCATGCGCCGGTCACGTCCGGCGCGCCCAGCCTCTTGCAAATAATTTTCTAGTGAGCCGGGGATATCAGCGTGAATCACCAGCCGCACGTCCGGTTTGTCGATCCCCATGCCGAAGGCATTGGTGGCGACGATGACCCGCGATTCGCCGTCGATAAAACGCTTCTGAACACCCTTTTTGGTCTCCGGTGGCAATCCGGCATGGAAGTGCGCCGCCGCGAGTTCTTTCTCCCGCAGAAATGCAGCGACCTCTTCGGCTTGTCTGCGAGTGGCGCAATAAACGATGGCGCCTCCAGACCCGTCGGCCGGCAAATCCTCCAGCAGTATCTGATGGATATGGGCAAATTTCTCGCCAGGGGAGGTGGGTACCACGGCGAAGTTCAGGTTGGCGCGACGGGTGCCACCGTCGAAGACGGTGAGTTCAATGCCCAGCTTGTCGCGGAAGTAGCCGACGATATCCGCCATGACATCCGGCTTAGCGGTGGCGGTGAGGCATAGTATTGGCGGTATCGTTTCCGCTCCCGCTTTTTCCTGGATAAAGCGGCCTACATAACGGTAGTCGGGGCGGAAATCGTGTCCCCACTTGGAGAGGCAATGCGCTTCGTCCAGCACCCAGGCGCCGATCTCGCGCTGGGCCAGCACCCGGCGAAATGCCCGATTGCGCAATTGCTCCGGGGAGACGATGAGAATACCTATGTCTCCCAACCGCACCCGGTTCAGAACATCGGCGCGCTCAGGCATGGAGAGCAGGCCGTTCAGGGCCGCGCACGCGGTGATTCCACGCGCTTCCAATCCCGTCACCTGATCGGCCATCAGCGCCACTAGGGGTGAGATCACCACGGTCAGCGCGCCGATCTTGTCGTAACGAGACAAGGCCGGAATTTGATAACACAGGGATTTGCCGGTGCCGGTGGGCAGGATGCCCAGCACGTGTTTGCCGCCCATGGTTGCTTCGACAATGGTCTGTTGCAGAGGGCGGCCATCATGACCCACAGGCTCGGGACGAAACTCGGAAAAGCCAAACCAGCAGTTGAGTTCCTTGCGGGCATCATGCCGTTCCCTGCACCAGCCGCAAGCGGGATCGTCGCAAGCAGTATCTCGCAAGCGGCGCACTAACAGCCCAGCCTCCGGGAATTGATGCCGTACCCAGGGTGGCATGACCGAATTGCCGCCCGCCACCGAGAGCCAGGCTAAGGCATAGGCCAACGCCCAACCCTGTTTTTCCGCGTCGGCCACCATCGCCCGTCCGTGGGTTGAACAGGCGCGGTCGCGCAGCAGCCTTTCGATCGCGGCTTGGGTTGTCGTTGCCGTGGGCCGGGGTTGACGCCGTAGGGTCATGAAAAAGGCACCAAGACCCGGAGTCGTTCCGTCCGACATCGTGGTCAGCCAGTGCCAAGCGAGCAGCAAATCCGGCGTGATGTCATTGAGCGACCGGAATGCCTGATATTGATTGCGAAACACATCCAGGGTTAAGCGGGCATCCAACTCCGGGTCGTTCAGTCGCCCGCGCTTGAGTTGGCCGTCCTGGTAGTGCTTGACCAAGTGATGATAGGGATTACGGGGGAAAGCCAGCGGGTTGAGTCGTAGCGTATCCACCATCGGCAAGCGGAGCAGGCGCAGATCGGGTTTGACGGCGGCAAGATGCGGGGCATCGAAGGCGATCAGATTGTGCCCAAGCAGAAAGGAACATCCTTCCGCGAAAGTATCGAGTTGGGCAAGAGCTGCTGTCAGGTTTCCTTTGCTGTATACGAGCGATCGCCCGTCATCACCGCGCACCGCGGCGAAGCTGTGAACGCGTGCGTCCTGTATCCCTACTTCGAGATCGATGGAAAGGCAACGAGGCGCGAACTGATTGGCGTCAGGCGCTTCCCTGGCTTGATCGCTCATGGTTACGCGGAAATTCTCCTGACTCAAAAAAAGCGTGCGCGGGTGGAGCATGAGCCCGCATTCGCGTTCGAAACCCCCGGCGATCCCGCCGAGGGTTTCTTCTGGCGCCGTCCTAGGCCGCCAGCTTCACCTTGTCCGCCACCTCGCGATATTCCGGCACCTGGTCGAAGTTCAGATAACGGTAGATCTCGGCGCCCTTGGCACCGATCTCGCCCATGTAGCTCATGTACTCCTCGAAGGTCGGGATTTTGCCCAGCAGCGCGCAGACCGCCGCCAATTCCGCCGAACTCAGGTAGACGTTGGCGCCTTTACCGAGGCGGTTGGGGAAGTTGCGGGTCGAGGTGGATACCACCGACGCGCCGTCCGCCACCCGCGCCTGATTGCCCATGCACAGCGAGCAGCCGGGCATTTCCATGCGCGCACCGGCCGTGCCGAAGGTGGCGTAATAGCCTTCCTCGCTCAATTGATGGGCGTCCATCTTGGTCGGTGGCGAGATCCACAGCCGGGTCGGAATACCGGATTTGCCCGCGAGTACCTTGCCGGCGGCGCGGTAATGACCGATGTTGGTCATGCAGGAACCGATGAAGACCTCGTCGATCTTGGCGCCGGCCACGTCGGCCAGGGTCTTGACGTCGTCGGGATCGTTGGGGCAGGCCAGCAACGGCTCCTTGATGTCGGCCAGGTCGATGTCGATCACCGCCGCGTATTCGGCGTCGGCGTCCGGTTCCATCAAGGTCGGGTTGGCCAGCCACTCCTCCATGCCCTTGATGCGGCGTTCCAGGGTCTTGGCGTCTTGATAACCATTGACGATCATCCACTTGAGCAGCGTGATGTTGCTGTTCAGGTATTCGATGATCGGCTCCTTGTTCAGTCGCACCGTGCAGCCGGCGGCGGAGCGTTCGGCGGAGGCATCGGACAGTTCGAAGGCTTGCTCCACCTTCAGGTCGGGCAGGCCCTCGATTTCCAGGATACGGCCGGAGAAGATGTTCTTCTTGCCTTCCTTCGCCACCGTCAGCAGGCCCGCTTGAATCGCCGCATAGGGAATGGCGTTGACCAGATCGCGCAGGGTGATGCCGGGTTGCATGGTTCCCTTGAAGCGCACCAGCACCGATTCCGGCATGTCCAGCGGCATGGAGCCGGTGGCGGCGGCGAACGCCACCAGGCCGGAGCCGGCCGGGAAGCTGATGCCGATCGGGAAGCGGGTGTGCGAATCGCCGCCGGTGCCGACGGTGTCGGGCAGCAGCATCCGGTTCAGCCAGGAGTGGATGATGCCGTCGCCCGGCCGCAGCGCCACGCCGGCGCGGCTGGAGATGAAGTCGGGCAGGGTGTGGTGGGTCTGCACGTCCACCGGCTTGGGATAGGCGGCGGTGTGGCAGAACGACTGCATGACCAAATCGGCGGAGAAACCCAGGCAGGCCAGATCCTTCAATTCGTCGCGGGTCATCGGGCCGGTGGTGTCTTGAGAACCAACCGTGGTCATCTTGGGCTCGCAATAGGTGCCGGGGCGGATGCCGTCGACGCCGCACGCCTTGCCAACCATCTTCTGCGCCAAGGTGAAGCCCTTGCTGGAACTTTGTGGCGCCACCGGGCGGCGGAACACGGTGGACGGCGCCAGACCCATGACTTCGCGCGCCCAGTCGGTCAGGCCGCGGCCGATGATCAGGTTGATGCGCCCGCCGGCCTGTACTTCGTCCAGCAGCACGTCGGATTTGAAGCTGAAGCGGCTGAGTTCGGCGCCGCTGTCATGGTTCTTGACCACGCCTTCGTAGGGGTAGATGTCGATGACATCGCCCATGTTCATCTTGGTGACGTCGCAATCGGTGATCGGCAGTGCGCCGGCATCTTCCTGGGTGTTGAAGAAAATCGGCGCGATCTTGCCGCCCAGGCAGTAGCCGCCGAAGCGCTTGTTGGGGACGTAGGGGATATCCTCGCCGGTCCACCACAGTACCGAATTGGTGGCGGATTTGCGGCTGGAGCCGGTGCCGACCACGTCGCCGACATAGGCGACCGGGTGGCCTTTTTCCTTGAGTGATTCGATCAGTTTCAGCGGGCCGATCTTGCCGGGCTCGTCGGGTTCGATGCCGGGCCGCGCCATCTTCAGCATCGCCAGGCCGTGCAGCGGGATATCGGGACGGCTCCAGGCGTCGGGGGCGGGGGAGAGATCGTCGGTGTTGGTCTCTCCGGGTACCTTGAACACCGTGACGGTGACTTTCTCCGGCACCTTGGGGCGGCTGGTGAACCATTCGGCCTCGGTCCAGGACTGCATGATCTGTTTGGCGAAGGGGTTACCGGCATCGGCCTTGTCCTTGACGCCATGCCGATAGTCGAACATCAGCAGGGTGTGTGACAAGGCTTGAGCGGCGGCCGGGGCGCACTCGGCGCTGTCCAGCAGGTCGATCAGCGGCTGGATGTTGTAGCCGCCCAGCATGGTGCCCAGCAGTTCGGTGGCGCGGACTCGGGAGATCAGCGGCGATTGGGCTTCGCCCTTGGCGACGGCGGCCAGAAAGGCGGCCTTGACGTAGGCGGCCTGGTCGACGCCGGCCGGTACTCGGTGGGTGATCAGTTCGAGCAGGAAGTTTTCCTCGCCCTGCGGCGGGTTTTTGAGTAGTTCGACCAGATCGGCGGTCTGCCGCGGGTCCAGCGGCAGCGCGGGAATGCCCAGGGCAGCGCGTTCGGCGGCTTGTTGGCGATAGTTTTCGAGCACGGAAAAACCTCCTTGGTTATGTGTTCCGGTGCCCGCGGGTACGGGCGACCGGCGCGGTTGGATTCCAGCATGGGAGCGGCCGAAATGCGCTCGCCGATGGCATGGCAAGCGCATTTCGGCATGAAGAGCGCGGCTATTGTAGCGTTGAAGCGCGGTTTCTGGGAATGTTGCCTTGCGGTGCGCTCGCTGCTCGGTAGAGGGTTTATTCCTTTTCGGCGATGGTCAGCGCCAGGAACAGCGCGCCGTTGTTGCGCTTGACCAGTACCGGCACGGGGCGTCCGGTCGGCAGTTGTCCGACCAGTTCGGCGAACTGGGTCGGATTGGCCACTTCGGCGTTGTTGATGCGGGTGATGATGTCGCCGGGCCGGATGCCGGCGCTGGCGGCCGGGCCTTCCTTGACATCCTTGACCAGTACGCCCGATTCGCCCTGCTGGCGCTGATCGGTGGGCAGTTCGGTCACGATCAGGCCGAGCCGGTTGCGGGCCGGCGGTTCGGCGATGGCTTGTTCCAGCTTGGTTTCCTCGGGCAGTTCCTGGAGTTGGACCGTCAGGATCTGTTCCTTGCCGTTGCGGATCACGATCAGCGGCACCTTGTTGCCGGGTCGGGTGCGACCGACCATCAGCGGCAGTTCGCTGGAGTGGCGAACCGGCTGGTCGTTGAAGGCGACGATGATGTCGCCGGCCTGGACACCGGCCGCCAGCGCCGGACCGTCGTCCATCACCTGACCGACCAGGGCGCCGCGTGGTTTGTCGAGCCCGAAGGATTGGGCCAGCTCCGGCGTGACTTCCTGAATCAACACGCCCAGCCAGCCGCGAGCGACCTTGCCGCCGGCCTTGAGTTGTTCCACCACGTCCACCGCCACATCGATCGGCACGGCGAAGGAGAGTCCTTGATAGCCGCCGGAGCGACTGTAGATCTGCGAGTTGACGCCGATGACCTCGCCGTCGAGGTTGAATAGCGGGCCGCCGGAGTTGCCCGGATTGATGGCGGCGTCGGTCTGAATGAAGGGCACATAATTGTCGCTGGGCAGATTGCGGCCCAGGGCGCTGATGATGCCCTGAGTGGCGCTGCGTTCGAAACCGAAGGGCGAACCGATGGCCAGCACCCACTGCCCGACCTTGACCTTGCCGATGTTACCGAGCTTGACGGTTGGCAGGGGGGTGTCGGCCTTGACCTTGAGCAGGGCGATGTCGCTGCGGGTGTCCTTGCCAACCACCTCGGCGGGCAGTTCGGTGCGGTCGGACAGGCCGACGATGATGCTATCCATGTCCTCGACGACATGGGCGTTGGTGATCACGTAACCATCCGCCGAGAGGATGAAGCCGGAGCCGACCGAAGAGCGTGGTTGCGGGCTCAGCTCGGGCATCTGATCGAAGAATTTCTTGAAGTAGTCGAAGAACGGACTGTTTTCGGGAATTGACGGATGGCCGTGCCAGGGTCGATCTTTTTCCTTGGGTTCCGATTTGGTGTTGATGCTGACCACCGCCGGGCTATAGCGTTCGACCAGGGTGACGAAGTCGGGATAGTCCGCCGCGCTGGCGGTCGCGCTCCACAGCAGGGTGAAGACAGTGACCAGCCAGAACGGTTGCCTGAAGCGTTGCATGGAATGATTCTCCTGAAATGAACGGGATCGGTTTTTTGATGAGTGGTGAGGCGACGGAGGCTGGAAAACCATCCGATTCGTCGGGATTGACCGTCAGTTGTCCGCTTGGTTCGGGTTGGTGGGGCGGTCGATTGAATGTCTGCCGCGATGTTGGAGTACAGTGATGGCTTCGAACGGGCTTCGAACGGGCTATCGCGCGACGGAATGTCTTAACCGGTGGGGTCATCAAACATTATGATGAAATATGGTTTGTCTTGCTGCTCCCAGGTTTATCCAGTACGAATATTGTAATTTAAAACCCAGTTTTGTTGTAAACTTAGTCATAAGGAAAAACTTAACATGTGGCTTTTCAATACGATTAAATTCATTATAAACCACCCTCTTAACCAAGAAAATAAGCTTGGAGCCATTATTCGATTTGCAAGGTGGCAATTAGGTAGCCGATTAGTTCAAGGTGCAATAGTTTACGATTGGATCAATGGTTCAAGATTTTTAGTTAAGAATGGTGAAACTGGATTGACGGGAAATATTTATACGGGTCTTCACGAATTTCAGGACATGGCTTTCTTGCTCCACTTTTTGAGAAGTGAAGATCTTTTTGTTGATGTTGGTGCAAATGTTGGTTCATACACTATTCTCGCCTGTTCAGCTATTGGAGCTAGAGGTATTGCCTTTGAGCCAGTTCCAAGCACTTACAGGCGACTTGTCGAGAATATGCATCTTAATCACTTGGATGAAAAAGTAAAATGCATCAATAAAGGCGTGGGTGCTCAGCAAGGAAGTGTCGTATTCACTAGTGACAGTGACACAACGAACCATGTGCTTGCGCCCAGCGAACAGTGTGAAAACAGAGAAATCGTCGAAGTAACTTCATTAGATACTGCCCTGTATGATGAATCTCCAACATTGATAAAGATTGACGTGGAAGGATACGAAACTCCAGTGTTGGAAGGAGCGCAAGAAGCCTTGAAAGATAAAATGTTACACTCTATTATCATGGAAATCAATGGGAGTGGTAGCCGCTACGGGTTTAATGAATCACGGCTTCTTGAGTTGATGCATGACTACGATTTTAGAGCATATTCATACAGACCACTGGATCGAATACTAATCGACCTTAAAGGCAAGAACCTGAGTGCTGGAAATACCTTGTTCATACGCGATAAGTCTTTTGTTATGGAGAGATTGAGAGGTTCACCAAAGATATTTGTTCATGGGAGGCGGTTCTAAACAGATTTTCGACCATTTTGTGGCCTTGACAAACACCAGAAAAAACCAAAATGAAGGAGATTCCCATGGCGCAAACCGCTTCCACCATGCTGCCGCTGGGCACGCCAGCCCTCGACTTCAACCTGCCCGAGCCGATGACCGGAAAAACGGTATCCATCGGCGATTTTCAGGATACCCCGGCCTTGCTGGTCATGGTGATCTGCAACCATTGCCCGTTCGTCAAGCACATCCGCCAGGGCTTGATCCAATTCGCCCGCGACTATCAAGCGCAAGGTTTGGCCATCGTGGCGATCAGCGCCAACGACGCAGCCAATTATCCCGACGACAGCCCGGCGAAAATGGCCGAGGAAGCTAAGGCTTTCGGCTATCCCTTCCCCTATCTCCATGATGAGAGCCAGGCGGTCGCCAAGGCGTACCGCGCCGCCTGCACACCGGATTTCTTCCTGTTCGACGCCAGTCGGAAGCTGGCGTATCGCGGCCAATTCGATGGCAGCCGGCCAGGCAACAAGGTCCCGGTGACCGGGAGCGACTTACGGGCGGCGGCGGATGCGCTGCTGGCCGGACAACCGGTCCCGTCCGCGCAGCAGCCCAGCATCGGCTGTAACATCAAATGGAAAACCGGCCACGAACCGGACTATTCGCGCTGAGAAATCCTCGTTCGTGGGTGAGGGGCACGACTCAACGCTCAATGTTGTAGATCAGGTCGACACCGGAACCGAGAGCGCTGCTGTCGGATTCGAACATCAGGCTTTTGGTCAGCCGGTACTTGATATAGATGGTATTGACGGCATTGACCAAGCCGACCCCGTATCCGACATATAGATCCGGGGTTAGGTACTTGCCAAGCGTCAGCGACGTGCCTTCCTCGTCGGTGCCATTTTTTCCATTTTTTCCATTTTTTCCATTTTTTCCATTTTTTCCATTTTTTCCATTGGGTCCCGTGTTGAGTTGCACGGTGTCCAGCCCAACCGCGCCGCCTAGCCCCTTGGCGAGTGCATCGCCACCCAAACCCAGGGCGCTGGTGGCCTTGAACAGCATTGCCGCTTCGCCGCCGCCTCCCTGGGGAGCCCGGCCCAAAACCAGGTAGGAGAGAATGTCGCTTTGGGGCATCGATGGATTGGAAAACAGGGTCAGTCGTGGCTTTTTCAGCGTGCCCTGGACCTGAGCGCCGACCGTGGTGTTGTCGCTGAGGCTGCTACTAAACGTGCGCGCCACCCGCATATCCAGCCCGGGGTTGTCGAGCGGGCTGTTGCTGAACAGTACCCGCCCCCGCTGGATATCGATCTCGGTACCGTAAATCTTGTACGTGCCCGCGACGATTTCGGCGCTGCCGCTGCCACGCGGCGCCAGTTCCGGTGTCTCCACCACCAGCAGGTTGCCCCTGAGCTTGCCCTGAAAAGCCGGCGTGGCCACTTGCACATCGTCACCCAGAATCACTCGCACCTGGGCATAAATGGCTGGTCCCTTGGTCTGGGGTTTGGCCTTGCCGTCGCGGTTGTTGACGATCACCAAGTCTTCGGAGGACGCGACCGCGCTTGGGCCGTCGCCCACGCCGCCAGGGCTCAAATACGCCTGTGGGATGGTGACTTGCCCGTCGACACGCACCAGTTCCCGTGTGACGTCCAACTTCAGATCCGGGCTGAGCCGGATACGGATATCCGAGGTGTCGAAGGCCTGAAAATCCTGGCCCTTGATGTTCAGGCGTAGTTGCGGTTTCAGCGGGTCCACTTCGCCGCTTAGTTGCAGTTGGCCGGGTTTGGATCGCAGCGAGCCGCTCAGTTGCAGCGGTCCCTGACCGCTGCTGGTGACGGCGAACTGCAAATTCTCCAATTTGATGCCGGCCGCCGGAATCGCCGCGCCGGCGTTTTCCAAGCGGATTGCGCCGCGCAGCGCCAGCTTGGGAATCGTGCCAGTCACGTTGACATCCGCCCGCAGTTGGCCGGTGACCTCCTGCGCTTGCGGCGCGAACAGCGAGATCAGGCTCAGATCAGTGATGGCGGCGACGATTTTGCCGTTCACGCGGGCGGCGCCGAAGGGATCGCGCACTTGAGCGTCAGCCTGCAATTGGCCTGTCTGCGCCAAATCGAGTTTGAGCTGTCCAGTCGCGGCACGCCCGTCGGTTTGGGCGCGCAGCTTGCCGCCCTTGAGAGTGAAGCGCAGGGTGCGGCCGTCCGCCATCATTTGCAGGGTGCCGGGAGCGATGTCGAGATTGAGCTTGCCTTGCAGTGTACCGTTGGGTCCGCCGTTCGCTTCGGCCTGGGCGTCGATGCGGGTCGCCAGGTTCATGCCCGGCGGCAGGAACTGCTTGAAACGTTCCGGCCGCAGTTCTTGGAGCCGCACCAGACTGTTGAAACCGCGCGCGCTGTTCCACTGGCCTTGCAGGCAAAGCCGGGTCGGGGTGTTGGTCAGACAGGCGTTGTCGAGACTGGCTTTTTCGGCCGAAGCCTGCACGGTAACCGCTTTTTCCAGATTCCAGGCGCCGGCGAGGGTGTCCTTGGCCGTTAGTTGGGTGATGCGGCCCTGCCAGGTCAGCGCAGGTAGTTGCAGTGTGCCGGTCAGCGCCAGCGCGAAGCGGCCCGGATCGCCGCTCAGTTCGACCTTGAGTTCGTGCGCGTTCGGCGTGCCGCCGCCGTCCAGGGTCACGGATTTCCAGTGTTGGCCGCCCAGCACCAGTCCTTCGCCGTTCAGTTTTAGCCGGGAACGGTCGCTGCCGCCGACATCGACGTCGGCTTCGCCTTGCAAGCGCTGAATTTGGGTATCGCCCTGGCGCAGGTTGCGCACCGTGAAGTTGGCCGCCACCCGTGGGCGGTCGCGGGAGCCGCTGAGAGCGCCGGTGCTGGCCACGCCGCCGCTGAGGCCGGGAACCAGCGATTTCAGCTCCGGTGCATTCAGGGTCCAGCGCAAATCCCAGCGCTTTGCCAGCGTGCCTTCCGCTTCCAGCCGGGCCGGGCCGGCATTCAAACGCAGGGTCTTGATGGTCAGATCCTGGTCCAGCACGCTGACATCGGCGTTGCCGCGCAACGCCTGGCCGCTCAGGGTGCCGGTCAATTCTTCCAGTAGCACGTTGGCGCGCAGCTTGCCGCCGTCCAGCCCGCCATCGCTTTTGAGTCGCAGATTCAGTTTGCCGGGCACCTCCTTCCACTGTGCGCCGGGGTTCAGGCCAGCGCCGGCCAGCGTCGCTTTCCAACTGACGGCGGGCGCCCAAGCGGCATCGACGGTGCCTTCGAGGGTGCCTTCCAGCGTCTGACCGCTCCATTGCACCGCGCGCACCGCCTGATCGGAGCCCTGACCGTTCAGGGTCCAACGGCCCTTGGGAATCTCCGGGCCTTGCAGTTCGGCGGCGAGTTGGAAGCGGTACTCCTTGGGCATGCCCTCGGCGGCGAACTCGCCGCTGGCGCTTTCCACTTGGGCGGGGCCGGTTAACGGCCAGACCAGCGATTGCCATTGTCCGCTGGCCTTGAAGCGCAATTCGGCGAATTGCAGCTCGCCCTTGGCGTCCAGTGCCAACGGCCGGTCGACAGCGGCCAGCTTCAATTCATTCAGCTTTACCGCCTTGTCGTCGCCGGCCGCGGTAAAGCGCAGGGTGGCGGGGCCGAGTTCCGGCACGGTGGCCTTGATTTCGCCCTGACCCTTGAAGCGGGCCAGCACGCCTTGCGCGGTGAGCTGGGCAGTCAGCGGTTTGCCGGCCAGATCGGGGACGAAGGGTTTCAGGTCGGCCACCTCCAGCTTGATCTTGGCCGACCAGGCACGCTCCTTGGTCAGCACCTGGCGAACGTCGCCGTGCAGTTCCAGCGCCGCCGCGCCGGCGATTTTTTGAGTCAGTTCCAGATGGTCGCGGAGCGTGCCGCGCAGTTCGCCTTCGCCCCGGAAATCGCCGTAATTTGGGACCGGCGTGTGCCAGTCGAGCCGGACATGCAGCGGATAGTCGCCGGTGGGCGTGATCTGGCCATCCAGCCGGACATCGCCCAGCGGCGAACGCAGATCCAGCACCTCGACCAGCAGCGCCTCGGCCTCGGTGCGGGTCTTCAGGGTCACGGCGTCGATCTGGATGGGTTCGGCGCCGGCGGGTCGGATCTGGAGGTTGCTGCCTTGCAGATCGGCGACGGTGAGTGCCAGCGGCAACCGGATGTCGGGCAGTTCCAACGGCTGGTCGGACGGCGGCGTGTCCTTGCCGGGCGGCAGCGCCAGATCCAGGCCATCGACGTGCAGACGGGTAATGGTCAGCGCGCCGTCGAACAGATCGGCGGGCTGCCAGTCGAGTTCGCCGTTGGTTAGCGCCACTTGCAGTGGACCGTCCTGGTAGCGCAGTCCTTCGATCCGCAGCGGCCCCAGCAGCCGGCCGCTGGCCCGGTCGTAGCTGAGCTGGCCGGGCAGTACCCGTTGCGCCAGCGCCAACAAGCCGTTGAAACCGGTCTCGGTGGAGACCGCGAAGCCGGCAACCAGCAGTCC
>Ga0209607_1001674_pt1 | contig 18497 bp, 22 predicted proteins | sample AD_UKC117_MetaG_FD_184413 | JGI IMG/M metagenome (GOLD analysis project Ga0209607, IMG submission 184413) | Active sludge microbial communities of municipal wastewater-treating anaerobic digesters from Hong Kong - AD_UKC117_MetaG (SPAdes)... | ecosystem: Engineered > Bioreactor > Anaerobic >... | reverse complement strand
TAACAACAATTGATACCCAGTGGGTGGCGGAGCAATCTGCCACCCTGTTTGGGTTATGAAAGGACAAATGCGTATGAAAACACTCTCACTGGATTTGGAGACGTACAGCAGTGCCGACCTGAACAAGACCGGCGTGTACCGCTACGCTGAGTCGCCGGGTTTCGCTGTATTGCTTTTCGGCTACTCCATAGACGGCGGCGACGTGCAGGTGGTAGACCTTGCTTCTGGTGAAGCAGTGCCGGAGGACGTCATCGCGGCGCTTACAGATGATACCGTCGAAAAATGGGCGTTCAACTCGTCATTCGAGCGGATTTGCCTGTCTCGATTTATCGGCTTACCGACCGGCGAATACATCGACCCGACATCGTGGAAATGCTCAATGGTGTGGTCTGCGTATATGGGCTTGCCGCTTTCGCTCGAAGGCGCGGGAGCGGTGCTGGGCTTGGAGAAGCAGAAGCTGTCAGAGGGTAAAGACCTGATTCGTTTCTTCTGCCGTCCCTGTAAACCGACCGCAGCCAACAGGCAGCGCACACGCAACCTGCCGACCGATGCGTCGGATAAGTGGGCAATGTTCAAAGCCTACAACAAACGCGACGTGGAGACGGAGCTGGCGATTCAAGCGAAGCTGGCGAAGTTCCCTGTGCCGGACGAGGTATGGAACGAATATCATATCGACCAAGAAATCAACGACCGTGGCATTCCTGTAGATATGACAATGGTGCGTCAGGCAATCGCCATCGATAGCCGATCGCGGGAGCGGCTCATGGCGCTCATGCGGGAAATGACCGAGCTGGAGAATCCGAACTCGGTACAGCAAATGAAGCAGTGGCTCTCGGACAACGGTCTGGAAACGGACACGCTTGGTAAAAAGGCTGTCAAGGAGCTGCTCAAAACCGCGCCCGCTCCGCTGGGAGAGGTGCTTTCGCTCCGACAGCAGCTCGCGAAAAGCAGCGTGAAGAAGTATCAAGCGATGGAAAACGCCGTCTGTGCGGACAGCCGTTGCCGTGGAATGTTCCAATTTTACGGTGCCAATCGGACGGGTCGATTTGCCGGACGGCTCGTACAGTTACAAAATCTGCCGCAAAACCACCTGCCCGATTTAGAGGAAGCCCGCGCTCTGGTACGCTGCGGCGACTACGACGCCGTTGAAATGCTCTATGAGGATGTGCCGGACACACTCTCTCAACTTATCCGCACGGCGTTTGTGCCAAGCGTCGGTAATAAATTCATCGTAGCAGATTTTAGTGCCATTGAAGCCCGCGTTCTCAGCTGGTTTGCCGGTGAGGATTGGCGCTTGAAGGTGTTCGAAAGTGGTGGCGACATCTATTGCGCGTCGGCATCTCAGATGTTCGGCGTTCCCGTCGAGAAGCACGGTATGAATGGTCACCTGCGGCAGAAAGGTAAGATATCCGAACTTGCGCTCGGCTATGGCGGATCGGTCGGCGCGCTCAAGGCAATGGGCGCGTTGGACATGGGCTTGGCCGAGGAGGAGCTGCACCCGCTGGTGACGGCGTGGCGCAGCGCGAACCCGCACATAGTGCGTTTCTGGTGGGACGTGGATAGAGCCGTCATGCGGGCAGTACGGGAACACATCAGCTCGGAGATACGCGGTGTAAGGTTTTCATGTCAAAGCGGGATGCTGTTCATCACGCTTCCGTCCGGTAGAAAACTCACTTACATCAAGCCCCGCATTGGCATGAACCAGTTCGGCTCGGACTGCGTGACCTACGAGGGCGTGGGCAGCACGAAGCAATGGGAGCGGCTGGAGTCATACGGACCTAAGTTTGTGGAAAACATTACGCAAGCCACCAGTCGAGATATTCTTTGCTACGCCATGAAAACACTGCGCTGCTGCAATATTGTAGCGCATATCCACGACGAGGTCGTCATCGACGCCGATAAGCGGATGTCGATGGAAGCGATATGTGAGCAGATGGGCAGAACGCCGCCGTGGGCACCCGGACTCAAGCTCCGCGCCGACGGCTTTGAATGCAATTTCTATAAAAAAGACTAAAAAACCACTACGGATTATAGGCTGCGCTTGTCCTTTAGTTAATGGAGGCTGGTGCAGCCTATCATTTTTCTGGAGGATTAGATTATGTTCTACATCAAAACGAAGCTGCCGGACGGCAAAACGGTCAAGACCGAGGTCACGGACGAGAACGTATTCACGCGCTGCTCGGAGTGCGGCAAGGAAATCAGTGTTGACCTTGCAGAGTTGTTTTCCGACGGCAATGGCGATTTGTATACGTCAGCAGTTATCTGCGAGGGCTGTACGGCGAAGCGTATGAAAAAGTACAAGCATCTCAAGGACATCAATATTACCGCAGACAGCTTGGCGCTCCTTTCCGAGGTGCTCATCGAAGCGGGCTATGGTGAGGAGATTCAAGTTATTCTGTCGGGCTATGACGCGGATGACCTGAAGGGACTACCCGAAGAGCTGTACTACGATTTCGCCGCTGCTTTGTCGGATTTGGCGACGGGAGAGTATGGGCTATGAGCTATAAAAACGTAGAAGGCTACCCCGACCCGACTGCCAGTGCGGCAATCGCCAGCGTTACCCGTGAGGAAAAGTCAAAGGCATATAGACCGCTGGTTTATATCTGCTCACCCTTTTCGGGTGACATCAAAACGAACACTGAAAACGCAAAACGCTACTGCCGCTTTGCCGTGTACAGCAATGCGATACCATTAGCTCCACACCTGCATTATCCGTCCTTCATACGGGAAGACGACCCTGCCGAGCGGGAGCTGGGCTTGTTCTTCGGGCTGGTATTGCTTGGAAAGTGTGATGAGCTGTGGGTGTTCGGAGAAACGGTATCGACGGGCATGAAAGCTGAAATTGAAAAGGCAAAACGAAAGAACATGGTCGTCAGGAGCTTTACGACCGAATGCGAGGAGGTTTTATGATGTGGAGTTCTGCGGAAAGAGCCACCAGACAAAATTGGGTTCTGGGACAAATGGCGCAGGTTTTGACCAAAGATGAGCACAGCAGTCTGCAAGCGTTTTTCGAGTCATTATCTAATGAGGATTTCTACAAGCTGGCACTTGAAATGTTCCGCAGAAACGGCAGTCAGCCCGCGACATTGAAACAGTGCCTGAATATCAATGGGAACGCAATCAGGTCGGGAAACATGAAAGCCAAGGAAAGCGGGATGTGTAATATTCCCGTCAGTCTTTTGTCGGACGAGGATAACGCTGCGCTTATCACAAGAATCAACGCTTCTCGTCCGAGCGATACGATTCAGCTTTCGAGCGCGGCTGACATTAAAATCATAAATCTGTGGGAGAGCAATGTGAAGGAGAACGAGGACGTTACCATACCGTCCGATTTATTCTTTGCCGAAACAATCCCACTCATGGACTGCAATATCATCGTGGACGAGCGCGATGAAAACCCAGATGCAGAGGTAGCAAATTATCGTGTGGTCATTTTCAGCGATTACGCAGAGCAGCTGCGTGTTGCCACAGATAACGATGCCGTCAATGTCGGTGCTATCGAAATTAAGTCGAACAATGCTGCGCTGTTCATACCGATTAGTGTGGTGCGTGGTTTAGACAGCCTGTTAATCAGTAACCTCGGATTTCGCAACTGGTCGGAGTACGCCAAAAAAGAATACTGCAAGAAGGTAACGCTGGAAAATATCTCTCAACTGTCAATTTCACTGCTCGAAACGTGGTATGGCATTCAAATCGCGCTGCTACACCCTGTGGTACGCGAGGTATTCAGGCATCCGAGGACTGCGCCGGTAAACGACGCTAAAAAGCCGAAGTATGGAAAGTGCAGAAACAAGGTCAAATACATCAAACAGCATATCATTTCGACCGACGAGTTGGACATCGCTATTTACGGCGATTCGAGAGGTTACACACGCCGTTCGTTTATCTGGTACGTCATCGGGCATTGGCGCGTTTACGCTGACGGAAAAAAGGTGTTTGTAAAGCCCTATTGGAAGGGCGCTCTGCGCGATGTAAGGATGACCATTGAGGAGCGGGAGCGCGAAATAGCCCAAGTCTGCGGTACGACTGCAATTATCGACAAGGAGGTGATCAGTCATGCGTGACCTACCAATTGCCTACGGCAACAGTCGGTTCTCCAAGAACTGGTCGAACAAAACAATCTTGTTTTCCGAACTGTGTGAACGCTGCAAGACGTCGATCCGCACCACGGAAACAGTCGAGGAATATCAAAAGCTCAAAAAAAGCGACCGTGACAACATCAAAGACAAGGGTGGCTTCGTCGGCGGTCATTTGAAAGGTGGACGGCGAAAAAGCGAAACAGTGGAATGCCGCTCTATGTGGGCGGGTGACCTTGACCACGCGACGCCTGAGTTTATTGCCGCTGCCGCAGACAATATCAAATTTGAGAGCTTCATCTATTCTACCCACAGTCACACGCCGGAGTCGCCCCGTGCGCGTATTGTCGCGCCGTTAACGCGGGATGTGACTGCGGACGAGTATGCGGCTCTGTCCAGATACCTTGCGGACAACCTCGGCATTGATATGTTCGACGAATGCTCCTTTATCCCACATCAGCTCATGTACTGGCCTACTACGCCCGCAAACGGAGAGTATGTTTTCAAACACATTGAGGGCGCGTGGATAGACCCGGACAAAATTCTGGCGGCACATCCCAACTGGCGTGATTGTGCTTTGCTGCCGACAACCTCGCGTGAGAGCAAAGTCAACAAATCGAGCCAGAAGCAGCAGGAAGACCCGCTCTCCAAAACTGGCGTTGTCGGCGCTTTCTGTCGCACCTATAGCATTACCGGCGCAATCGAAACCTTTCTCTCTGATGTGTATGCTCCATCTGTTGTGGAAGGACGATACGACTACATTCGCGGCGAAAGCAGCGCTGGCTTGGTGCTTTACGATGATGTGTTCGCATACAGCCACCATGCCACAGACCCCGCATACGGCAAGCTGTTAAATGCCTTTGACCTTGTGCGGACACACAAGTTCGGTGATGAAGATGAAAAAAAATCCTTTGCCGACATGATGGATTTCGCTGTGAAGGACGAGGCGGTCAGTGCGTTACTCCTGCGGGAGAAGCAATCGGCAGCTGCGGAGGAATTCGATGACTGGACGCAGGGGCTGCAACGCGACCGTAGTGGAGCGATTCAAAACAGTCTGCACAACATCACGCTCATTCTGGAGAATGATGAAAAGCTCCAAAACATCTGCTTCAACCAGCTTGCGGACGGCATGGAGATTAAAGGCGACGTGCCGTGGCAGCATCCTGCTCGATTCTGGCGCGACGCGGATGACGCGCAGCTCATCTGCTATGTGGATGCCAACTATGGCAACTTCTCGGCTCGTAACTATCAAATCAGTGTCGCCAAGGTAGTCGATGACCGCTCCTACCATCCCATACGTGAGTTCTTTGCCGGACTGCCGCAGTGGGATGGCAAGACCCGTGTTGAAACACTCCTCATCGACTATCTCGGTGCCGACGATAATGCCTATACCCGCGCCGTCACCCGAAAAACGATATGCGCCGGTGTGGCACGAATCAAACAGCCCGGTATCAAGTTTGACTATATTCCCGTGCTGAATGGACCCCAAGGCATCGGCAAATCTACCCTCATTGAGCGGCTCGGCGGCGAGTGGTATTCGGACAGCCTGTCGCTTACCGATATGAACGATAAGACCGCAGCCGAAAAACTGCAGGGCTATTGGATACTCGAAATCGGCGAGCTTGCCGGAATGAAAAAAGCGGACATCGACAAGGTCAAAGCCTTCATCTCCCGTCAGGACGATAAATATCGCGCCAGTTTCGGCAGACGGGTAACGCCGCATCCGAGACAGTGTATCTTCTTCGGTACGACCAACTCTCAGAATGGTTATCTCCGTGACATCACGGGCAATCGCCGCTTCTGGACGGTCAAAACACCCGGTACGGGAAGATTGAAGCCGTGGCAGTTTACGAAAGAGGATGTTCGGCAGGTGTGGGCGGAGGCACTGGTACTCGTCGAACGTGGCGAAAAGCTATATCTCGATTCGGACTTGGAGGCACAATCGCAGGTCGAGCAATCTGCCGCTATGGAGCAGGACGACCGTGAAGGTCTCGTCACGGCATACTTGGATTTGCTGCTGCCGGAAAACTGGGCGGATATGGATATCTATGCGCGACAGGAATATATCCGCGACCCGGACGCGCCTGTGCAGCCGAAAGGCATGGTGCGGCGCGATGCGGTCAGCAATCTGGAAATATGGTGCGAATGCTTCGGCAAACGCAAGGAGGACATCAAGCCCGCCGATTCCTATGCGATAGCAGCGATGATGCTTCACATCGAGGGCTGGCACAAAACCGACGAACGCAAAACGCAGCCCTTATACGGGCAGCAGCGTTTATACCGTCGTGTATGACAACCCATGCTGACAACCTCTGGAGCTTGTCTTTGTCACAGGGGTTGTCAGCCCTGAAAACCTTAGTACAGGGGCAAATTTCACCCCATTTTAGACAGCCTGACAACAATTTCTATATAGCACAAAAAGGTAAATATTTAATAGGAAATAGTGTACCTGTCACACGCGTATGTGCGCGTATAGGAAAAGTTGTCGAGGTTGTCACCTGATATACGGAGGAAATCGGAATGAGAGAACAGACGATAGAACACAAGCTGGTGGTAGCAACGAAAAAAATGGGCGGCATCGCAGTGAAGTTTATAAGTCCGAGTATTGACGGTATGCCCGACCGCATCGTGCTTTTACCGGGAGGTCATATTGGTTTCGTGGAGGTCAAGGCTATGGGCTGCAAACCGCGTCCGTTACAGCTTGCAAGGCATGGACTGCTTCGGCGCTTAGGCTTTAAGGTATACGTCATCGACGGTGTGGAGCAGATTGGAGGTGTGCTGGATGAAATACAATCCTCATGAATATCAGACCTATGCGACGAATTTCATACTGGATCACCCTGTGTCGGCAATTCTACTGGACATGGGGCTTGGCAAGAGCGTAATTACGCTGACTGCAATAAAAGCTCTCATGCATGACAGCTTCGAAATTAACAGTGTCCTCGTCATCGCGCCGCTGCGTGTGGCTACCCAGACGTGGCCTGACGAAATCAAAAAGTGGGAGCATCTGCACGACCTCACCTACGCCGTGGCGGTCGGCACTGAAGCGGAGCGTCGGTTTCAGCTTCGGCGCAATGTGGACATCCACATCATCAACCGCGAGAACGTCAAGTGGCTCATCGAGGATAGCGGTATCCCGTTCAACTACGATATGGTGGTCATCGACGAGCTGTCGAGCTTCAAATCACATCAGGCAAAACGCTTCAAGGCACTGATGAAGGTGCGCCCAACAGTAAAACGCATCGTAGGCTTGACCGGCACTCCAAGCAGCAACGGGCTTATGGATTTGTGGGCGGAGTACAAGCTGCTGGATATGGGAGAACGGCTCGGTCGCTTCATCGGCGGATACCGTGGTCGCTTCTTTACTCCGGACAAGCGCAACCAGCAAATTGTGTTCTCTTACAAACCGCTGCCCGGAGCCGAGGAGCACATCTACCGGCTGGTGTCGGATATCACCATCAGCATGAAATCCACCGATTACCTGAAGATGCCGGAGTGCGTGATAAACGAGGTGCCGGTCACGCTTTCCGAGGACGAGATGGAGCTATACCGCACTATGAAGGATGACCTCATTCTCAATCTGGACGACGGCGATGTGGATGCGGTCAACGCAGCAGCTCTCGCGGGCAAGCTCTCCCAGATGGCAAACGGCGCGGTTTACGATGAAAACGGCAATGCGGTACACATCCACGACCGCAAGCTGGACGCTTTGGAGGATTTGATTGAAGCGGCAAACGGCAAACCCGTGCTGGTGGCGTACTGGTTCAAGCACGACCTTGAGCGCATCGAAAAACGGCTGCACGAGCGACATATCCCGTTCTCCAAGCTGGACACGCCCGACAGCATCACCCACTGGAATCGCGGTGAGCTTCCTGTGGCACTGGTGCACCCTGCATCCGCAGGACACGGTTTGAACCTGCAATCCGGCGGCTCGACGCTGATATGGTTTGGGCTGACATGGAGCTTGGAACTGTATCAGCAGACGAACGCCCGTCTGTGGCGGCAGGGTCAGACGGCAGCGACGGTGGTAATACATCACATCATCACCAAAGGCACCATCGACCGAGACATCATGGCGGCGCTGCGTCGGAAGGATAAAACGCAATCAGCCCTGATAGCTGCCGTAAAGGCAAATTTGACAATATAAGACAATCAACGACAATGTACGACAATCCGTGCCAATCCGAGAGAAATAAAAATAGCGGAGGTACAGATTATGGAGACCAATTACGAAAACCTCGCAAACGCCATCGTTGTACAAGCCATCAAGGACTACCGTGTGGCTTTGCATTTTCTGAAACGGCACCCGCATACGCCCGACCTCGACACGGAGGAAGCCAAGTCGGACAAACGCAAGCGTTCTCTTCGGGACAAAATCATCAGGAACGAAAGCGAACGTGACGATGTGGAACGCTTCCTTCGCTCCGGCTGGTTTGAGACGCTCTCCAATCTGGACGGTGAAACACTGCTGCGGCAGGTGCAAGCGATGGAGGTGCGGTGATATGACGGCTTTGGACTTTCTCAGTCAGGCGTATCGCCTCGACCTTCGTATCGACAGCAAGCTCGAACAGATAGCATCGCTAAATGAGCTGGCGACAAAATGCACATCCAGCATCACTGGGATGCCCCGCAACCCCAGTCACAGCCTGTCCTCTATGGCAGACGCTGTCGCAAAGATAGTTGACCTTCAGACTGAAATCGACGCCGACATTCATCGTCTGGTTGACATCAAGCGGCAAATTGTGACGGCGATAAAAGCCGTGGACAACAAGGAATACCAGACGCTACTGGAGCTTCGTTTCCTCTGCGGCTGCACATGGGAGGAGGTCGCCGCCAAGATGGGCTACAGCATCCAGCATACCTTTCGGATGCGCGATTGGGCTTTGAAAACGGTGGTCGTTCCGAAAGTGGAGAGTGAATGAGAGTTGATGTTATATGGGAAAGTAGTATAATGATAGTATAGAAAGTATGACAGTGAGAGCCTTGTGGGAGCAATCCCATGGGGCTTTTCTTTTACCCCAAAGGAGGTGCGGCGTATGCCAACCAGTCCCAAGCGACCCTGCCGCTACCCCGGCTGCCCAGGTCTCGCGACAACGGGCGAACAGTACTGTCCGAAACACAGGGCGCAGACGGAGAGCTTCTACAACCGATACCAACGTCCCAACGATAAGAACGCCTACGGCAGAGCGTGGAAGCGTATCCGTGACCAGAAGATCAAGGCCAATCCGCTGTGTGAGGAGTGTCTGAAGAACGGCGTTCTCAAGCCCGCAGAGGAAGTGCATCACATCCTGCCGCTTGCGGATGGCGGCACCAGTGAGAGGACGAACCTCATTTCCCTGTGTCGCTCCTGTCATATGAAAGCACACGAGGCTCTCGGCACCCGGCATCATGAGAAGTGACCGGGAGGGACGGTCTGAATCTCTAAAAATATATTTTTAGATCAGCGGCGTGGGGCTTCGTGTTGAAAAACGCAGTTTCAAAGGGTTGAATAGCCCAAGTTCAGGAAGGAGTGTGATGAATATGGCGAAAGACGGCACCTGTCGAGGCGGTGCAAGAGTCGGCGCGGGCGCTAAAAAGAAGCCGCTTGCCGACAAAATAGCGTCCGGCAATCCCAGCGGCAGACCGCTCACGGTCATGGAATTCACCGACGCTCCAAAGCTCGAAGGCGTGGAAATGCCGGAGCCGAATAAAATGCTGTCGGCGGAGCAAAAGGACGGCACGACGCTTGCCGCCGATGAGATATACAGAAACACATGGGCGTGGCTTAATGCCCGTGGCTGCGCAGCGTTGGTTTCCCCGCAGCTTCTGGAACGGTACGCGATGAGCGTTGCCCGCTGGATTCAGTGTGAGGAGGCGGTTTCGAGCTTCGGCTTTCTGGCACGGCACCCGACTACCGGTAACGCGATCCAAAGTCCGTATGTGGCGATGGGTCAGAATTATATGAGTCAGACAAACCGCCTGTGGTATGAGATATTCCAGATCGTCAAAGACAACTGCACTGGCGAGTATTCCGGCAGCAATCCTCAAGATGATGTTATGGAAAAATTGCTTACGGCGAGGAGGGGCAAGTAAATGGATATACGCACAATCAAGCTGTCGGAGCTGAATCCGGCAAAATACAATCCTCGCAAAGAGCTACGTCCCGGCGATGCGGAGTTCGAGAAGCTCAAACGCTCCATTGAACAGTTCGGGTACGTCGAGCTTATCGTGGTAAATGAAGCGACCGGCTTCACGGTCATATCCGGTCATCAGCGATTGTCCGTGCTCAAGGCGCTCGGCTACGACAGCGTGGAGTGTGTTGTGGTGAGCCTTGACGCTACCCACGAAAAGGCACTCAACATCGCCATGAACAAAATCTCCGGCGAGTGGGACACGAAAAAGCTCGAAAGCCTGCTCTCGGATTTGAAAGCGGAGGACTTCGACGTTTCGCTCACCGGCTTTGACTCAACCGAAATCGGCATGATGCTTGGCATTGAAGATGAAATCGTACAGGACGAGGTGCCGGAGATCGATGCGGCTGCGCCGACGATATGCCAGCGCGGAGAGCTTTGGCAGCTTGGTCGGCATCGCCTGCTCTGCGGCAGCAGCACCGACAAAGCGGACGTCTCCCGTCTCATGGACGATCAGCACAGCAAGCTGTTATTCACCTCGCCGCCGTACAGCGATATGCGAACCTATAACGGCGACAAGGAACTGAGCGTAGAAAGTATTGCGCAGTTTCTCCCGTGCTACGAGCCGTTCACGGCGCTGCAAGCGGTAAATCTTGGTATCCAGCGCAAGGACGGCGAGGTCTATCCCTATTGGGACACCTATATCGACACCGCCAAAGCCGCCGGTCTGAAGTTGCTGGCGTGGAACGTGTGGGACAAGCTCACCTGCGGAAGCGTCGGACAGCAGCGGGCGATGGTACCCATACGGCACGAGTGGATTTTCTGCTTCGGCAAGGAGCCAGTCACAGTCAATCCGACGTGGCGCAAAAAGGAAGCAAGCATTTATTCAGGCGGACGGTATAACAAAATACGTCAGGCGGATGGCTCCTTCCGCATAGCGCGGCGCGGCAATGAGACCGGCGCGTTCAAAAAGATGGAGAGTCTGCTTGAGCTGCCGGAGCAGACCAGCCTTGAATCGGTCACGAAACAGCTCAGTGAAAAAGGTAAGATTCGAGCCGAGCACCCCGCTACTTTCCCGGTGGCATTGCCCTCGGAATATATCGTGGCATTTACCGACGAGCACGATATCGTGGTTGAGCCATTTGGCGGCGCGGGTACAACGCTCATCGCCTGTGAGCAGCTCGACCGAACCTGCTATTGTATGGAGCTGGACGCGCACTACTGCGACGTCATCATAAAACGCTGGGAGAATTTCACCGGTCGCAAGGCCGAGAAAATTGGAGGGTAAAAATATGACCACTTACAAAACCGCAGAGAGTGTCTGCATGGGACACCCGGATAAGCTCTGTGACCTCATCGCGGACAGCATTCTCGACGCTTGCCTCAGGAAAGACAAGTCCTCACGCGTCGCCTGCGAGGTTATGGCTACGAAGGGCAAAATCATCATTGCGGGCGAGATCACCTGCGATGGCAAGGTAGACATCCGCTGGGAGGTGCGCGAGGTTCTCCGCAAGGCTGGCTACAATCCGTGGAAGTTCACGGTCTTCGTGTTCGTCCATAAGCAAAGCAAGGATATCAATGCTGGAGTGACCACTGCATTGGAAGCCCGAAACGGCAGCGAGGAACGCTACGCCTCAATGGGTGCTGGCGATCAGGGCACCGTTTACGGCTACGCAACAAACGAAACCCGTGAAATGCTCCCGCTCCCTCTGGTGCTGGCACATCGTATTTGTAAGCGCGTTGACGAGTGCCGCCGCGATAAAATGATCAAGGGCATTCTTCCAGATGGTAAGGCGCAGGTCACGGTTGAATATGAGGACGGCAAGCCCAAGCGGGTAAAAACCATCGTCATCTCCGTTCAGCACGAAGCCAGCAAAACGCAGGAGCAGCTCTATTCCGACATCAAGCAGAATGTGCTCTGGCAGTGTTTTGAGGATTTCCCGTTTGACAACGATACGGAAATCCTCGTCAATCCATCTGGGCGCTTCGTCGAGGGTGGACCCGCAGCAGACACTGGACTGACCGGCAGAAAGCTGATGGTGGATACCTACGGCGGGCTTGCGCTACACGGCGGCGGTGCGTTCAGCGGCAAAGACCCGACAAAGGTCGACCGCAGCGGCGCATACATGGCGCGGTATATTGCAAAAAATATTGTTTGGGGCGATCTTGCAAAGGAATGCGAGGTCGCTCTTTCTTATGCCATCGGCAAGGCTGACCCGGTTGCCGTAAACATTGACGCTTTTGGCACCAGTGCCTTTACCAATGAGCAGCTCCGCGAAATCGTGCTGTCAGTGTTCAACCTGCGTCCGGCGGCAATCATTGAAAAGCTACGGCTGCGGAACGCCATCTACGAGGACACGGCGACCTATGGACATTTCAATTCCTGTCTGTTCCCGTGGGAGGATACCAGCATGGAGTTGTACAGAGAATTGAGAAAGGCGGCTGAAGCGTATGCAGATAGAAAAGCTAAAAACTGAGCAGCTTGTCCCATCTGACTACAATCCCCGTAAAGACCTGAAGCCCGGCGACACTGAGTACGATAAGCTGAAGCGCTCCATTGAGCAGTTTGGCTATGTAGAGCCGGTCATCTGGAACAAGACCACGGGGCGCGTCGTTGGCGGGCATCAGCGCTTGAAGGTGCTCATTGATATGGGCATCACTGAGGTGGATTGCGTCGTGGTTGAGCTGCCGGAGGATAAGGAAAAGGCGCTCAACGTGGCGCTCAACAAAATCTCCGGCGAATGGGACAAGGATAAGCTGGCGCTGCTCATCGCGGATCTGCAGGGCGCGGACTTTGATGTGTCGCTCACAGGCTTCGATCCCGCCGAGCTTGACGACCTGTTCAAGGCTTCGGTCAAAGATAAAATAAAAGACGACGATTTCGATGTGGACGCGGAGCTGAAGCAGCCGCCGGTCACAAAGCCCGGCGACATCTGGACGCTGGGACGGCACCGACTGGTCTGCGGCGACAGCACCAAGGCAGAAACCTTCTCCGCTCTCATGGACGACCGCAAGGCAAATCTGGTCGTAACGGACCCGCCCTACAATGTCAATTATGAAGGCAGCGCTGGAAAGATCAAGAACGACAATATGGCAAATGACGCTTTTTACGGCTTCCTGCTGGCAGCGTTCCAGAACACCGAAGCAGTCATGGCAGACGATGCCAGCATATATGTTTTTCATTCCGACACCGAAGGGCTGAATTTCAGGAGAGCCTTTTCGGATGCCAGTTTTTATTTGTCCGGCTGCTGTATCTGGAAGAAGCAGTCGTTGGTGCTGGGTCGCTCCCCCTATCAGTGGCAGCATGAGCCTGTGCTCTACGGCTGGAAGAAAACCGGCAAGCATCAATGGTACAGCGGGCGTAAGGAAACCACCATATGGGAGTTCGACAAGCCTAAGAAAAACGGCGATCACCCAACCATGAAGCCCATTCCGCTGCTGGCGTACCCTATTATGAATAGCTCCATGAGCAATACGCTGGTGCTTGACCCCTTCGGTGGCTCCGGCAGTACGCTCATCGCCTGTGAACAGGCTGACCGCTCCTGCGCCACCATTGAGCTCGACGAAAAATACTGCGACGTTATCGTGAAACGGTATATCGAGCAGGTTGGCTCGGCAGATAAGGTTTCTGTACAGCGCGACGGACTTACCTATTCTTATGCGGAGGTGGCTGGAAAATCAGACTGAACCACACAAACGCCGCCGCTTCTATTTGGTACATATATATCGTGGAATCGCCTTGCTATTTACGGCCTTTAGAGTGATATATGTATGTACAAAAAGCCGATGCATCGGCTCAAAGGAAGGTGGCAATCACTATGGAAAACACATTTGAACTCAGGTACAACCTGACCGGCAGCGACAGGAAACGGCTGGTCACAGCAATGGCGGAGGCTACGGGCTGCGCGGCAAAATACAAGGGCGCTCCAACCTTCGCCTACGAGGTGGACTACTTTACGGTTGACAAGAATGGCACCGTCAGCTTCGATGACCGCGCCGACAGCGAGGAAATCGAAAGGCTCATCGAGCAGCTGCACGAGCAGGGATTTGAAGCGGAGCCGCAGGATGCGCCTGACGATGACGCGCCGGAAGAAGCCGGTGACTCCCTTGTTATCTCCTACCCGCGTAAGGACATCAGCGACGCGGTGCTTGAAAACCTGCGACTGCTGGTGGCAAGCAAGGAATCGCTCATAAAAAAGGCGCTGGGCGCGGATGCTCTGCCGATTGAGGTCACGGACGAGACGGTCAACTTCCCGTGGTTTAATGGTTTCCCCTCGCCAGAGGAAATCAGCGCCTACGCCCATTTCACGGGGAAGCTCATCGGTATGGCTAAAACGCAAAAGCGCGTCACTGCCAAGGAGAAGGACATCGACAACGAAAAGTACGCTTTCCGTTGCTTCCTGCTGCGGCTCGGTTTCATCGGCGACGAGTACAAGGCGGCGCGTAAAATTCTGCTTCGCAACCTAACAGGCAGCGGCGCTTTCAAGAGCGGCAACTCCAAGACACAGGAGTACATCGAGAAAATTGAAAGCGACGCCGGTCTTTACGATGACGTGATGAGCCTGCAGGACAAGGAGGTGGCTGACGATGAGCTTTCCAAGTAAAGAGCTGGTCGAGAGCCTCCGCAAGTATTACCCGGTCGGTTGCCGTGTGGAGCTGCTCCGCATGGACGACCCACAGGCGCCGCCAGTCGGCACCAAAGGCACCGTGCGCGGCGTGGACGACATCGGCTCGGTCATGGTTGCGTGGGACAACGGCTGCGGCCTGTCGGTCGCTTACGGCGAGGACTTATGCCGGAGGTGTGATGATGACTGAGAAAATCAAAGAGCAAATCCTCGCCGTGCGCGACACCAGTCTTACCAATATGTTCGACGTAAACACGGTGCAGCGCATCGCAAACGACATGGGCTTCTTCGAGCTGGTTGTGTATTTGGAGGACAATCGCTGCGAATACACGCATTTCATCCTCACCGGCGAGGCATAAACTACACAACTATATGCGGTATAATCGCCTCAAAGATTGTGCTATATATTGCGGTTTATATCTTCGAATTGCCTTGCTATTATGTGCTTTTAGAGCGAATATGTGTATAACAAAACAAGGGAGGCACATACCATGAAAAGCACAAAGACGATGACCTACAAGGAGCTCGAAAATGAACTGCTCAAGAATCGCTGCGAACTTCGCACCGCAAGCCTTGAAAGAAAAAGAGAGCTCATCAGCCGCGACCACGACCTGATGGTCGAAATGGACAGCCGCTGGAACAGCAAGAAAAACTGAGGAGGACACGACAATGACAGACAAGCAGCTTAAACAAGCCAAAAGCCAGCTCCCGCAGGGCGAGCGCTTCGACCGGGCTTACAGCGCCTTTGAAGGCGGCATTCGCCTGATTTCCAAGGATGACGAGGGACGCGAGTTCCGCTACAAGGTAATCTTCGAAGCAGACGACAGCGTCCGCATCGAACGGTTTTAAGGAGGATGGCACCATGTGGAAAGAAGGAAGCCTGAAGGTTCACGAGAGCGTTTTTCACTACTGGATGAAGCAGTACGACGAAGGCAGCGAGTTTGGCATCGACGGCGGTCGCATCAGCAAGCTGACGCTCAAGCGGAACGGCACTATCGTATGCAACTACGACAGAGGCTGGGACGTCGAGCCTGCAGACCCGGACACACAGCTTGCACTAGAAATCCTGCTTCACGGTGAAAACTACTAAAAAATAGCCGAGAACGCGCCGGAGACGGCGTGTATCTCGTACAGATAGATTTGTAAAGGCACCGGAGGGTGTCTATTTTTATGCTCTGAGGGAGGCGGCAAGCATTGCGAAAACTGAAAAAGTATAAACAAACGCGCTTCAAAGCGTCAGATTCCACCTATGATAAAGCCGCCGCCGACTACGCCGTCTCGTTCATCGAGTCGCTCTGCCATACCAAAGGCACCTGGGCGGGAAAGCCCTTCGAGCTCATCGACTGGCAGGAGCAGATCATTCGTGACCTTTTCGGAACATTGAAGCCCAACGGCTATCGGCAGTTCAACACCGCCTATGTGGAGATTCCGAAAAAAATGGGCAAGAGCGAGCTGGCTGCAGCTATCGCTCTTCTGCTCACCTGCGGCGACGGTGAAGAGCGCGCCGAGGTCTACGGCTGCGCCGCCGACCGCAATCAGGCGTCCATTGTTTTCAACGTTGCAGCGGATATGGTGCGTTATTGTCCAGCACTCTCTAAGCGGGTGAAAATTCTTGACGCCACCAAACGGCTCATTTTCCAGCCCACCGGTAGCATCTATCAGGTGCTGTCCGCTGATGTCGGCAATAAACACGGCTTCAATACCCACGGCGTGGTATTTGACGAGCTGCACACACAGCCCAACCGGAAGCTGTTTGACGTCATGACAAAAGGTAGTGGCGACGCGAGAATGCAGCCGCTGTATTTTCTCATCACCACCGCCGGAGACAACCAGAACAGCATCTGCTGGGAGGTACATCAAAAGGCGCTGGACATCATCGACGGACGCAAACATGACCCGACCTTCTATCCCGTTATCTACGGCGCGGCGCAGGAGGATGATTGGACTGACCCGAAGGTGTGGAAAAAAGCGAATCCCAGCTTGGGCATCACTGTGGGCATGGACAAGGTCAAGGCGGCGTTTGAGTCGGCTCGGCAAAATCCCGGCGAGGAGAACAGCTTTCGGCAGCTTCGGCTCAACCAGTGGGTCAAACAGGCAGTGCGCTGGATGCCGATGGATAAATGGGATAAATGCGCGTTCCCAGTCAACGAAGCAGCGCTGGAAGGTCACGTCTGCTACGGCGGGCTTGATCTTTCGTCCTCCACCGACATCACTGCTTTCGTGCTGGTCTTTCCACCCAGCGACGAGGACGATAAATACTGTATCCTGCCGTTCTTCTGGATACCGGAGGACAACATCGACCTGCGCGTCAAACGCGATCATGTGAATTATGACCTTTGGGAGCGGCAGGGTGTCCTGCAAACCACCGAGGGCAATGTTGTTCACTACGGTTTTATTGAACAGTTCATCGAACAGCTCGGCGAGAAATACAACATCCGCGAGATTGCCTTTGACCGCTGGGGAGCCGTTCAGATGGTGCAGAATTTGGAGGGCATGGGCTTCACGGTCGTGCCCTTCGGTCAGGGCTTCAAGGATATGTCCCCGCCCACGAAGGAACTGATGAAGCTGACGCTGGAGGAAAAGCTGGCGCACGGCGGCAATCCGATCCTGCGCTGGATGATGGACAATATCTACATCCGCACCGACCCCGCCGGTAACATAAAGGCGGACAAGGAAAAGTCTACCGAGAAAATAGATGGCGCGGTCGCCACCATCATGGCGCTTGACCGGGCAATTCGGTGTGGCAACGAAACGGGCGAAAGCGTTTATGACAAACGCGGTCTTTTATTTATCTGATGGAGCGTCCTCAACAACATCTTCATTGATGAGTTTGCCGGTCTTTTTATAGCGCAATCCCTCTTTCGTGCTAAAGATTGGTTCACCCAAAACATACTCGCCATGGTAGAAATCAGATATGTTCATGCCAAGTGCCTCAATGACCCGGCAGGCAACCTGAAACGAGGCAGTCTTTATGTTACGGTCACCGCTTTCAAAACGCTGGTAGCTTTGAAGCGGAATATTCGCTTTCTCCGCAACCTGCTTTTGTGTCAGACCAAGAATGACACGATGTTCCTGCAGAATGCTTTTCGCATTCGGATGCAGTAACTGAAAACCATCTAAAGAGAAATTTTCCATAGTGTAACCTCCATATGATATACATCCAGCTGGATGTTTTAATGATACAGCCATATGGAGGTAAAGTCAAGAAATATATGCAGCCGCTTGGCTGTATTTTTAAGGAGACTCCCAATGAGTATTTTTTCAGGTATGTTCCGTTCCCGGGATAAGCCCCAAAACAGAACGGCGGGCAGCTCGTACAGCTTCTTGTTCGGTGGTACCACGGCTGGCAAGGCTGTGACGGAGCGCACCGCCATGCAGATGACGGCTGTCTACTCCTGCGTCCGCATTCTTGCGGAGGCTGTGGCGGGACTGCCCCTCAATCTGTATCATTATCTGCCGGACGGCGGCAAGGAGAAGTCCTTCGACCATCCGCTGTATCGCCTGCTCCACGATGAACCGAACCCGGAAATGAGTTCCTTCGTATTCCGGGAAACGCTCATGACGCATCTGCTGCTCTGGGGCAACGCCTACGCACAGATTATCCGCAACGGCAAGGGCGAGGTCGCGGCGCTGTATCCGCTTATGCCGAATAAAATGACGGTCGACCGCGACCAGAGCGGGCAGCT
>Ga0209607_1001672_pt1 | contig 18505 bp, 13 predicted proteins | sample AD_UKC117_MetaG_FD_184413 | JGI IMG/M metagenome (GOLD analysis project Ga0209607, IMG submission 184413) | Active sludge microbial communities of municipal wastewater-treating anaerobic digesters from Hong Kong - AD_UKC117_MetaG (SPAdes)... | ecosystem: Engineered > Bioreactor > Anaerobic >... | reverse complement strand
TCGCGCGGGTGATCGTCGAGCTCGGCCGCCCCGCCCTGCCCGTCTATCTCAGCGGCGGCGCCACCGGCTCGGTGCTCGACGAGCTGCTCGCGTTGCGCGGCTTCGATACCCGGCCGATCCGCATCCGCGACCACACCCGCATCAGCCACGCGGTCTTCGAGACCTCCACGGGCCACGAATACCGCTTCGTGCCCGAGGGCCCGCTGGTCGAACCCGCCGACTGGCAGGCCTGCCTCGCGATCCTCGACAGCCTCGATTACGACTGGCTCGTGGCGAGCGGCAGCCTGCCGCGCGGCATCGCGCCCGATTGCTACGCCGATCTCGCCGGCCACGCGGCCCGCCGCGGCGCCCGCTTCGTGCTCGACACCTCCGGGCCCGCGCTCGGCCTGGCCATCGCCGGCGGCGGCGTGGAGCTCGCCAAGCCAAGCCTCGGCGAGTTCCGCGCCCTGACCGACCTTCCCCTCGAGACCGAGGAGGAGATCGCCGCCGCTGCGCTCGACCTGGTGCGGAGCCGCGACATCCGCCTCATCGCCGTCACCATGGGCCACCGGGGCGCGCTGCTCGCCACAAGCGAGGGCACCCGGATCCTGCGGCCGCCCGACCTGCCGGTCCAGAGCGCCACCGGCGCCGGCGACAGCTTCCTCGGCGCGATGACCTTCGCGCTCGCGGAGGGCCGCAGCCCCGAGGACGCCTTCGTGCTCGGCGTCGCCGCCGGCAGCGCCACGGTACTGACCCCCGGCACCGGCCTCTGCCTGCGCGCCGATGTGGAGCGGCTCTACGCCAGCCTCTCGGCCTGAGTGCCGGAGAGCCTGGTCCTTTGAACCGCCACCGAAGCACGGCCTGCGCCTGCCTGGGCGGGTGCACGCGCAACCTGCAGACTGCAGGGGGCAAGTCCATATGTTTCAACTGGTTGCAGCGCTGCGTGCGCCTGCCGGGGGGCAGGCAGGCGCAGGCCGTGCTGGCGCACGGCCGGGGATGGGGCGGCGCTGGTGAGCGACCCCGCCGCGCCGGCCCTGAGCAACCGCCGGAGCATTTTGCCCGAGGGCGGCTTCGGGATCGCCACCACCTTCCCCGGCCGAGATCCGCGCAGGCCGGCGGCGCTCAGGCCGGCCCGAGCTTCTCCATCCGCGCCGCCCGGAGCCGGGCGAAATCGGCGCCGGCATGGTAGGAGGAGCGGGTCAGCGGCGTGGCGGAAACCATCAGGAAGCCCTTGCCCCAGGCCGCCCGCTCATAGGCGGCGAATTCCTCCGGAGTGACGAAGCGCGCCACCGCGTGATGCTTCGGGGTCGGTTGCAGATATTGCCCGATGGTCAGGAAATCCACGTCCGCGGCGCGCATGTCGTCCATCACCTGCGCCACCGCCTGCCGGTCCTCGCCCAGGCCCACCATGATGCCGGACTTGGTGAACATCGCCGGGTCAAGTTCCTTGACCCGCTGGAGAATCCGCAGGCTGTGGAAATAGCGCGCCCCCGGCCGGACCTCCGGATAGAGCCCCGGCACCGTCTCGAGGTTGTGGTTGAAGACATCGGGCTTCGCCGCCACCACCGTCTCGAGCGCCGAGGCCGGGCATTTCAGGAAATCGGGCGTCAGCACCTCGATCGTCGTGGTCGGGCATTTGCGCCGCACCGCCCGGATCGTCTGGGCGATATGCTCGGCCCCCCCGTCCTCTAGGTCGTCCCGGTCGACCGAGGTGATGACCACGTGGTTGAGCCCCAGCTTCTCCACCGCCACCGCGACTCGCCCGGGCTCGAAGACGTCGAGCGCATCCGGCCGCCCGGTCGCCACGTTGCAGAAGGTGCAGCCGCGGGTGCAGATCTCGCCCATGATCATCATGGTCGCATGGCCCTGGGACCAGCATTCGCCGACGTTCGGACAGCCCGCCTCCTCGCAGACCGTGGTCAGGCGGTTCTCGCGCATGATCTCGCGGGTCTTGCGATAGCCCTCCGAGCTCGGCGCCTTGACCCGGATCCATTCCGGCTTGCGCAGCACCGGCGCATCGGCGCGATGCGCCTTCTCGGGATGACGCTGCGCGCGATCCTTGATGTCTCTGGTGCTCATGCCCGCTCCCATATGCATTCGCGCAACACTCTAGTTGTCCGGCACCGGAAAGTCAGCGGCCAAACGCGCGGCCCTTGCCCCCCGCCCCCACAACCCCGATATGCTCGCCGCCAATGACGGACAAGGCCTTTCCATGACGCTGCTCCTGCCCCTCGGGGCGATCGTTCTCGGACTCGCTGGCCTCGTCTGGAGCGCCGACAGATTCGTCGCCGGTGCCGCCGGCCTCGCCCGGCATCTCGGCATGCCGCCGCTCCTGATCGGCATGCTGGTGGTCGGCTTCGGCACCTCCGCGCCGGAGCTGCTCGTCTCGGCGATGGCCTCCTGGCAGGGCAATCCGGGCATCGCCCTCGGCAACGCCTTCGGCTCCAACATCGCCAATATCGCGCTGATCCTCGGCCTGACGGCGCTGATCTCGCCGATCGCGGTGCATTCCACGGTGATCCGGCGCGAGCTTCCGGTGCTGCTGGCGGTCACCCTGCTCGCGGTCGTCCTGCTGATCGACCTGAAACTGGCGCAGGCCGATGCGACCGTGCTGCTCGTGGTCTTCGCCGGGCTCGTCGCCTGGTCCGTCTGGCAGGCCCGCCGGGGCAGCAAGGACAGCTTCGCCGAAGAGATGGAGGTCGAGGGCACGGCCCATGCCCTCGCGCCGCGGGCGGCGGCGATCTGGACCGCCGTCGGCCTCGTGCTCCTGATCGCGACTTCGCGCCTGCTGGTCTGGGCGGCGGTCGACCTCGCCCGGCTCTTCGGCGTCAACGACCTCGTCATCGGCCTGACCATCGTGGCGGTCGGGACGTCGCTGCCCGAGCTGGCCTCGACGCTGGTAGCGATGCGCCGCGACGAGCACGACATCGCGCTCGGCAACGTGATCGGCTCGAACCTCTTCAACACGCTCGCCGTGGTCGGGCTCGCCGCCGCGATCGGGCCGATCGCCGTGCCGCCGGAAGTGCTCTTCCGCGACATCCCGGTGATGACCGGGCTGACCGTGGCGCTGGTGGCCGCCTGCATCGGCTTCCGCGGGCCGGGCCGGATCAACCGGATCGAAGGAGCCCTTCTGCTCGCGGTATTCCTGGGCTACACCGCACTCCTGGTCGCGACCGCGACGGGATGAGCGCGAATCCCCGGGCCGGCGGCGATATGGCGTTTCAAGTTCCCGGCCCTATCTGTTAGAGCGCACATATTCCAATTCGAATCCACCAAGGGGAGAGGTCAATGGACGGAAACGACATTCCGGGAACGGGCAAGTGCCCCGTCATGCACGGCGGAAACACGGAGACGGGGACCTCCGTGATGTCCTGGTGGCCGAACGCGCTCAACCTCGACATCCTGAGCCAGCACGACACCAAGACCGACCCGATGGGCCGGGACTTCAACTACCGCGAGGAGGTCAGGAAGCTCGACGTCGAGGCGCTCAAGAAGGACCTCCAGGCGCTGATGACCGAAAGCCAGGAATGGTGGCCGGCCGATTACGGCCATTACGGCGGCCTGATGATCCGCCTCGCCTGGCATTCGGCCGGCTCCTACCGGCTGGCGGACGGCCGCGGGGGCGGCGGTACCGGCAACCTCCGCTTCGCGCCGCTGAACTCCTGGCCGGACAATGCCAGCCTCGACAAGGCCCGCCGCCTGCTCTGGCCGATCAAGAAGAAATACGGCAACAGGCTGAGCTGGGCCGACCTGATCATCCTCTCCGGCAACGTCGCCTATGAATCCTTCGGCCTGAAGACCTTCGGCTTCGCCTTCGGCCGCGAGGACGTCTGGCATCCCGAGATCGACACCTATTGGGGCGCCGAGCGCGAATGGCTCGCGCCTTCGGACGCGCGCTACGACAGCGTCGAGAATCCCGCCACCATGGAGAACCCGCTGGCGGCGGTGCAGATGGGCCTGATCTACGTGAACCCCGAGGGGGTGAACGGCAATCCCGATCCGATGGCGACCGCCGCGCAGGTCCGCGAGACCTTCAAGCGCATGGCGATGGACGACGAGGAAACCGCGGCGCTCACCGCCGGCGGCCACACCGTCGGCAAGGCCCATGGCAACGGCAACGCCGCCCTTCTCGGCCGGGAGCCCGAGGCCGCGGGCATCGAGGAGCAGGGGCTGGGCTGGTTCAACCCGGAACTGAAGGGCCGGGCCGCCAATGCGATCACCGGGGGACCGGAAGGCGCCTGGACCACCCATCCGACGACCTTCGACATGGGCTGGTTCGACATGCTCTTCGGCCACGAATGGGAGCTCACCCAGAGCCCCGCGGGCGCCAAGCAGTGGAAGCCGGTGAGCATCAGGGAAGAGGACATGCCGGTCGATCCGTCGGATCCGAGCAAGCGCCGGATGCCGTTGATGACCGACGCCGACATGGCGATGAAGGTGGATCCCGCCTATAACGCGATCTGCCAGAAGTTCATGGCCGACCCGGCATACTTCAACGACACCTTCGCCCGCGCCTGGTTCAAGCTGACCCACCGCGACATGGGCCCCAGGGTCCGCTACATCGGCCCCGAGGTGCCCGACGAGGACCTGGTCTGGCAGGACCCGATCCCCGCCGGCCCCACCGGCTACGACGTCGCCGCGGCGAAGGCGAAGATCGCCGCGAGCGGGCTGACCACCGCCGACATGGTCGCCACCGCCTGGGACAGCGCCCGGACCTATCGCGGCTCGGACATGCGCGGCGGCGCCAATGGCGCGCGCATCCGCCTCGCTCCCCAGAAGGACTGGGAGGGCAACGAGCCCGAGCGCCTCGCCCGCGTGCTCGCGGTGCTCGGCCCGATCGCCGCGGAGACCGGCGCCTCGGTCGCCGACGTGATCGTGCTGGCCGGCAATCTCGGCGTCGAGCAGGCGCTGAAGGCCGGCGGCCATGCCATCGAGGTGCCCTTCGCGCCCGGCCGCGGCGATGCGACCGACGCGATGACGGATGCCGCCTCCTTCGACGTGCTGGAACCGCTGGCCGACGGCTACCGGAACTGGCTGAAGAAGGACTATGCCGTCAGCCCCGAGGAGCTGATGCTCGACCGCACCCAGCTCATGGGCCTCACCGCCCCCGAGATGACCGCCCTCGTCGGCGGGTTGCGGGTGATCGGCGCGAACCACGGCGGCAGCAAGCATGGCGTCTTCACCGATCGCGTGGGCGCGCTGAGCACGGACTTCTTCGTCAGCCTGACCGACATGGGCTTCAGATGGGTGCCGGTCGAGGGCGGGGTCTACGAGATCCGCGATCGCAAGACCGGCGCCGTCAAATGGACGGCCACGCGCGCCGATCTCGTCTTCGGCTCGAACGCGATCCTGCGCGCCTATGCCGAAGTCTATGCCCAGGACGACAACGGCGAGAAGTTCGCGCGCGATTTCGTCGCCGCCTGGACCAAGGTGATGAACGCCGACCGCTTCGACCTCGCCTGAGCCCTCGGGCGGTCGCCGCATCATCGGGGAGCGCCTTCGGGCGCTCCCTTTTTCGTCGCCGATGACCCGCCGGAAGGAAAGGTCATGATCGAAGCCTTCGACGCTCGTTCCCCGCGGCGCATGGGCCGCCTGCAGGAATATCTCAAGCAGATCGTCTACGGCGGCGACGACGGCATCGTGACCACCTTCGCCGTGGTCGCGGGCTTCGCCGGGCTCGGCGCCGAGGGCACGGCGACCGTGGGCGGCATCGCGGTCCTGCTCTTCGGCCTGGCCAATCTCTTCTCGGACGCCACGGCCATGGGTTTGGGCGAGTTCCTGTCGAGCCGGTCGGAGCAGGACGTCTACCGCGCCACCCTCGAGAAGGAGCGCCACGAGGCCCGCTACAACCCGGAATACCTCAAGACCGAGGCCGTCGGGATCCTGACCCTGCACGGCGTCGACGCGGGCGATGCCCGCGAGATCGCCGCGACCATGGCGCGCCATCCCGATTTCATGGCGGATTTCATGATGCAATACCGGATCGGCATGGCCGATCCGACCACCGACGGGCCGGCCGCGCGCGGCGCGATGACCTTCATCGCCTTCGTCGTCTTCGGCGCGGCGCCGCTCCTGCCCTATTTCCTGCTCGACCCCGTGCCCGCTACCTTCCTGGTTTCGGTCTTCGCCACCTTCGCGGCGCTGGTCGCGCTCGGCACGCTGCGCTGGCAGGTCACCGACGCGACGCTGGCCCGCGCCGTCGGCGAATCCGTGATCGTCGGGGGCATCTGCGCCGCCGTCGCCTACGGGGTCGGGGTGGCGTTCCGGGTGTAGCGTCCGTCTATTCTGCGGACGAAGATCGAGAAGGTTGTAGTCGTGGAAACAACCTCCAACCGCTTCCCCGAGCGCCGCCGCGCTGGGTGACCCCGTCCACCAGAGCTTCGGGCGGGCCTCACGTCACCATCCCGCCCGGCGGGCACCGCCGGGCAGCGCCCGACCCGCCCCCAGGCGGGCGCTTCGCTTCCGCCCGGGCCGGGCGCTGCCCTCATCTCAAAGCGGGACGGTCGAACTAAAAGTGATATCCAGATGCTACCGCCCCGGCCCCTCCCGGAAGCGCCGACTTACGCCGACACCTCCCGCAACGCCGCGGCATAGCCGCCGGCATCGAGGAACGCCTGCTCCGACGGCGTGGTCAGCCGCCCGAGCGCCGCATTGCGATAGGGAAAGCGCCCGAAGCGGCGGATAACCAGCCGATGCGCGCGCGCATGGGTGAGGTTGCCGCCCCGCCCGAAGCGCATGAGGCTCAGCCGCACCGAGCGGTCCTGATCCGGCAGGGTCTCGGAATGCATCAGCGGCAGATGGAAGAACGCGCGCCCCGCGAGCGCCTCCCGCTGGTCGTGGCCGCGCGCGATGGCGGATTTCGTGACGGCGCGGGCCCTGGCGTCGCTGGCGAAGGAGCGGCCGTCGCCGCGGAACATGTTGCGCGGGAACTGGTCGAGCAGGATCACCAGGGCGAGACAGGTTTCCGCTTCCGGGATCCAGATGTCGAAGGCGCCCTGGCGCGCGGCCTCCCACGGGCCGAGGTATCGTTCGCGGATCGCGTCGTCGAGCGCGGGATCGACCTTGTACCAGCCCTCCGGCCCAACCTCCTCGATCCAGAACCTGAGGATCTCGGCCGCTGCGTCATCCATCGCCCTGCCCTCCACCCGCGGAAAGGTTCGGACACCATCCCTCCCCGGTCAAGCCGAAGTTTGCGCCGGCTCGCCCGCGGCCTTCTCGATGGCGACTTCCTGCGCAACCTCGAGCGCCACCGGCGTCGCCTGGGGCAGGACGGGCTGGTAGGGCGAGGTCTTATCGACCGAGGGCGCCGGCCGGCGCGTCATGCGGTAGAGCGCATAGAAGGAGACCAGAATGAACATCGCCGCCAGATAGGCGAAGAAGGCATCCGCCCCGAAGCGGGTCATCAGCGCACCGATCAGCAGCGGCCCGGTCATCGCCCCGAGACCGTTGATGAAGAGCAGCCCCCCGGAGGCGGCCGCCATGTCGGAGGGCTCGAGAAAGTCGTTGGTATAGGCGATCAGCAGCGAATAGAGCGGATTGGCGACGCTGCCGATCAGGAAGCCGATCGCCAGCAGCACGATGAAGAGATCCGACACCGCCATGCCCGCGAGCGTGACCACGGAGCCGACCGCGGTCAGCCCGAAGATCAGCTTGCGCCGGTCCATCCTGTCCGAGGCCCAGCCGATGGGATATTGCGCGAGCAGGCCGCCGGTGTAGATCGCCGCGACGAAGGCCGAGATCTGCGCCACGCTGAGCCCCTTCTCGGTGCCGAAGACCGAGGACATGCCGAAGATGCCGGCAAAGACGCCGCCGAGCAGGAAGGTGCCGACGCAGCCGAGCGGCGAGGTGTTGAAGAGCTGGGCCAGCGTCATCGGCTTGGTGGTCTGGAACGCCGGCGCGGTGCCCGCGGTCAGCAGGATCGGCGTGAAGGAGACCGAGACCAGCACCGACATGACGATGAAGAGCCCGTAGCCCGAGGGATCGCCGAGGGTGAGGATGCCCTGCGAGGCGATGATGCCGACCATCTGCACGATCATGTAGAGCGACAGCGCCTGGCCGCGGGTCTCGTTGGTCGCGGCATCGTTCAGCCAGCTCTCGGCCACCACGTAGACGCCGGCGAAGCAGAAGCCCACGATCACCCGCATGCCGACCCAGATCCAGGGGTCGGGCGCCGCCGCATAGAGCACGAAGGCGGCCGAGATCATCGAGGCCAGCGCCGCGAAGACGCGCACGTGGCCCACCTGCCGGATCATGATCGGCGCCCGTCGCGATCCGAGCAGGAAGCCGACGAAATAGCCGCTCATCACCAGCGACATGGTGGCGGCGTCATAGCCCTCGATCGAGCCGCGGATGCCGAGCAAGGTGCCCTGCAAGCCGTTGCCGAGCATCAGCAACATCATGCCCAGCAGCAGCGGCCAGGAATTGCGCAGGACGAACAGCATCGAAGGACCTTCTCTCGCTCGCGGGGTGATTCCGCGCGCTCACCGCTATCGGTCGGCGGGGGGCGGGCGCAAGCCGGATTTCTCAGCCCCGCGGCAGCAGCAGCGAGGCATCCCCGTAGGAGAAGAAACGATAGCGCCCGGCGATCGCATGGGCGTAGATCCGCCGGATGCGCTCGACCCCCATCATCGCCGAGACGAGCATCATCAGGGTCGAGCGCGGCAGGTGGAAATTCGTCATCAGCCCGTCCGCCACCCGGAACGCATAGCCGGGCCTGATGAAGATCTCGGTCTCCCCGGACCAGGGCGCGATCTGCCGCGGGCCGGTGGCCGCCGTCTCGAGCACCCGGAGCGCGGTCGTCCCCACCGGGATCACCCGCCCGCCCGCCGCCATGGTCTCCCGGATCGCCGCGGTCGCCGCCGCGCCGATCTCGCCGCGCTCGGAATGCATCCTGTGGCCCTCGATCTCCTCGGCGGTGACCGGCAGGAAGGTCCCCGCGCCCACATGCAGCGTCACCCGCACGCTGCGGATGCCGCGGGCCTCGAGATCCGCGAGCAGGACCCGGTCGAAATGCAGCGCCGCCGTCGGCGCGGCCACCGCCCCCGGCCGCGCGGCGAAGACGGTCTGGTAGGCGCGCCGGTCGCCTGGCTCCGCCGCCCGCCGCGCCGCGATATAGGGCGGCAGCGGCATCTCGCCGGCGCGCGCCAGTGCCCGGTCGAAGGCGCGCCCCGCGAGCGCGAAGGCGAGCTCGATCTCGGCGCCCTCCTTGGCCACGACCTCCGCCACCAGCCCCGCGCCGAAGTCGATGCGATCGCCGGGGGCGAGCCGCCGGCCGGGCCGCGCCAGCGCCCGCCATGCCCCGCCCTCGCCCGGCGCGAGCAGGGTCGCCTCGACCACAACCTCGCCGCCGCCCGCCCGGCGCCGCACCCCCCTGAGCCGCGCCGGAATCACCTTGGTGTCGTTGAAGACCAGCAGATCCCCGGGCCGGAGCCATGCGCCGAGGTCGCCCACATGCGAGTCGGCGATGGCGTCCCCCTGCGCCACGAGCAGCCGCGAGGCCCGCCGCGGCCGCAGCGGCCGCAGCGCGATCAGCTCCTCCGGCAGGCGGTAGTCGAATTCCTCCGTCCGCATCTCGCGCTCCAGGCCGGGACCGGCGGGGTATAGGCAGCCCCGCGAGGCGCCTCAATGGCGGATTCCCGCCGCGGCCCCTTGACCATCCGCCCGGCTCCCTGTCTGCCTCACCGGGAAGCGCAGCGAGGGAGGATCGTCCATGACCGCAATCGAGGAAGGCCAGCAGGCGCCGGAATTTCACCTGCCACGCGACGGCGGCGAGAGCTTCGGCCTAGCGGAGGCGCAGGGCAGGAACGTCGTGCTCTATTTCTACCCCAAGGACGACACCTCGGGCTGTACCCTCGAGGCCGTCGACTTCACCGCGCTGGTCGGGGATTTCGCGGCGGCGAACACGACCGTGGTCGGCGTCTCGAAGGACAGCGTCAAGAGCCACGAGAAGTTCCGCGCCAAGCACGGGCTCGAGGTCGTCCTTCTCTCCGACGAGACGGGCGAGGTCTGCGAGCGCTACGGCGTCTGGGTCGAGAAATCTATGTACGGCCGGAAATACATGGGGATCGAGCGCGCGACCTTCCTGATCGACGCGTCGGGCCGCATCCGCCGCATCTGGCGCAAGGTCAAGGTCCAGGGCCATGCCGCCGCGGTCCTGGAGGCCGCCAGGGCGCTCTGAAGGCGCCCCTCGCCGTCGCGATCCGGCGGGTTCCGGATCACGATTGGCGAGTTTCCGCCGAGTTCCCGGAACCGCTGCAAACGCCCCGTCCTGCGATTGTCATTCCCGGGCTTTCTCCCTAAGAGCGACTAGTGGTTGGGTCGACCCTGCCGGAATATACAACACGTATAGGGTGGCGGAATGCCGGGACTGGGAAAAAGAGTGAACGGATGGCTTTCCGCCTTCGTTCCGGAGAAGCGGCTTTTCGTACAATCCCGCAATGCAACCAGCTACATCCGGCTGACGCCTCTCGTACAGCTTTCACTCGCCGCGGCGCTGGTCCTGCTGCTCGGCTGGATGGCGATCGCGACCTCCCTCGTGGTGCTCGACACGGTCTCTAGCGGCAGCCGGACGATTCAGACCACCGTCCTGCAGAACGCCTACAAGCAGCGGCTCGAGGAACTAGCCTCCGAGCGGGACCAGCGCGCCGCCGAGGCCCGCTCCGCCCAGGAGCGCTTCAAGCTCGCCATGGAGCAGATCGGCCGGCAGCAGACCTCGATCCTCGATTCGGTCGAGGAGCGCCGCGAGCTGGCGACGGCGCTCGAACTGATGCGCGGCCGGCTGCAGGACGCCGTCGAGGAGCGCCGCGAGATCGCCGCCGCCCGCGACGCGCTGCTCGCCGAGATGAGCGAGGTCAACGAGACCCTCGACCGCAAGCAGGGCACCGCCGGCGACCTCTCCCAGACGCTCGACACCGTGACCGGCGCGCTTTCCGACGCCGTGGTCGCGCGCGACGCCGCCGAGGACGAGCGCGAGACGCTCGCGACCCAGGTCGCCGAGCTCGAGCTGCGCATCTCGATGAACACGCGGCAGCAGGAAGAGATGCTCAACCAGCTCGAACAGGCCGTGGCGATGTCCTTCGGCCCGCTGGAAGCTATGTTCAAGTCGACGGATCTCGACGTCGACAGCCTCATCGCCTCGGTGCGGAACACCTATTCCGGCCAGGGCGGGCCGGAACTCCCCGCCGCGGTCAGCACGCGCTCCTTCAACGACCCCAGCCTGTCGAGCCGTCTCGACAGCGTCATGGTCTCGCTCGACCGCATGAACCTGATGCGCATCGCCGCCGGACGGGTGCCCTATTCCATGCCCGTCACCGCGAACTTCCGCTTCACCAGCGGCTTCGGCACCCGCTCGGACCCCAAGGGCCGCGGCCGCCGCATGCACCTGGGCGTCGATCTCGCCGGGGCGAGCGGCACGCCGATCTTCGCCACCGCCGACGGCGTGGTCGTCTCGGCCAAGCGCGAGAGCGGCTACGGCAACGCCGTCCGGGTCCGCCACGATTTCGGGTTCGAGACGGTCTATGCCCATCTGAGCAAGATCAGGGTTGCGGCTGGACAGAAACTCTCGCGCGGCGATAGAATTGGTGATATGGGTTCAACCGGGCGTAGTACGGGCGTGCATCTCCACTACGAGGTGCATCTCAACGGACGCCCCGTGAATCCGATGCCTTATCTGGAGACCGCCAGGAATGTTTACTAAACCCCGTCCCAGCGACAGCAACGCGACTTCGACCTCCGAGACCGGCACCGCAGCCGCGGCGCCGACACCGCCTGCGGGCGAGCTCAGGCCCTCATCCCCGAGCGTCTCGCCGACACCGCTCAAGCCCAAGCCCGCCGCATCCGTGCTCTCCTCGGACATCACCATCACCGGAAACGTCCGCTCCAGCGGCGACATCCAGATCGAGGGCACCATCGAGGGCGACATCCGCGCCCAGACCCTGATCGTCGGCGAGACCGCGACCGTGAAGGGCGAAGTGGTCGCCGAGGACGTGGTGGTCAACGGCCGCGTCGTGGGCCGGTTGCGCGGGCTGAAGGTCCGCCTCGCCAATACCGCCCGCGTGGAAGGCGACATCGTGCACAAGACGATCGCCATCGAGAGCGGCGCGCATTTCGAAGGCTCGGTGCAGCGTCAGGACGATCCGCTCTCGAAGGGATCGAATTCCGGCTCCGCGCCCCAGCGGCCGGTCGCCGTCACCGCCGCCGAATAACGCCCCCGACACCCTCGGGGCGCGATTGCCCTCGGACCCGGCGCCCGGCCCTCCGCGGCGCCGCCGTCCTTTGGGCGTGGCTCGGAATCCGCGCTTGCCGGCCTGCCGATCATTCGGCCTTCAGGCGATGACCTTCTGTTGGCGCCCGTTCTCCCGTTGCGCCGCGCCTTCCCCTCGCGGATCTGGCGCGTGATACCGGCGGCCCTCTCCACCGATTTGCATCCCACGCCGGACCGGGTGTCCCGAGACCGATCGACCCGTGGCGATCGGGCCGCGCCGGCCCTGCCGGGGGCCGGCGCGCTTTGCGCCCCGTCCAGGGCCGACGCAACCCGATCCCCAACCGACGGTGAAGCTGCCCCCCCCCTCGCCCCGCGGCTCGCGCCTCCGGGCGACCGGACCGGGCGACGCGCCGCCGGCGCCTCGCCTTATTGGTCCGGGGGAATGCGGTGCGGGCCGCGCGGGGCGCTACTTTTTCTCCATCCCGAGATCCGTCCACGAGCCGCAAGATCGATCAGTCGGAAGGACCACCCGCGTGTGCCGGCCGCCAAACCGACCGGATTCACCCGAAGATCACAAACTCTATTCCCGGCCGGATCGCGCCCCCGCCCCTCGGGATCAGGCCGCGCCCTCGGGCGGCACCACCTTGCGGTAGATGTGCCAGGTCGTGTGCCCCAGCACCGGCAGGGCGATGAAGAGCCCGAGGAAGAACGGCACCATCGCAACGAATAGCCCCACCGCGACGATCGCCGCCCAGGTCAGCATCGCCACCGGATTGCGCGTGACGGCAGTGTAGCTCGTGAGCATCGCCGTCACGTAGTCCACTTCGCGGTCGAGCAGCATCGGCAGCGACACCGCCGTGACCGAGAAGAGCACCAGCGCGATCGCGCCCCCAACGATCGTCCCGAGAAAGAGCAGGAGCAGCCCGTTGCCCGTGGTCAGCAACGCGCCGATATCCGAATAAACCGCGAAATTCATCCGCCCGAGCACGATGGCGATCAGCATCGCCGCCGACCACATCCAGAACATGAACCCGGCCAGGACGATGAAGGCCATGGTCGGCATCTGCCGGGTCCGCTCGCGCCAGATCACGTCGAGGATCTCGGCCCAGACCAGCGGCTCGCCCTTCTCGCGCCGGCGGCTGACCTCGTAGAGGCCGATCGCCGCGAAGGGTCCGATCAGCGGAAACGCCAGGGCGAGCGGCAGGATCCAAAAAGGCTGGTCCCAGACCCAGAGCTGGAGGAAGATCAGGATGCCGGCGAAGGCATAGACCCCGCCGAAGAACAGCCCGAATTCCGGCGCGGCCCGGAAATCCGCCCAGCCTTCGGAGAGCGCGGAATAGACGTCGTCGACGCTGATGCTGCGAACCGGATAGCGGTCGGCGGCGGTCGTGGCTGTGTTCATCGGATCCTCCCCGGACCGGCGAGCTTCGCGGCCTGCATTGTCCCGGACTTTAGGACAGGTCGGCCGCGCGGCACAATGATCTTGACCCTCACTCCTCGGCCTGCGCCTCGGCCCGGCTCTTGCCGGTGACCTGCAGCGCCAGCGCCGCCGCCATGAAGGCGTCGAGGTCGCCGTCGAGCACGCCGGCCGTGTCGGAGGTCTCGTGGTTGCTGCGCAGATCCTTCACCATCTGATACGGCTGGAGCACGTAGGAGCGGATCTGGTTGCCCCAGCCCGCGTCCCCCTTGGCCTCGTGCGCCGCGGTGATCGCCTCGTTGCGCTTGCGCAACTCCAGCTCGTAGAGCCGCGACTTCAGCGCCGCCATGGCATTGGCGCGGTTCTGGTGCTGCGACTTCTCCGAGGAGGTGACCACGATATTGGTCGGGAGATGGGTGATGCGCACCGCCGAGTCGGTGGTGTTGACATGCTGGCCGCCGGCGCCGGACGAGCGATAGGTGTCGATGCGGATGTCGTTCGGCGCGATCTCGATGTCGATGTTGTCGTCGACCACCGGATAGACCCAGACCGAGCTGAACGAGGTGTGCCGGCGCGCCGCGCTGTCGAAGGGCGAGATGCGCACCAGCCGGTGCACCCCGCTCTCGGACTTCAGCCAGCCATAGGCGTTGTGGCCCCTGATCTGATAGGTGACCGAGCGGATGCCCGCTTCCTCGCCGGGGTTCTCCGAGATCAGCTCGACCTTGTAGCCGTGCCCCTCCGCCCAGCGGACGTACATGCGCGCGAGCATCGCCGCCCAGTCGCAGCTCTCCGTGCCGCCGGCGCCGGCGTTGATCTCGAGGAAGGTGTCGTTGGCATCCGCCTCCTGGTCGAGCAGCGCCTCGATCTCCTTCTGCGCGGCGCGCTCGCGCAAGGCGCGCAGCGCGTCCTCCGCCTCCGCCACGACCTCCTGATCGCCCTCCGCCTCGCCCATGGCGATCAGCTCGCGCTGGTCGTCGAGCTCGCGGGCGAGCGCCGAATAGCCGTCGATGGCGTCGCTCAGCGTCTGGCGGTCGCGCATCAGCTTCTGGGCGCGGGCGGGATCGCTCCAAAGCTCCGGATCCTCCGACATCGCGTTCAGCTCTTCGAGCCGGTGCGCGGCCGTGTCCCAGCCCAGCCGCTGGCGCAAGAGCGCCAGCGACCGCTCGATCTCGGCAACGGCATGTTCGGTTTCGGCGCGCATGATCGGTTCCCGTCGGGGCGCGCGCGGCCCACATTCGGACCCCGCGCGGCGCCGGTTCTAGCCCAGCCCACGCCGGCGGGTAAAGGGCGATCGCCCGCGCCGAGGCCTCAGTAGAGCCCGCCGCTCGAGATCGAGCCGAGCGAGGGATTCTTCGGCAGGGCGCGGGACTGGCCGCGCACCTGGACGCGCTCGATGTTCTGGGCCGGCACCCCGTCGTAGAGCGGCACGTCGGCGCCGATCTTCCAGCCGCCGTCCACGGTCTGGCCGTAGCCGCCGACCACCGTCTCCTGGCCGTCCTTGATGTATTCGACCTGCACATTGGCCCCGGTCGCGCCGTCGGGCAGGCGCTGGCCGGAATGGCGGTCGATGGAGATGAACCGCCCGCCCGGCGGCACCGGGAAGGTCACCGGCCCCTGCCCCGCCAGCGCCACCTTGATGAATTCGGCGAAGATCGGCGCGCAAAGCGTCCCGCCGAAAGCGGATTTCCCCAATGGCCGCGGATTGTCGTAACCCATGTAGCAGCCCGCCGCGATCCGCGGGGAATAGCCCACGTACCAGACGTCCTTGGCGTCGTTCGTGGTGCCGGTCTTGCCCGCGAGATTGAGCCCCAGCGAGCCCACGGCGACGCGGCTGGTGCCGCGGCTGACCGCGCCCTGGAGCATCGAGGTGATCTGGTAGGCGGTGATCGGATCCATGATCCGCTCGGCATTGGAGCGCAGGAACGGCTGGGCCGCCGCCGAAAGCCGGTCCGCGGTGCAGTTCTCGCATTCGCGCCGGTCGTGCCGGTAGATCGTGCGCCCGTAGCGGTCCTGCACCCGGTCGACCAGCGTCGGCTCGACCCTGAGCCCGCCGTTGGCGAACATCGCATAGGCCGCGACCATCTGGTAGAGCGTGGTCTCGCCGGCGCCGAGCGAATAGGACAGGAGCTCCGGCATGTCCTTGTAGACGTTGAAGCGCTCGGCATATTCCGCCACCACGTCCATGCCGACATCCTGGGCGATGCGCACCGTCATCAGGTTGCGCGACTGCTCCAGCCCGGTGCGGATCGGCGCGGGGCCGTAGTACTTGTCGCTCGAATTGGTCGGCCGCCAGATCCCGGCCCCGGTCGCCACCTCGATCGGCGCATCGACCACGATCGTCGCCGGCGAATAGCCGTTGTCGAGCGCGGCGGCATAGACGAAGGGCTTGAACGACGAGCCCGGCTGGCGCAGCGCCTGGGTCGCGCGGTTGAAGACGCTCGACTGGTAGGAGAAGCCGCCCTGCATGGCGAGCACCCGGCCGGTCATGGTGTCCATGGCCATGAAGCCGCCCTGGATCGCGGGCACCTGGCGGTAGGACCAGCGCTCGAAGGCGCCGTCGGCGGTGATCGCCCGGACCTGCACCACGTCGCCCACGTCCCACATGTCATCGGCGCTCTGCGCCTCGCGCAACCGGCCGTTCTCGCCGCGCAGCCGGGCCCATTTCGCGTCCGAGAAGCTCAGGAAATGCCCGTCCTCGTCCTCCTCGACCCCCTCGATGCCGATGCGCGCCGAGCTCTCGCCGATCTCGAGGATCACCGCCGGATGCCAGCCGTCGATGTCGCGCGGCACGGAAGCCCCGGCCAGCGCCGCCCGCCAGCTCGCCTCGTCCGAGGGATCGAAGCTCGCGGGATCGATCTTCGCCGCCGGCCCGCGGTAGACGCCGAGCGCGCGGTCGTATTTCTCCAGCCCGTCCCGCAGCGCCCGCGCCGCCACCGTCTGCAGGTCGGGATCGACCGTGGCGCGGATGGTGAGCCCGCCGGTGAAGAGCTCCTCGTCGCCGAGGCTCGCCGACAGCTCGCGCCGGATCTCGTCGGTGAAATAATCCCGCGGCGGCATGGCGATGCGGGCCGAGGGCAGATCCCCGCTCTGGACGGTGCGCAGATCCTCCTCGCGCGCCGCGGCCGCCTCCTCGGCGGTGACATAGCCGTTCTCCAGCATCTGCCCGATCACGTAGTTCCGCCGGGCGATGGCGCGGGGCTTCTCGCGCACCGGATGCAGCACGCTCGGCGCCTGGGGAAGCGCCGCGAGATAGGCGATCTCCGCGAGCGACAGCTCTTCCAGCGACTTGCCGAAATAGACCTGCGCCGCGGCGGTGACGCCGTAGGAATTCTGCCCGAGGAAGATCTCGTTGAGATAGAGCTCGAGGATCTCCTCCTTCGAGAGCGTCGATTCCAGCCGCGTGGCGAGGATGATCTCCTTGATCTTGCGCTCGCCCGAGCGGTCGCCGGTCAGCAGGAAGTTCTTCATCACCTGCTGGGTGATGGTCGAGGCGCCGCGCAGCCGGCCGCCATGGGCGGCGGCCTCGTAGATCGCCTTGGCGATGCCGACCGGGTCGAAGCCGCCGTGCTCGTAGAAATTCTTGTCCTCGGCGGAGATGAAGGCCTGCTTGATGCGGTCGGGGATCTCGTCGATCGGCGTGAAGATCCGCCGCTCGCGGGCGAATTCGTCCATCAGCGCGCCCTCGCCGGAATAGATCCGGCTCAGCGTCGGCGGCTCGTAATTGGCCAGCTGCGCGTAATCGGGCAGATCCTTGCCGTAGATCGTGAAGACGGCGACGAGCGCGAGCAGCCCCATGATCGAGCCGATCGCGATCCAGGAAAACAGGAACCCGAAAAACTTAAGGATGATTCTTGACACGATTCGACGCCCGATACTTGCATCGAGACCATATCCGAGGGCCGGCAAAACGTCAAAACGCCGCTGCGGCGATCCGCGCCCGCCGCCGTCACTGCGACGCGGCGCGTGGCCCGTCTGCGACCACCCATGCGTCGATTGCGACAGTCACGGCCTCGGCGGCCCGGATCCGCCAGCCCGGCGAGGTCAGGTTCTGCCGATCACGCATGTTTGAGAGAAAGCCCAGCTCCAGCAGCACCGAGGGCATCTCGGGCGCCGCCAGCACCGCGAAGCGCCCCGACTGGCGCGGGAATGTCCCCGCCGTGCCGAGGTCGCGCTCGATCGCCTCGACCAGCGCCGCGGCAGCCTCCTCGGAGCGCCTTTCCGCATTCCGGCGCGCCAGGTCGGAGAGCACGATGAGGACCTCCTCCGGCGGCGGCCCGGCATCGCCGGCGGCGAGCCCGGCCGCATTCTCCAGCGCCACGCGCCCGGCGGCCAGCGCGCTCGAACTGCGCTCCGAGCGCGTGAAGACGATGGCGCCGCCGACGGTCTCGTCGGCCTCCGCATTGGCGTGCAGCGACAGGAGGAGATCCGCATCCGCCGCCCGCGCCCGGCGCACGCGCTCGTCGAGCGCCACGAACTCGTCCGCCTCCCGCGTCAGGAAGACCTCGTAGCGGCCGCGCGCGGCGAGCCGGTCGCGGAGGGCGTGCGCAAAGTCCAGCATCACGTCCTTCTCCGCCACGCCGCCGGCCATCGCGCCGGGATCGACGCCGCCGTGGCCGGGATCGATGGCGATGGTCACCCTCCCGGCCCCGCCGCCGGGCCGCGCCGCGCCGAAGGGCCAGACGTCCGGCGGCGCGCCCGAAGCCGCGGCGAATTCCGCCGCCCCGACGCGGCGGAGCCGGATCTCGATCTCCGGACCCTCCGCGGTCCGCCGCAACTGCGCCGTCTCGAGGGCGAGCGGCTTCCTGAGATCGACGGCCAGCCGCGCCCAGCGGTCATGGCTCGCGCCGGCGCGAATCCCCCCGACCGCCCGCGGCCAGGCCCGGCCCAGTAGCGCGGGCTCCAACCAG
>Ga0209607_1001671_pt1 | contig 18508 bp, 10 predicted proteins | sample AD_UKC117_MetaG_FD_184413 | JGI IMG/M metagenome (GOLD analysis project Ga0209607, IMG submission 184413) | Active sludge microbial communities of municipal wastewater-treating anaerobic digesters from Hong Kong - AD_UKC117_MetaG (SPAdes)... | ecosystem: Engineered > Bioreactor > Anaerobic >... | reverse complement strand
GTGATACATAATTCATCAATAAGGTTGCATTCGCTAACCCACCCCGGCTAAACGAACCGCTGCCTCGACATCGACTGCCACCAGGCGCGATACGCCCGCCTCTTGCATGGTCACACCGGCTAAATGCTCCGCGATTTCCATCGTCGCCTTGTTATGGGTGATGAACACAAACTGGACCCGGCTTGCCATATCCTGCACCAACGCGCCAAACCGCCGGACATTCGCTTCATCCAATGGCGCGTCCACCTCGTCCAGCAGGCAAAAAGGCGCAGGATTGAGCTGAAAAATAGCAAACACCAGAGCAACCGCGGTCAATGCCTTTTCACCGCCAGACAGCAGGCTGATCGAACCAATCCGCTTACCGGGCGGTTTCGCCATGATCGCTACACCGGCATCCAATACATCCTCTCCGGTCAATTCCAGATGGGCTTCGCCACCGCCAAACAGGCGAGGAAACAACGCCTGTAAGCCGGTGTTAACCTGTTCAAAGGTCTCCCGGAACCGGGCACGGGTCTCGCGATCCATCTGCCGGATAGCGCTCTCCAGCGTGGCTAGCGCCTCCAGCAAATCATCGTTCTGCGTATCAAGATATGCTTTGCGCCCGGATAGTTCAGCGAACTCCTCAATCGCCGCCAAATTGATCGCGCCCAGCCGCTGGATACGCTGCTCGATTTGCTCCAGCCGGGTCAACCAATCACGCTCGATCGCTTCTGCCGGCAGAGTAGGCGCCACCGTTTCCGGGCTGGTCTCCCATTCAGCTAACTGCTCGCGCAGGCTCTGCTGACGCACGCGCGCCTCGCTCGATGCCAGACGCTGCTCTTCAATGTGCCGGCGTTGCACCTCAGCCTGCCGCTCGCAACGGCCACGAATCTGCTCACTCATCGCCAATCCGGTATCCTGGGCTTCCAGGCATTGACGCGCTTCCGCCAATTCCACTTCTAGCGCCAGCCGGGTTTCCAGCCAGCCCGCCAATTCGTCTTCCACCGTTTGCAAAAGTTCGTCACTATCAGTCACCCGCTCCGCCGCTAACCGGTCCCGCCGCTCCAGCAACTGGCCTTGCTGGAGATCCAAACGCTCCAGCGCCTGCTTCGCTGCGGTGACCTGAACCCGCAACGCCTCCAGCACGGCCGCCTGACGAGTTGCTTCCTGGCGGGCTGCCTCAGCCTGGACACGGCATTGTTGATACTCTTGCTGCAATTGCGCACGCCGATCGTTCAGGACTGCTTGCTCCGCACGCACGCTCTCCAGGATCAACAGCGCATCCTCAAGCCGCATCCGGGCCAATTGCACCTGTTCCCGATCCTGCTCGCACTGATAATCCAGTTCCATCTGTTCCTCAACCAGCGCCTCACAGCGGGTGCGCGCCTGCTCCCAGCGGGCTTGGGCCGTCTTGACCTCACTCTGTGCATGGGCCTGGTCACGGTGCCCTTGGTTAACTATCTGTTGCGCTTCGCGGCATTGCTGTTCCAGTTCCTGTTGCCGTTTGCGCAGTTGATCAAGTTGCACAGTTTGTTGTCCAGCCTCCAGAGCGTCGCCCTCCAGCGCCATTTCCAATTGGCCTATTTCCCGCTCACGGGCCAATACGCCCTCCTCCTCGCCACCGTGCGCTATACGCAGCCAGTGACGGCCGCACAATACGCCGTCCGGCGTCACCAAGGTCTCTCCTTGTTGCAAATCCGTGCGACGCGCCAGTGCTTCCGTAAGGTCCGCCGCAGTTCCCACTTGATCAAGTAAACCGCTCAGCGGCCACGGCGTCTGGATTCGAGCAGATAAAGACCATCGCGCACCTTCCCCATCCCTACCCTCTCCCGCCAAAGGAGAGGCGGTGGTATCCGGCAGGGAATCAGAGGAAGGAGAGGCTGGATTGCAAGGCCGTTCAAACAAGGTCAGCCGGCCTTGAGATAGCGCCGCCTTGGCAGCGCGCGCCGGCTCATCAAGATGCGGTACACAAACCGCGTCCAGCCAGCCGGCCAGCACCGCTTCTACTGCCGTCTCCCAGCCAGACTCCACGGCCAGATGCTCCGCCAAGCGCGGCGCACCGGTCAAACCCTGCGTGCATAGCCAGTCTTGCAAACCGCTCTCCCGGCGGCCCAGCGCCGCTTCTTGCAGGGTGTGCAATGAGGTCAATCGCCCGCGGCCGGTTTGCAACCGTTCCTGAACTGCACGCAACCTGTGATCAACCTGCTGGCGTGTCTCCCGGGTTTTATTCAGATCCGCCTCAAGGTGTGCCAGTTGTTCCTGAGCACGCTGCAAGTCTTCGGTAAGACCTTGTTCGGCTTCCTGGCGCGCTATCCAATCCTGCTCAAGATCTGCATCGGCCAGTTGTTCCTGCTCGAAACGCAAACGCTCTAACCGCCGTTCGCTTTGCAGCAATTGCCGGTCCAAATGCTCGATCCGGGTGCGTTCCACCTCCGTCTGGCGCTGGGCTTCTCCGCGACGCTGGCTGAAATCTTCCCAATCTGCCTGACTTTCGCGCAGGGCGGCCTCAGCAGCGGACAACGAAGTACCCGCCTCCATTTCAACAGTCAGCTTCCATACCAGTTCCGGTTCAGCTTCCGCCAGAGCAGCCGTCAACTTGTCACACTGCTCCCTATCCAGCACCCGTTGCGTCTCAATCTGCTCCAATGCCACAGAGATCTGTTGCCAATCTTCCTCGCGTCGCCGTCTCAATTCCTGCTGGTGCTGCAGGTATTGTTCAAGCCGGCTAATCTCAGCGCCGGCCTGGTAATAGCGCCCCTGCGTTGCATTGAAGGTCTCGTTCAATTTCAGCCGCTGCAAACGGCCCGCTTCCAAGGCCGCTTCCAGCCGCCGCTGCTCAGCCAAGGCCGCTTCCAACGCCGTTTCTTGCTGGCGCAGAATTTGTTCGAATCCAAGGATTTCAGCTTGCAGCTCTCGCCAGCGCAGGGTCAATAATTCTGCCCGCAACTGGCGTTCCTCGGCGCGGTAGCCGCGATATTGCTCAGCCGCCCGGGCTTGGCGCTGGAGATGTTGTAGCCGCCGGTTGAGCTCCTCACGCACGTCATTGAGGCGCTCAAGGTTCTCTCGCGTGTGGCGAATGCGGGTTTCAGTCTCCCGGCGGCGCTCCTTATATTTGGAAATACCAGCCGCCTCCTCCAGAAATAGCCGCAAATCTTCGGGCCGGGCCTCAATGACCCGCGAGATCATACCTTGTTCGATGATCGCATAACTGCGCGGCCCCAATCCGGTGCCCAGAAACAGATCAGCGATATCACGGCGACGGCAGCGGCTGCCGTTCAGGAAATAGCTCGACTGGCTATCCCGGCCCACAACGCGTTTGACGGCTATTTCCGCATAGCTGGACCAGGCCCCTCCCCGCCGCCCTTCACTGTTGTCAAACACCAGCTCAATAGACGCCTGACCGACGGGTTTGCGAGTGGCTGAACCGTTAAAGATGACATCCGTCATGTTCTCACCGCGCAGGCTACGCGCTGAGCTTTCGCCCATCACCCAGCGCACGGCATCGATAACATTGGATTTCCCGCATCCATTGGGGCCGACAACGCCCACCAGATTACCAGGCAAATGCAGAACCGTGGGATCCACGAAAGATTTGAATCCCACCAGCTTAATCTTACTCAACCTCATAAAAACGCTGGATATCTGCTCCGAACTGGGGTCAGGCCCGCCGGACTAGCGGTTGCAACACAGCTTCAATTGCATCCATATCGGGGATGACAACCGGCTGACCCTGATAACTGGCCCAGCTTAGAGCACCTGGCCGATTGCGGTCACCATCCGGGATATCCAGGTCAAAGTTAAGATGCTCGCGTTGCAGATTCAGCGGACGCGGCGCTGCCGTACCCAAAATACCGAAGTGCAGTAACCGGGAATCAGGATTTAGCGTATTGACGATGATAATCCGGGAATTGAGATCGGCGTCAGGCGCTACCCGAAAGACCAGCCGGCCCAGGCTAACCAACGGTGTGGTCAGGTTATGCCACAGCATAGCGCCGGTGACCCAATGCGGCGCTGCTTCGATCTGTAACGGCGTAGCAAAAGGCAATACTTCAGCAACCAGGCTGTTAGGCAGAATGATCTGCCCGCCCTGAACGGTCATTAACAGACAACGGAGGCTAGGGGAGGCGTCCATCAAGTAATCAACTCCAAAGCGCGTTCACCCAGAATAGTACGGATTGATTCCATCAATTGATCTTCCTGATAAGGCTTGGTCAGGTAGTCGTTGACACCGAGGCTCATCGCCCGTTCCCGGTGCTTCTCACCACCGCGCGAAGTCACCATGATGATCGGCAGATGCCGCAAATTGCTCTGGTTGCGAACGTGGGCCACTACTTCAAAGCCGTCCATGCGCGGCATTTCGATATCAAGAATTGCCAGGTCAGGCACTTGGGTCTGCAACATCGCAACCGCATCCATGCCATCCTTCGCAGTAATCGCATGAATATTGTGGCGCTCTAGAATCCGCGCGGTAACCTTACGCATGGTGATTGAATCGTCGATCACCATGATATTGAGCTTCTCTTGGCGGGTTTCCTGCCGCGCCATCCGCAACGCCCGGCTCTCTGCCTGCTTCTGGCGATGTGAACCGATATTACGCACCAGTGCCGCCAGTTCCAACACCACAACTACCCGGCCATCACCGAGCACGGTGGCGCCGGAAAAGCCGGATACATCATTAAATTGAGGGCTAATCGGTTTGACGATGATTTCTTGATTGCCCAATACGGCTTCGACCTGCAGGGCGGCGCTGGCTTCTGCACTGCGGAACAGTAAAGCGGGCGGACGGCGATCCTTGACCTCCTCAAACGGCAGGATGTGTTCACTGCCAACCAGAATACTCAAATTATGCAGTGGATAGCGGCGATCGCTGTATTGATGCAGAATTTGTTCGCCGGATAGATACGCTTGAAATTCATTCTCCTTAAGCCGGGTCACGACCTCAATGCTCAGCAGGGGAATCGCAAAGATGCCTTCCCCCGCCTGCACGAGCAGCGCTTGCGTCACCGCCAGTGAGAATGGCAGGCGTACGATGAAACGGGTACCATGACCCGGCTCAGTTTGCACCAGCAACGCGCCGCGCATGGCCCGGATAGCCTCATTGACCACGTCCATGCCGACCCCGCGCCCGGAAACTTGAGTGACCGAGGCTGCCGTGGAAAAACCGGGGCGCAACAATAAGGCAATCAATTCCTCCTGAGTCACTGATTGTCCCGGCGTCAGCATCCCTTTTTCCTCGCCTTTTGCACGGATCGTATCGAAATTAAGACCGGCACCGTCATCACCCAACTCCAACACCAGCTCTGCGCCTTCCCGGCGCAGACTCAGGGTAATGGTGCCGATTTCGGATTTTCCTGCGGTCCGGCGCTGCTCAGGCAGCTCAATGCCATGCGCTAGTGAGTTACGCAGCATGTGCTCCAGCGGCGCGATCATGCTGTCCAATACGGTGCGGTCGACTTCCGCTTCCTCGCCGCCGACCAGTAATTCTGCCCGCTTACCGAGATCCTGGGCGGCTTGCCGCACCACGCGCCGCAGGCGGGGAATGACACTGCCAAACCGGACCATCCCCGTGCGCATCAATCCCTGCTGGATCTCTTTGTTGACCTTACCTTGCTGGTCCAGTAGCGCCGTTACCTCCCGCGAGTGTTCCCCCAGCGTATTGCCAACATTGCCCAAGTCATCGGCAATCTCCATCAGAGACCGGCTCAGTTGCTGCAACTCGGTAAACCGGTCCAATTCCAGCGGATCAAATTCCTGCTGATGGATTTTGTTATCCTGATCCTGCCGGGACTGAATGCGCGCTTCGGCCTGGGTGGAAAGATGAGTCACTTGACGGCGTAGCCGGGTAATGGTTTGCTCCAGCTCGTTCAGGTTGAAACTCATTGCGCTGACGCCCTGATCAATGCGAGCGCGGAAGATACTGCTCTCGCCCATTTGATTGACCAGGGTGTTTAATAGCGCGGCGCTTACGCGGATTGTGTCGGACGGAGCAGCAGCGGCTGCTAGTTTCTCGGCGGACCGTGCGGCCGGCGCCTTGCTCGGAGCAGCCGCCAACGCCGCCGCAGCCGGTGTGGGCATAACCGGCTTGACCCGTTCCGCCGGTTTACCGCCCAACACCTCGTGCAACTCGTCGATCAGTTCCTGACGCGCCGAAGGCTGCTCGCCACCAAGAATACCCGTCAACATCTGGTGCAGGCCGTCTAGCGCCTTCTGGAGCTTGTCCAGTACCGGTGTTGACATCCTCAGGACTCCCTTACCTAAGGCATCCAACACCGATTCGGCAGCATGCGCGACATCGCCAACAGTCATGAAGCCAGCCATCCGCGAACTACCCTTGAGGGTATGCATTTCACGGCGCAAATCATTCAGCAGCTCAGTATTATCCGGTTCCTCACTCAATCGCCGTAAGATAACATCACTGGAGTCAAGTACTTCGGAAGCCTCAGCCTGGAAAACCTCGACCAATTCCTGATCCAGCTCGGTCATGCTCTGGAACGATGCAGATTCCGGAATCACAGACGCCGTTTCCGGGATACTGGCCGGCTGAACTGCTGCCTGGCCGCTGGCGGCGACCGTCTCAGCCAACTGATGTAAATCCTGAATCAAATCGGTCGCAGGCACCAAACCCGCGCCGCTAGCCGCCTCCATCAGCATCCGGTTCAAGCGATCCAAAGTCTGCTGCAAGGTATCTAATACTGCTGGCGTCGCCTGGCCTACTCCCTTGCCCAAAGTGTCTAGCACCGATTCAGCAGCATGCGCCAGATCACCGACTGTCATGATGCCCGCCATCCGTGAACTACCCTTGAGGGTATGCATCCCCCGGCGCAAGTCATTTAATAAGCTATTATTTTCTGGTTTATCTCTTAGTTGCTCCAGGAGAGCATCGCTAGCATCAAGAATTTCGGCAGCTTCATATTGGAAAACCCGCGCCAATTCTAGATCTATTGGCGGGGCCGTCACCGGCTCAAAGGCGGGCGCGGAGACTATTTCAGATAGAGGAATACCTGGCAGTGCTTCACTGATCACCGGTGGCAGAACCACCTCGGCGGGCGGCATACCTGTTTCGCTAGTAACCGGTTCGGCTGGGGCCGCCGGTCTCCCCGCTTCAGGAAGTTCGGCCACAGGAGCAACAACCGGCAATTCGCTCGTCAGCTCTTTGGCGCGCACGGTCAATCCTGGCAACAACGCCAGGGCATCTTCAGCAACGGCCGCCTCGCCGAGCAGCGCTTCTAAAGCAGAAACCGCTTCATCAAACAACTCAGCCATCGCCGGCGTAGCGGCTCGTGTTCCGTTAACGACATGGTTCAGCAGGTCTTCGAAACACCAGGCAAGATCCCCTAACATCGTTGCGCCAACCACCCGCCCGCTACCCTTGAGGGTGTGAAAAGCCCGGCGTAGAGTCGTCAATACCTGGCGATCTGCGAAGTTAGCGCGCCAAAGGACCAGTTGCTGACGGATCACTTCCAGCTCGCCACGCGCTTCTTCGAGAAACACCTCGACAAACTCTGGATCGATTTCCGGCGCAATCACCCGGCTTGAAGGAATTTTCTTGGATTTCGGTTCGGCTGGTGCGGGAATTGGCTGCGGCTCTGTCACCGGCACTTCGACAGGCGCGGGTTCGAGCGCAGCAGCAGACGGTTGTTGCTGCGACAAGGCTTGTGCCTGCACGATTAGCGCCGCAAGCGCATCCAGTTCGCCACCTCGCAGTGGAGTCTCCCCCACGAGCGGCGCCAGAGCTTCGACTGCTGCAGCCGTGACGCCAGCGATCTCCAGGCTAGCAGGCAAGCTGCCGTCCAAAACACGATTGAGCAGACTCTCCATTTCCCAGGCAAAATCGCCGATCACCATCGCGTTCACCATCCGTCCGCTCCCTTTGAGGGTGTGGAACGCCCGGCGGATAGTGCTTATTGGGTGGTGATCAGTTAAATCTGTCTGCCAGAGGACTAATTGCTCACGAACCGCATCCAGTTCGCCACGTGCTTCCTCAAGGAAGACTTCCGCAAACTCGGGGTCGGTATCTGCCAGCCCTATCAGATTGATCAAGTTTTCCATATCAGCTTCACCGGCCTCCCCGAATGATTCCTCGGGCAAACGGATTTCCTGATCCCTTTCCATCGCCATCCGATCATTCAATTCAGCATCGATTCCAGATGATTCCATAGGAAGGTCCAAATCCGGCAATTCAACATCGAACGCGGGTAAAGGTTGTGCAGGTTCAGCAGTAGTCACCGGAAATTCCGGCAGATCGGGCAGCTCCAGATCGAGCTTTGATAAAACCGTCAGCGGTTCACCGGTATCTTGTATTTCCGGCAGGGCTAGCTGGGATGCTGGCAACGGGGCATGAAGATCGGCAGGTAACCTTAGCAAGGTATCGAGTTGCATCAAATGTTCTTGCGCGCTATTTAGAACCGCCGCTGACATCGGAGCATCCCGGCTTAACGACTCCAGGGAGTAACTGAATCCTGCCAGGATCTCGGCGCAAACACCGTTGGCCAGTAATCCATAATGCTCGGCATGACCAGCGGCCAGCACATCGACGATCCGGCGTAAACGGCTCAGCACCACTGTGGCGCGAGTCCAATTTCGCTTGGCAAACAGCTGGTGAAGGACGGATAGATCGTCCCGTAACGCCTCCCAGGATGCCGTCTGGTCAGCAGCGGTTTCCAGCCTGTCAGTCACCGTCCGCTGGAGCCGCGCCAGAACATCACGCACATCGTACAAGTCCATCGAAGACTCCAGCCTGTTGTCATTCGAAGGGGTGGGAGGGATATTGTCCGGGAGACTCTGCTGACGAGCCTGACGCAGAGCCGTCGCCGTTTCTACCAGCGAACTTGAATTCGCCTGTCGACTACCAGGGGACAAGTAGGCTTCCAAGTAACCCGTTAACTGCTCAGCAGCCTGACGCAACAATGCTGGATCCAATGGCACAGAGATATCTTGCGTCCGTTCCAAAGCCGTTGCGCGCATTTCCTCCAGCAGGGTTACGGCTTCCCGATGCTCCAGCACCACCAGCGGGCTGCGGATTTGCTCGACGGCATCCACCATCATTTCCAGAGGTGCTGGCTCAGCCGGATTTTCACCGTAGGCGTCCAAATCAAGGTGGATCCGCCGCAAAGCCAGCAGCAAATCATTCTTGAGAGAACCCAATGGATTATCGGCGATACGACGCGACGTTACCATCGTTACCTCCGCGCAGGAAACTCATCCAGTCCATCGCCGCCCCCCGGAATCCATCTGGGGAAAATCCAGCGGCGCCGGCGGGATTCAGCCACGGTTCGCAAATTCACAGAGGTAACCGGAACCCTGCCACCGACTGACGAAGTTCCTGGGCCAATTGGTTCAGCTTACCAATAGCAGAAGCGGTTGCGACACTGCTCTCGGCGGTCTGGCCTGTAATTTCGTTGATGGAGATCATTGCGCTCGACACACGCGAGGCCATCTCCGACACCTGGCCAGCGGATTTGGAGATTTCGTCGATCAGTTCAGCCAGCTTGGCAGATACTTTTTCAATCTCTTCCAAGGCTTCACCCGCCTTCTCAGCCAAACCAGCACCACCAACCACCTCACTGGTGCTCTTCTCCATTGAGATAACCGCTTCGTTGGTATCAGCCTGAATCGTCTTAACCAGCATCTCAATGCGTTTGGTGGCATTGCTAGAGCGCTCGGCGAGCCGCTGTACTTCGTCGGCAACCACGGCAAAGCCACGTCCAGCCTCGCCCGCCGCCGATGCCTGAATCGCTGCGTTTAGCGCTAGGATATTGGTCTGGTCGGCAATGTCGTTAATCAGCGCCACGATGTCGCCAATTTCCTGTGAAGACTCGCCCAGCCGCTTAATGCGCTTGGATGTATCCTGAATATGCTCGCGGATGGTATTCATACCGCTGATGGTACGCCGTACCCGATCACCGCCCTCATGGGCGATACCCACTGATTTTTCGGCTACTTCGGCGGAAGCGGCAGTCTTCGACGATACCTCATCCATAGATTGCGCCATCTGCATGACAGTGGCGCTGGCATTCTCGATTTGCCGCGCTTGAATCTCACTGGATTTGGCCAACCGGTCGGCAATGGCGCTGGTTTCCTGCACAGCAGCGGCGACCAGCCCCGAAGTGCTGTTAATAGTAGAGACCAAGTCACGTAGAGCCTCAATGGCATAGTTAACCGAATCCGCGATGGCACCAGTGATATCCTCAGTCACGCTGGCCTGTACGGTCAGATCGCCCTCGGCCAAATTGCCTAATTCATCGAGCAGCCGCAGAATTGCGTCCTGATTACGGCGATTCTGCTCTTCGGTTTCCTGTTTGCGCTGCTCAGCGTCAACCAGTTGCTGGCGGCTTTCACGATTCTGGACAAACAAGAGTGCGAGCAGCAAGATCAGGGCAACAATGCCCAAGGCATAGGCAATTGGATAGCCAAGCGGAATGCCAAACAGAGAAATTTGACGGCCCTGGGCGACAGTTGCCTCTAAAAACCGGGTGGTCGCTTCCAGCAGACCGTCGCCTTTGTCAGCAATCCCTTGCGCAGCGTTCTGCACTTTAACCAGTTCCGGAGCCTTCTGAATGATACGGTTGGTTTCTGCCTCAAGCGTCTTAAATAGTTCGGTGAGATCAGCCAGCTTGCTGGCACTGTCAGGGATAGTAACACGATCGATACCTTGCCCTCCTTCACGCATGCCCCGCAGAATCCGTCCAAACAGATTAACATTACGGCTAAACCGATCAGCCGCCGTAGCAGCACCCAAACCACCTTCGCTCAGGATTCGCTTAAGATCAATAACGATTTGCTCACCTAACTGCAATTGCTTAGTAGCTTGATAAACCTGACGAGGATCGCCCCGGTTGCTGGCCAGGCTTTTGGCAATTTCGTCAGACAGGTTATTCATCTGAGTCAGTGAACTTTCCAGCAATGGGACAAAATTATTGACCGACACGACCGGTTCACGCCCAGCCAGAATACTGTCGATTTCATCGCGGATAGGTTTCCAGCGATTGGTCAGTTCTTCCAGGGCCGGCCGCACGCCCTCCCGCACTGGCGACAATCCCAGGGTATCGCTGCCTTTCTGCTGGCCGTTCAGAATCAGCTCAAAACGATCACGGTTGTCCTTGAGCCGGACAAATGCGCTTTCCTTGCCCCGTGCTGCTTCAAGCGCCTCAGTGACAATAGCGCGTGATAGCAAACGTTGCTCACTAGCCAGATTGTACTGGGTTTCGTTCTGTTCGTTCTGTCCCGCCAGCAGGATGAAAATGACGCCCATCAGCACAATGGACAGCACCAGCGCCCCCAGCAATGACAGATAGGTGACGGAAAAGCCCTTTAACGCCGAATGATCTCGCGAGTCACGCATTGTTATTTCTCATCAAACAGAATCCCGTGGCCCCGTCCTGCATCCGACGGGGAAAGCCCCAAAATATCTAATTGGCCGCATTCAAAAACCGCGGGTCCGCTAGCAGCTTGCCGGTATTGAAAGCCAACCAGTGTTGATTATCGTTCAGGAACGCTTCGATGACATAGGGCCGCAAATTCGCCTCCACTGCGTCCAGCGAGGGGGTTCGATGCTGCGGCCCGAAATGGCGCATGCCTACAATTTCATCCACCATCAGGCCATAATCCCAATCGCCAGCCCGCACCACTACAATTTGGCTACCGGGGAGTCGCTGGGTCGGGCGTTCGATCAAAAAATCTCGTAAATCCGAAACGGAAATCACCTTACCACGCAGATTGGCAATTCCTAGCAACCAGCGCTTGACACCAGGCACCCGGGTAATATTACGGGGCACTGGGATAATTTCAGCAACATCATCCATAGAGAATAGCAGGTTCCATGAACTGAGGCGCAATGCCAGCCGCCCGCGAATCTCCGACAGTTGCATACCTGCCGCTTCAACTGGCGCCCGCTCACGGATGCGTTGTTCGAGTTGCAGCAGCACATCGAAGGGATGCAACGGCCGGAGCGCCGCCGCAGGAGAGGTTATTTCCGCATCGGCCACATCACTGTCCTCTGATGGAATTCGGAACCGGTTCATTTTGCACCGAACTGACAGAAGAGTCCGTGCTTAGGTTCACGCTTTTCCGGCAGCGCGCCACGCTGCAACGGAACATTGGTTTTTTAAGTGTGATATTTAGCATACTAATAACACTGACGCCATGACAGAACCGGCGTTTTTTAATCATAGTTGCGGTTTATCCCCTATGCTGAATTTCCGGAATAGACTTGCCTAACCTGATGGATAGCACCCATGACCTTTAAACTCGGCGTAGTGATGGATCCCATCAGCGCCATTACGATTAAGAAAGATACAACATTTGCCATGCTGCTGGCGGCCCAAGCCCGAGGCTGGGAACTATATTACTTCGAGCAAGCCGACCTTTATGCTCATGGCAACCAGGTTTTCGGCCGTTCCCGGCGGCTGAGTGTCCAAGATAACAAGAAGGACTGGTTCACCTTTCACGACGAGCGTAATCTGCCCTTGGCGGAACTGAACGTGATCTTGATGCGCAAAGATCCTCCGTTCGACATGGAATACATTTATACCACTTATCTGCTCGAATTAGCGGAGAAAGCTGGAGTACTGATTGTCAATAAACCCCGCAGTCTGCGCGATGCCAACGAGAAATTTTTTGCCTTGCATTTCCCTCAATGCGGACCACCGGCCATGGTGGCCCGGGAACCGATGCGACTCAAAGCATTCCTAGAGAAACACACAGATATTGTCGTCAAACCGTTGGATGGCATGGGTGGGGCATCAGTATTTCGTTTGCGGCAAGGCGATCCAAACCTGAATGTGATTTTGGAAACGCTGACTGCTCACGGACGGCGATTGACTATGGCGCAGTGCTATATTCCGGAAGTAACCGCCGGAGACAAACGTATTCTATTGATCGATGGCGAACCAATCCCCTATGCGTTAGCGCGCATTCCGCAAACAGGTGAAACTCGAGCTAACCTGGCAGCCGGCGGGCGTGGTGAGGGCATACCACTCAGCGAGCGCGATCGTTGGATTTGTGGCCAAGTAGCACCGCGCCTGCGGGAAATGGGGTTGCTGTTTGTTGGCCTGGACGTGATCGGAGACTATTTGACTGAGATCAATGTCACAAGCCCCACCTGTGCACGGGAGCTGGATGCTCAGTTTGGATTGAACATCGGCGGAGATTTAATGGCAGCCATTGCAAAGCGATTACAACGTTAACGACGACGGAGGAATGAATTGAGTCGTTTCGCCCAGTCAGTTGCGGACGATGCGAGTTATCGCTGGGCGCTGGCGCTGGCGCTGGCGCTGGCGCTGCACGGAGTATTGCTATTCGGCGTGTCGATAAACCAATGGACATTTCGCTTCCCTGCACCGCAACAATTTGAGGTAGTGCTGTTACCACCTGAGACGGCTATGCGTCTGCCTACTCCAAAACTCACTTCCAAACTGGCTTCCAACCCTAATCTAGATCTGGCTCCTATATCCAAGCCTGAGTCCGTTTCCAGACCAGATCCTAAACCCGAGCCTGAGCCTAAGACTGAGCCTAAGACTGAGCCTAAGACTGCTTCTAAACTTGAGCCTAAGCCAACCCCCAAACCGGAACCAAAACTTACCGTTAAACCAACACCTGGACCCATTTCCAAATCAGATCCTAAACCCGTTCCTAAACCCGTTCCTAAACCCGTTCCTAAACCCGTTCCTAAACAACACACTGAGATAACTCAGCCGCCCCCAAAACCTGCTGCGCCAGCGACAAAATCCAAATCAGCCCGCGCTGCTGAACGTCCTGCACCGCCTTTGAGCCACCGCTCCGCTACGATTCCCCCTCTATCAGGACAAATGAGTAGCACTGCCCTGCTAAGTCAGGTCGCCCGCCTCGAAACCGAGAGCCAGCGGCAGAAATCGGCAACCACTCGCATGAAGCGTGTCACTTTGACCGACACTCGCTCGATAGCTGGCTTCTATGCGGCAGACTGGGCACGTAAGGTTACTCGTGTGGGGGAAATGAATTTCCCAGATACCGCCCGGCGGCTCAGCTTGAGTGCTGGGCCATTGCTGGAGGTCGCTATTCGCGCCGATGGCAGCTTGCTGGAGGTGCGGATTCTCCATTCATCGGGTAACGCTGAACTCGACCGGGCCGCTCAACGTATTGTAAAACTGGCTGCGCCCTACCCGCCTTTCCCTGCGGAACTCCACCAACAAGCCAATCTGCTACGCATTGAAAGCCCGTGGCGCTTCGATCCAGGCGGTCGAGTACAGGCACGATAACACCAAGCCCCATACACGGAAGTCTGCTCCTAACAAAATGAATTACCCAGCCAATACGCATTACATTCCAATTGATTATCCTGGAATTAATGCAGTTCAGCCTATTCATAGCAATAATGACGAGGATTCGGCAATCCATGCTGCTATCATTGCCCTGATACTCAGGCTGGGATTGAAGATGCTCACCGCAAAGATGAACAGGCCAGGCTAATAGCTAATTTCTAATCACCGAGCTTGAGATTGGGTGGGGGCAGCACTAACGAGCCGGCAGGGAAATGTTCCAATGCCGCTGGATGGTCTTGAAAAGGAGAATAGCGGTCTGCCTGACTTGGATGACGCGTGTAGCGGGCTTCGGTAAAAAGACTTAAATCACTTAAGCCTAACTCTCGAACCAGCGCCTGACTGGCAGCATGTTCGACTGTCCGTGAGCACCAAACTGCACTCACGAGAGTCAATCCAAACAGCAGCAACAAAAATCCAAGTCCTAGCAGGGCAAACTGGCATGGTCGCATGGTGGTCATAGGATAGCCATAGGGCGCCAAGATCGATATTCAACCGCTGAAGTGCTGGACGGCGGTAAAGGACTTAGCAGGAACAAGAGAGCCAGTCATAATGTCTCCTCACAGTTCTCAGAACTGTACAGGACGATAACAGCAAAACATAATCGTTCTGGCGTTAGAATTCACCTTATTATCAAGCATTGCAGGATGATAACCTGATGTCTCGCGTTCAAACCGGTTTGGAAACATTAGTTAATGAATTTCCTGAAAAGATTCGTGGTGCTCGAGTTGGCTTAGTGTGCCATCCGGCTAGTGTTGACGCTGAACTGCGCCATATTCTTGATTTACTGCCAACGACAGGCGCACGGATTGCCGCCATTTTTGGTCCCGAGCACGGCGCCCGTGGCGAGGCACAAGACATGGAGCACGTTGAGGATCTAGCCGTTGATCCGCGGCTAAAAGCGCCGGTGTACAGCCTGTACGGCGCGACATTTAAAAGCCTGACACCGCGCCGTCAGCAACTACGAGGACTCGATGCCCTGGTTATCGATTTACAGGATGCGGGTGCTCGCTACTATACCTACATCTGGACAATGGCCTTATGCATGCAGGCAGCAGGCAAAGCCGGAATCCGCGTATTAGTGTGCGACCGCCCCAACCCGATCAATGGGATAACGACAGAAGGCAACCTGATCAAACCTGGTTTTGAATCCTTCGTTGGTCTCGATCCGTTACCCAATCGGCATGGCTTGACTGCAGGAGAAATTGCCCGCTATCTGCAAAGCCGGCGAGGCGTCGAATGTGAGTTAGAAGTGTTGCCCATGCGTGGCTGGCAACGCGAGATGTATTTTGAGGACACTGGATTGCCGTGGGTCTATCCCTCACCCAACATGCCTACCGTCGATACGGCACTGGTTTACCCCGGCATGTGCCTGGTGGAAGCAACCGAATTGTCGGAAGGGCGTGGAACATGCCGGCCTTTTGAGGTAGCTGGCGCGCCGGCTGTCGATCCGGAGGCGTTAGCTGCTGACCTGTCTGGGCAGAGCCTGCGCGGGTGTCAATTCCGCCCTTTATATTTCCGGCCCCTGTTTCAGAAACATGCCGGAAAAACGTGTGGAGGGATACAGATTCATGTCACAGACCGCCAGCAGTTTGATTCCTTCATGACAGGCGTAGCGTTTTTACAGAGCATCCGGCGAGTTGCTCCGGAGGTCTTTATGTGGCGGGCCAAACCCTATGAATTCGTAGACGAGATTCCAGCGATTGATCTGCTGGCCGGAGATGACCAGCTGCGCCTGGCACTGGATGCTGGCGCTGATCTAACTGATCTGGCTGAACAGTGGTTGCAAGAGCGCGTCATCTTCGAGACAGTCCGCCAAGAAGTGTTGCTTTATTAGTTCATGTTAACAGTTGCCGATGGTAACCGCCGATGTTGCAAAACCGCTAATGAGCGGCCACGGACGGGATACGGCTCCTCAGCAGGATGCTGGTTGCCATACATCGGCCGACCTTGCGGCAAGGCTGTATCGATCAACACCTCAAATACAGGGTTTTCGCGCAATACCGGCAGTATGAACGGGACCTCCTCATGATGAGCATTGAACAGGAGCAGGAAATCATCATCCTCCAGCACATGGCCACGCTCATCCCAGTCTCCCAAGCCATCACCCGGCAAATACAACCCTAAACAACGGGCGTAATCATGTGTCCATTCATCGTCGTCAATCTCACGTCCATCAGGGTTAAACCAAAGGATATCGCGCACACCCTCACCATGGATGCCTCGGAAGAAATGCCGGCGGCGGAACGTCGGATGCCGCTGGCGAATCTGGATCAGCCGCTGTGTAAACGCTAGCAACTCACGATTCTCAGGCAGCCAGGAAATGTCCCAGTCAAACCAGCTAATTTCATTATCCTGGCAATAGGCATTGTTGTTACCACGCTGGGTGCGCCCGACTTCATCCCCAGCCAACAACATCGGCACCCCCTGTGACAGCAGGAGAGTTGTCAAAAAATTACGGCGCTGATGTAGCCGCAAGGCCAGAATCGCCGGATCGCTGGTATCACCTTCTGTCCCGCAATTCCAACTGCGATTGTGCGAATCACCGTCTTGGTTGTCTTCCCCATTGGCTTCATTGTGACGCTCGTTGTAGCTCACCAGATCGTACAACGTGAAACCGTCATGGGCGGTCACGAAGTTGATGCTGGCGTGAGGGTGACGGCCATTATGTTCATAGAGATCCGCAGAGCCGGTCAGCCGATAAGCTAGATCACCGATCAAGCCGCCTTCGCCGCGCCAGTAATCACGCACAACATCGCGATACTTACCATTCCATTCGCTCCAGCTGCCTGGAAATTGACCGACTTGATAACCATTCTCGCCCACATCCCACGGCTCGGCGATCAGCTTAACCTGAGACAATAGCGGGTCCTGCTGAATCACATCCATAAACGTCCCGGCCTGATCCACCTCACCCTTTTTATCTCGCGCCAGGGTGGCGGCCAGATCAAAGCGGAAACCATCCACGCGCATCTCTTGTACCCAGTAGCGCAGGCTGTCCATGACCATTTGCAGTACCCGTGGATGTGCAGTATTCAGGGTATTGCCACACCCGGTGTAATCCATGTAATAGCGCGGCTGGCCGGGAACCAGCCGGTAATAGCTAGCATTGTCGAGACCGCGAAAACTCAGGGTCGGGCCAAAATGATTTCCTTCCGCGCTGTGGTTATAGACCACATCGAGAATGACCTCGATGCCTGCCGAATGCAGCGTCTTGACCATGCTTTTGAATTCGGCTACCGGATTGTCGGTAGCAGCGTATCGGGGATTTGGCGCGAAATAACCCAGGGTGCTATAGCCCCAAAAATTGCGCAGACCCCGGTCAAGCAGTAAGCGTTCATCGGAAAAGTAATGAACTGGTAACAGTTCCACCGCTGTCACACCCAACGCTTTCAAATAGTCGATGACTGGACCGCAGGCCAATCCTGCATAAGTACCGCGCAGTTCCACAGGCAGTTCGGAGTGGCGCATGGTAAAACCGCGTACATGCAACTCATAAATCAACGTATTGCGCCAGGGGGTATGTGGCCGGCGGTCATCGCCCCAGAAAAAGGCGCTGTCCACTACTTGACACTTAGGCATACCCGGTGCGCTATTGCGGGTATTAACGCTCAGGTCCTCAGTGCGGCCGCCAAGCCGGTAACCAAACTGCGCATCGCTCCATTGCATCGGGCCGGCAATAGCCTTTGCATAGGGATCGAGCAGCAGCTTGTTCGGGTTAAATCGATGCCCCTCTTCCGGACGGTGAGGGCCATGCACCCGATAACCGTATAACAGACCGGGCCGGGCTTCTGGCAGATAGCCATGCCAGACTTGACCCGTGCGTTCCCGCAAGGGAGCATGCGCGATTTCATGCTTACCCTTGGCATCAAACAAGCAGAGTATCACCTGGTCAGCGTGCTCCGAAAACAGGGCGAAATTAACCCCTTCGCCATCCCAGGTCGCACCCAGCGGATAAGGCTGGCCCGGCCAAACGGTCATGGTGGATTTATTCATCAATCTCCGAACTCGAAGAAAAACAACAGCTTTGCAGATTGGGTTAAGCCATAACCATGACATTCATATGGTGCTGATTTACATGTTCCGTGCTAACCCAACCTGCGTGCTGATACCTGATTACCTTAAATCACTCACTAAATGCCTGCATGGTTGCGGTAACTTCGCGAGGCCCCACAACAGTAATGCCCCCCTGGGTCACCTCGTACCGGCTGCGGTCCTGCTCAAGATCGTAACCA
>Ga0209607_1001670_pt1 | contig 18511 bp, 15 predicted proteins | sample AD_UKC117_MetaG_FD_184413 | JGI IMG/M metagenome (GOLD analysis project Ga0209607, IMG submission 184413) | Active sludge microbial communities of municipal wastewater-treating anaerobic digesters from Hong Kong - AD_UKC117_MetaG (SPAdes)... | ecosystem: Engineered > Bioreactor > Anaerobic >... | reverse complement strand
ATTCCACCGCTCTGACCCAAGGCGTGGCCGCTTGCCTCATCCTGGGCGTGGCGATGTACGCCCTGGCTGTTTACGCCCTGCGAGTGCGCACGCGCCGCAGCTAAATTTTTAGACCTCTTCTGGCGATAACGGCCGTTTCCCTGCTGCGTATATGGGGAAACGGCCGTTTTCTTTTCCTCTCGCCTACCCGATCGGGTAGGCGCTCCCCCTCAATCCGACGGCCCAAGACTGCCCAATTGCGTGTTTTTTCACAAACACGGCCGTGTTATCCTGCTTGTGTAATTTATCACAAATGGTCAGACAGGCTGTGCGCTAACGGCGCACGCGAGGAGAGTGTGAAATGACAGAATTGGTTGCCCCCCGGATGATGACCCAGCCGCCAACGGCCGTGCTCAGCGACAAATACACCGCCGGCGTCCGCACCTACGCTAGCGGTTACTACGATCCCGATTATGTACCGAAGGACACCGACCTGCTGTGTGCCTTCCGCATCACGCCCAAGCCGCCCACAGACATGATCGAAGCGGCGGCGGCCGTCGCCGCCGAATCGTCCACCGGCACCTGGACCGAAGTCTGGTCCAACCAGTTGACCGACCTGGAATTTTTCAAGGCGCGCGTCTACGATATTCAGGGCGACATCGCCTACATCGCCTACCCGATGGATTTGTTTGAAGAGAACAGCGTGGTCAACATCATGTCGTCGATCGTGGGCAACGTGTTTGGCATGAAGGCGCTCTCTGCCCTGCGGCTGGAGGACATGCGCATCCCCACGGCGCTGGTGAAAACGTACCCTGGCCCGCACGTGGGCATTTATGATGAACGGGTATGGGCGAACAAATGGGAACGGCCGTTGCTCGGCGGCACCGTCAAGCCCAAACTCGGCCTCTCCCCCAAAGCCTACGCCACCATCATCTACGAATGCCTGATGGGCGGCCTGGATACCACCAAAGACGACGAAAACATGAACAGCCAGCCCTTCAGCCGCTGGCAAGACCGCTTCCGCTACGCCCAGGAAGCCGTTGAGCGGGCCATGGTCGAAACCGGCGAATATAAGGGCCACTGGCACAACGTCACCGCCGGTTCCACCAGCGAAAGCCTGAAGCGCATGGACTTCCTCAAACAGCACGGCGCCGACATGTGCATGTTCGACTTCATCACCGCCGGGTTTGCCGCCTCAGCCGACGTTTTTGCCCACGCCCGCGACCTGGACATGATCGTCCACTGTCACCGGGCCATGCACGCCGTTTTTACCCGCCAGCATGATCATGGCATCCACATGCGCGTCGTTGCCAAGTGGCTGCGCCTCACCGGCGGCGACCATGTCCACACCGGCACCGTCGTGGGCAAACTGGAAGGCTCCTGGAATGAGACCCTGGGCATCATCGACCTGCTGCGCGAACGCACCATCCCCGCCAATCCGGAGCATGGCATTTACTTTGAGCAAGACTTCGCCGGTCTGAAAAGCGTCTGGCCGGTAGCTTCCGGCGGCATTCACGTCAACCACATCCCCGACCTGTACCGGCTGACGGGCAATGACGCCTTCTGGTTGTTTGGCGGCGGCACCCATGGGCATCCCCAGGGCAGCCGCGCCGGCGCGACCGCCAACCGCGTGGCCGCCGAAGCCATTGCCTGCGGCTCCACCCTGGAAGAAGCCGCTCGCAACTCCCCAGAACTGCGAGACGCGATGGCCTTGTGGGCGGGCGTGACGTTCTAAAGGCAAAACTGATACGCCGGAGGTTGACCTATGAATCGTAAAGTGATCATGCTGGGCATTGCCGGCGACAGCGCCGCCGGCAAAACGACGCTCAGCAAAGGTATTGTGGAGGCGCTAGGGCCAGACCAGGTGACGGCGATTTGCTGTGACCATTACCATCGGTATAACCGGGTGCAGCGCAAGCAATTGGGCGTCAGCGCCCTATCGCCGGAAGGCAACTACATTGACATCATGGAGCAGCATTTTCGCCTGCTGCGGGAAGGCCAGCCCATCCTGAAGCCGGTTTATAACCACAGCACGGGCGATTTTGACGCCCCGGAATACATCAAACCGACCAAGTACGTCATTGTGGAGGGCTTGCTGCCCTTTCACACGCGGATTATGCGGCTGTGTTTTGACGTGAAAGTGTACTTAAATCCGCCGGAAGAGTTGCGCCACAAGTGGAAACTCAAGCGGGACACGACCAAACGCGGCTACACCGAGCAGCAGGTTTTGGCGTCGCTGGCGGGGCGGGCGGACTTGTCGCCGCGATATATCCAGCCGCAGCGGGCTTTGGCCGACATGGTGGTGCGGTTTCAGCCGCCGGAAGGGCATGCCGAGGAGACCGGGGGCCACCTGGACGCAAATCTGGTTTTGCGCCCGACGATCCCTCATCCCGATATGAACGATATTTTGCAGCACAGCGGCAATGGTAACGGACCGGCGATGTGGTTAGAATTAGGGCGTTACGAAGGCAAACCGGTTGATTTTTTGGAAATATCCGGTAACGTTACCGCCGACAAAGCTCGTGAGTTGGAGATGGTGATCCAGCAGCATTTGCCGGCCAACAGCGACGTGGACCTGGACCGGCTGGGGCGATTTTCGTCCGGTTTGGATGAACATCGCAGTTATCCATTGGCCCTGACCCAACTGCTGATTGCCTATCACATGATCACAGCTGGCGAGGCGGTATTTACATAATCAAGACGCGGAGCGAAGAGATGAGGGAATCATGTCTGGTTGATGGACCTCTTCAGGAAACGGCCGTGTCACACCCAGGAGAACCAACAATGGACCATGATCTTTCCGCAGCGTTACGCCCGGTCGCCAACACCATCCGCGTTTTGGCGATGGATGCCGTGCAGAAGGCCAACAGCGGCCACCCCGGTATGCCCATGGGCATGGCCGACGTCGCTTCCCTGCTGTGGGCCCGTTATCTCAAGTTTGATCCTCAAAGCCCGGATTGGCCGGACCGCGACCGATTTGTCTTGTCGGCCGGGCATGGCAGCATGTTGCTCTACGCGCTGCTGCACCTGAGCGGCTATGACCTGCCTATGGCGCAGCTGCAGCAGTTTCGGCAGTGGGGCAGCCATACGCCCGGCCATCCGGAAGTGCATGAAACGCCGGGTGTAGAAACGACAACCGGGCCATTAGGGCAGGGGATTTCCACGGCCGTTGGCCTGGCCCTGGCCGAACGCTGGTTGGCCGCCCGCTTCAACCGCCTTGGCTTCAACCTGGTCGATCACCACACCTACGTCATCGCCAGCGATGGCGACTTGATGGAAGGCATCTCCCACGAGGCCAGCTCCCTGGCCGGGCATCTGGGTCTGGGCAAGCTGATCGTCTTTTACGACGACAACCACATCAGCATCGACGGCTCCACCGAGCTGGCCTTTACCGAAGACGTGCTGGGGCGTTACCGGGCGTATGGCTGGGGAACCTGGCGCGTGGACGGGCACAACCCCGACGCGGTGGCGGCGGCTCTGGAAGAGGCGCTGGCGGATGGGGAACGGCCGTCGCTCATCGCCTGCCGCACCATCATCGGCTTCGGCAGCCCCAACCGCCAGGGCACAGCCAAAGCCCACGGCGAGCCGCTGGGCGCTGACGAAGTTCGCCTGACCAAAGAGGCTCTGGGCCTGCCCCAAGAGCCATTCTGGACGGACCCGGCCGCCTATCAGATTTTGGGCGCGGCCGGCAAAGCCGGGGCCGACGAGCATGCCCTGTGGCATGCCAGTCTGCAAGAGTACGCCGCCGCCTATCCGGCCGAAGCCGCCGAGTTTAAGCGGGTGATGCACGGCGAGCTGCCAGCGGGTTGGGATGACTTTACAGTGACCTACGACGCGCCGGAGGCCACGCGCAACACGGCCCACAAGGCGCTGAACGTCCTGGCGCAGCGCGTGCCGGAGCTGCTGGGCGGCTCGGCCGACCTGACCGGCTCCAACAAGACCGACTTGAAAGGGGCGGCGGATATTCAGGCGGGGGCGTTTGACGGCCGTTACCTGCGTTTTGGCGTGCGTGAGCATGGCATGGGGGCGGTTTTGAACGGGTTAGCCCTGCATGGCGGTGTCATTCCCTACGGCGGCACGTTCCTCATTTTCTCCGACTACATGCGGCCCACCATCCGCCTGGCGGCGTTGATGAAGCTGGGCGTGATATACGTCTTTACCCATGATTCCATCGGCCTAGGCGAGGACGGCCCGACGCACCAGCCCATCGAGCACCTGGCTGCCCTGCGCGCCATCCCCAACCTGACGGTCTTTCGGCCGGCGGATGCGTATGAATCGGTGGTGGGCTGGAAAACGGCCGTATCCCGGCGCACCAGCCCCACAGCCTTCGCCCTCACCCGGCAAAAACTGCCCCTGCTGGATCCCAAACTGGCCGAAAACGCCAAGAACGGCGCCTACGTCCTGGTCGACGTGGACAATCCGCAGGTTATCCTGATGGGTTCCGGCTCGGAGGTCCACATCGCCGTCGAAGCACAAAAGCAGTTGGCGGCGCAGGGCGTGGCCGCGCGTGTGGTCTCTTTCCCCAGTTGGGAATTGTTTGATGAGATGTCGCCAGGGTATCAGGAGTCGGTGCTGCCGACGGCCGTTACCGCCCGGGTAGCCATCGAAGCGGGCGTGGCTCAGGGCTGGGGCAAGTACGTCGGCCAGCGGGGCCAGGTCATTTCACTAGAGCATTTTGGCGCTTCCGCCCCCTACGAGACGCTGTATCAGGAATTTGGCCTGACGCCGGAAGCGGTCACCGCGGCGGCGGTGAAGATGATGGGGTGATGGGGGTGAGCGGGTGATGGGGTGGTCATCTTTTCACCCCATCACCCCTACAGCCACTCACCCCCACACGTTCAAAAGGATCAACCATGCAAGCAGTCAAACTCGCGCCCAGCATTTTATCGGCGGATTTTGCCCGCCTGGGCGAACAGGTAACCGAAGCCCTGGAAGCCGGGGCGGAGCATGTGCACGTGGACGTGATGGATGGCCATTTTGTACCCAACCTCACGATTGGGCCGCTGATTGTTGAGGCGGTACGGCCGTTGGCCCGCCAATACGGAGCGCTCATCGACGTCCACCTGATGATCGAAAAGCCGGAGCGTTATCTGGAAGCGTTTGCCCAGGCCGGCGCCGATATCCTCACCGTTCACGTAGAGACGTGCCCCCACCTGCATCGCACGTTGCAAGCCATCGACGAATTGGGCGTCAGACCGGGCGTCACGCTGAACCCGGCCACGCCGCTGGTCACGCTGGAAGAAATTCTGCCCATGGTTGACCTGGTGCTGGTTATGTCGGTGAATCCCGGTTTTGGCGGCCAATCCTACATTCCCGGCAGCACCGACAAAATCCGCCGCCTGCGCCACATGCTCGACGCCATTGGTTCCCAGGCCGATTTGTCCGTCGACGGCGGCATCAAGCCGTTCAACGCTCCCGAAGTCGTGGGCGCAGGGGCGAACGTGCTGGTGGCCGGCAGCGCCATTTTTGGCGACGGCCGTTCCATCGCCGAAAACATCGCTGCGTTTCGGAAAGCAGTCGGGTAGTCTTGTAGTCTGGTAGTCAAGTAGTCAAGACTACACGACTACCAGACTACAAGACTTCTCGACTACTCAACAAACCAACCATGACCCTAAAAGCCCTCATTTTTGACGTAGACGGAACCATCGTGGACAGCGAAAAAGACGGCCACATGGCCGCCTGCAATGAAGCCTTTGCCACCCTGGGGTTCGACATCCGGTGGACCTGGGCGCAGTTTTCGCCGCTGCTCACCATGCCGGGCAACCGCCAGCGTATGCGGCTGGCCCTGTCTCAGCGTTACCCGGAAATGGGCGCGGCGGAATTAGACGAAACGGCCGTGCGCCTGTTCGCCCTCAAAAAGCAGCTGTTCATCGAAAAATACATCTACCGGGTGCCTGTCCGCGACGGGGTGGTGGCGTTGATTGAAGAAGCGCTGGCCCATAACCTGAAACTGGCCATCGTCACCATGTCCCACGAAGCCCAGGTGAAGGCGCTACTGGCCCACCATCTCCCCGACTATGCCGACCACTTCTGGCCGATTTTGGGCAAACCGACCGGGGCCAAAACCGCGCCAGATGCGCCGCTGCACCGGCTTTGCCTGGCCAAACTGGGCCTTGCCCCCACCGAAACCCTCATGATCGAAGATTCGGCCGTCGGCTGCCAGGCGGCGCAGCGCGCCGGCATCCCCTGCGCCGTCTTCTACAACGACTACACCTACGGCGAAGATTTTCGCGGCGCGGCCCTGGTGGCCCGCAGCCTGGCATATTTCGATTTAGAGCACCTGGCTCACCTCTGCCTGCCGGGCGATCATCAAGCCTGAACCTGGAAAACAGGGACTGGCTGCCCCAAAACACAAAAAAAGGACTCCGCGGAGTCCTTTTTTGTCGGTCAGAAGGGCGCGTCGCCCACCAGGCTTTGATGCCATTCGGTGAGGAATTTCATCGCCTCCTCAAATTTGCGCTGGGGCATGAGCTTGTAGGAGGTGATGCCAAATTTGCGGTACAGCTCGCCGTAACACGCGCCAAATTCATTGCGCCCGGTCTCTTTGCCCAGCGCCAGGGCCACCGCCTTCACCGCCTGGCTGATCTGGCTGGCCTGCGCTTCTGTCACCACGTCCGCGCCGGAAAGCTGCTCCTCGACGCTGGTGAGGCGCTCTTCGACGTTTTCCAGACGAATTTCGGTGTCGCCCAGCCGTCCTTCCAGCATGATCTGCTGTTTGGCGAGTTTGACAATCGCCATGGCCATTTTATAGGCTTGCACGGCGTCGGTGTCCTGGTCCAGCAGCTCTTCAAAGCGGGCGTCGGCCGTCAGGCGTCCTTCCTGGAACGCTTCCCACAACACGGCCGCGGCCTCTTCCTGAAAGCGCTCCAGTTTGGGACGGATGTCTTCTTTAACGGCCGTTACCCGAATCCCCGACAACCACAACGGAATCAGGTCCGCCCGCAGCACATACCCGCTCTGCGTTCCGCCGGGGGTAGACAATTTGTCTACCCCTTTCAGTCCTTTGCTCAACACGGCGTGGCGCTCAATGCGCCGCCGCTGCCCCTGGGCGTCCAGTCCCAGTGCACTGCACATCTGCGTAAGGCCGGCGTAAATGCGGCTGTCGTCGGCGCGCACGGCCGTCAGGTCATCGCCATAAAAATCAATCGTTTTTTGGGAAAGCGGAATCAAAGAATTTGTTTGAGTCATGGGCAATTATCTTCTCTGCCAACGAATGTATGCTGCCGTTAAGTGTATCATATTCACCCATCTGGGGGTGGCGAATTGGCGAATGGGTTGTAAATGACGCACCGTTGGGGTAGATCATTTGGCTATCCCTTTGTATGAAGCCCAAACCCCACGAATTCCCCAAGCGCCATTTCCCTTACCGTATCCTTACATGAAAATGAGCTGAGGTTGGGTATACTGGAGAGGAAATGACTTGAAACTAACCATAACAAGGGGGCAATCATGCGTAAGAACATTGTGATCATTGGCGGCGGACCGGCCGGATTGGAAGCGGCGCGGGCGGCAGCCAAAGCCGGCGCGCAGGTGACGCTGGTAAGCAACGAAGGCCTGGGCGGCCGGGCCGGCTGGCACAGCCTGCTGCCGAGCAAAGTGTGGTTAACGGCCGTTGATACCCACAGCCCACACGCCGATCCCGCCGCCATCGTCGCCCAAATCAAGGTGGTTAAGCAAGCCTGGAGCGCCCAGCAGGCCGCCGAATTGGCGGCGCTGGGCGTGGCGGTGGTGCAGGGCACGGCCGTTTTCACCGATCCGCACTCCCTCACCCTGACTCATGAAGACAGCCAGCGCACCCTCACCGCCGACGCCTTCATCGTCGCCAGCGGCTCCGTGCCCATTTTCCCGCCGACCATGAAGCCCAACGGCAAAACGATTCTCGCGCCGCGCTTTGCCAGCGCCCTGGACAGCCTGCCGGACAGCGTGGTGGTGGTGGGCGCGGGCGTGACCGGCGCGGAATTTGTCTACCTGTTCAACCGGCTGGGGCTGGCAGTCACCTGGATCATCGACCAGTTTGGTGTGCTGCCCACCTTTGATTCTGACGTAGCGCAGGCGCTGAAAGAAACCCTGGCGCGGCGCGGCGTGAAACTGGTCGAAGGCCACATGGCCGACCATATCGACCAGACGGAGGCGGGTGTAGAAGTGGTGACCACGGACAACGGCCGTTACCCTGCCGCCCTTGCTTTCCTGGCGATTGGGCGCAAGCCCGACACCGCCAATCTAAACCTGGAGGCGGCCGGCTTGAGCCTGGACAAGGGCGCGGCAGCGGTGGATGGGTACGGCCGTTCTGCCCAACCTCACATTTACCTCGTCGGCGACGTGACCGGCGCGCCCATGATCGCCAACCGGGGCATGGCCCAGGCGCGGGTGGCTGGCCTGCACGCCGCCGGGTTAGACCCCGCGCCCTTCCGCGACGATGCGGTCATTGCCGCCGTGTACTCCGAGCCGCAGGTGGCCCAGATTGGCCGTCTGACCGGCGAAGGCGTGCGCACGGTGCAAACGCCCTACACGGCCACGCTGAAAGGCCATTTGCTGCCGCCAGAGGCGGCCTTTTTGAAGCTGGCGTACGAGGAGGAGAACGGCCGTATTGTCGGCGCAACGGCCGTGGGTCCCCACGCCGCCGACGCCCTGGCCCCGGTCGCCGTCGCCCTGCAGGCTAATCTGACCGTGGGTGACCTGGCGGCGCTCTATGGCGCGCATCCCACGGTCAGCGAGCTGGCTTTCATCGCCGCTCGTCAGGCCCCAAATTTGGGCTAAACTAGCGGCATGATGACCAGCGCCACCATTCTCGTCGTGGAAGACGAGGCCAGCATTCGTAACATTGTGCGCACGTATCTGGAGAGCGCGGGGTTTACGGCCGTGTGCGCCGACAACGGCCTGGACGCCCTCAAACTGGCCCGCCAGCACCACCCCGATCTCATCATCCTCGATTTGAACCTGCCGGGCATGGATGGCATCGAAGTCGCCGCCCGCCTGCGCGAAGAATCCGACGTCTACATCCTCATGTTGACGGCGCGCAGCGAAGAAAGCGACCGGGTGGCCGGCCTGCGCATCGGCGCGGACGATTACCTGACCAAACCGTTCAGCCCGCGCGAATTGGTTGCCCGCGTAGAAGCCATCTTGCGCCGCGCCCGCGCCGTTGGCCCGATGACGCCGCGCAACGTCTTTCACTTTCGCCACGTCACCGTGGACGCCGACGCCCACGAGGTCTGGGTGGGCAAGGACGTGCTCAGTCTCACCACCACCGAATTTAGCCTGCTGCTGGAACTGGCCCGCCACGCCGGGCGCGTGCTGACCCGCGAACAGTTGATCGACCGGGTGTGGGGCGTGGACTTTTACGGCAACGACCGCGTGGTGGACGTGTACGTGGGGCAGGTGCGCCGCAAGCTGGAGCAAGCGACCGGTGAAACGCTCATCCAGACAGTGCGCGGCGTAGGTTACAAATTCAGCGACGAGCAGGCGTAGCATGGGCAAATTGTGGCGGCAGTTGCGCTGGCGCATCGTCGCCGCGCAGATGGTGGTGGTGGTCGTGGGCGTGGCCCTGGTGTTGTTGATGGCCTACGTGATCCTCAGCCTGTTTGCCCCGGCCGGGGTTCTGGCTGAGCTGGATGCGTTTCGTCGGTCGATTTTTACGGCCGTTTCCGTCGCCGCCCTGGGAGCCATCATCGCCGGGTTGATGACCAGTTTTTGGCTGGCGCGGGAGATTTTACGGCCGTTACGCCAGATCACCGCCAGCAGCCAACGCCTCGCCCAAGGGCATTACACAGAACGCGTGCCCGTCCCTGCCAGCGACGAACTGGCCCAAATGGCCGAAAACTTCAACCAGATGGCCGCCGCCCTGGAACAGGTGGAGCAGCAGCGCGTGGCCCTCATCGGCAACGTCTCCCACGAACTGCGTACGCCGCTGGCCGGGCTGAACGGTTACCTGGAAGGGCTGATGGATGGCGTGTTCCCCGGCAACGAGGAAACCTTCGCCCTGATGGACCACGAGGTGCGCCGGCTGCGCCGCCTGGTGGATGATTTGCAGGCGCTTTCCCGCGTGGAAGCAGGGCAAATCTCCCTGCAAATGGCCGATTTTGACCTGATTCCGCTGGTGGAGCGGGTGCTGCGGCAGCTCCAGCCTTCGGCCGAATCGCAGGAGTTGCAGATGGAGACGGATTTCACGGTGCAGGCTCTGGTGGTTCACGCGGACAGCGATCGGGTGGCCCAGGTGCTGCTCAATCTGGTGGGCAACGCCATCCGCTACACGCCGGAGGGCGGGCGCATTGTCGTGGCGGTGAAGGGGGAGGGGGAAACGGCCGTTGTCTCTGTAACCGATACGGGCGTGGGCATCCCGCCAGAAGCATTGCCCTATATTTTTGAGCGGTTTTACCGGGTGGATGCGTCGCGCACGCGGCGCAGCGGCGGCAGCGGCATTGGCCTGACCATTTCGCGGCATCTGGTGTGGGCGATGGGGGGTGAGTTAACGGCCGTTAGCCCCGGCCCAGACCAGGGCAGCACCTTCAGATTCACCCTCCCTTTGGCTGCTGGAACGAAATAGATACGCGGATGGCACGGATTTGACGGATGAACACGGATAAACCAGATAATCCGTGTTCATCCGTTAAATCCGTGTGCCCATCTCTCCTTGACCCAAAGGCTCAGAGTTAGCGCGTTTTTGCCAGAGCCAGCCGAAGATTAGCCGCCAGGCCAGCACAAACAGGCTGCCCAGGGTTAGTGTCACCAGCAGGAAGGCCGGGGGAATGTCGCGGCGCAGGATAAAGCCGCGCAGCATCACGGCCAGCGGCGCGGCGATGAACCAGGCATTCACCCCCCGTACCAGCAAAAAGCGCAGTCCTAGCTCCTCCGCCTTCAGCGGGATGGCGCGCGCTACCCAGGCGACCATCACCCAGGCTAACAAAAATGGAAAACCGGTGCGCAGCAGGCCCAGCAACGGCCGTGTGGCGTCGGTTGTGTTATGGTCGCGCTGGCCGATGAATACAAACAGCAAAATGGCCAGCAAATCGCCCAACAGCACAATCCAGGGCGTCCAACGTGTGAGTTTTTTTGACATAATCACCTATTTGATGTTAGGCGGACGGACTGTCCGCGTAGACTCAACTGCCGGTGATTGTACCGTGCTTAACAGATTGCGAAAAAGAAAGCGGGGCGCGCCTCCGCTAGCGCGCCCCGCCTCGTCGAGGTCGGTCGGGGTAGTAGACCTCAAGCTTAGGGGTTTAGGGATTGCTGTTACCGCCCGGCAGACTGCTGGTTGTGACGTTGGTATTGGGATTCTGATATTGGGCGCCATTCTGGTTTTGCCCGCCGATCGGAATGCCGCTTTCGCTGCCACCGGGCATGCCGCTGCCGTTGCCGGCGTCATCCGGCTGCGGGCCGTATTGGTTGCCGCTGCCATTGCCGCATCCCTGGCAGTCGCCGGGTGTCGGATTATTCGGTCCCGGCCCGTTGCCGGTACCGGGTGTCGCCAGGGGTTCGCCAGGGCCGGGGCCGCTGCCCGGTTCTTCTGGCTGTGGGCCGTTGCGTTCGGGGCCGAAGGGACCTTCACCCTGCGGCACGCCGCAATCACCGCTGGCGCATGGCCCAAGCCGCACCGGGGTGGTGATGGGCTGTGTGCCGGAGATGGTCACCGTCGGGCTGATGACGCCGCCGGGTTGGGGCGTCATTTCAGGCTGCGGCGGTGCTTCGTCGGGGCGATTGGTGGTATGCCGCCAGCGCAGAGTCTGTGGGTCTTGCAAGCCGGCGGCGACGACTTCACCCGCGTTTTGCAGCATGGTGCGGGCCTGGGTAAGGGCGCCTTGGGGCGCTTCGGGGGCCTGGGCCTGGACCTGTTCCATGGTACGGGTGCGGGTCTGGATCATTGCCTGGATTTGCAGGAGCGCGCCGGCCATCGTTTGTTCGGGCAGCTGCGCGGCCAGGTCGAGGGCGGCTTCCAGGTGATATTGCAGGCGGCTGAGGGAGGCGTCGTCGGGGACGTTATCGGCCAGGGCGAGCCGTTCCATTTCGCGCAGGCGCTCGGCGGCGAGATTGGTGTGCAGGGTAACGGCCGTTTCCGGGTTGCTAACCATCGCCAACTGCACATCTTCCATGGCGATCTTAACCGGATACACGGGGGAATTGGGAAGGCTGTCGGCGGCGGTAACGGCCGTGCCGCCGGCGACGCTGAAAAGTACGGCCAGGGCTACGGCGGCTTTCAAAATCAGGCTGCTCATCATATGTTTCTCCTTCTGTCTGGTATTCTGGTGGCCGGACCAGGGGAGGGCGGCCACAATCCAACCATTAAGACGCGCAAGTGGGCCGGGAGATACGGCCGTCTTCAGCAATTGGTCGGCTTCGGCCAGGAAAGCGGCCCGATCCGCCTGGAAAGCGGCCGGGTTGGGCTGGGGGATGGGCGGCAGGTCGGCCAATACGGCCGTTACCGGCAGCAAGCGGGCCAGGTCTTCCGCCTGGTCGGGATAGTCTGGCAGGATAACGGCCGTGGGTTCGCCTTGCCGTTGGCGCTCCAGGGCCGCATCCAATGTGTCGTTAAAATGTTGTGTCATAGTATCAATTCCTCTTGAACCGGGGCCAACTGCCGTTGTAAGGCGGCGATGGCGCGATGCTGCAGCGCCTTGACCGCCCCAACCGGCTTGGCGACGATGAGGGCAATTTCTTGATTGCTCAGGCCGGCGAAAAATTTCAGGGCGATGACTTGCTGCTGATCCGGCGTGAGCTGCTGCATGGATTGGCGCACCTGGGCCACCGCAAGGCTGGTTTCTGCCTGGCGCACCGGATCATCGTCGGCGCTGATCACCTGCTCCAGCAGGGGCAGATGATTGCGGTGCTGCTGGCGGCGGTAATGGTCCACGATGGTGTTGTGGGCGACACGGTATAACCAGGCTTGCAGGTAGTTATCCGGGCCGGTTCCCTGGTGCAGAGCCTGTAAAAAACGATGAAAAACGTCGGCCGTCAGGTCGCGGGCAGTTTCTTCGCCGTCCACCTGCCGGTAGACGTAGCGGTAGATTGGCGGCTGGAAGGCGTCGTAGATCGCCGCCAGCGCCTGCCGATTGCCCCGTTTGGCCTGTTGCAGCAGCGCATCGTAATCGGTCGTCATGGTTTCTGTATGTTTGTAGACGCATGGGGAGCAAAAAGGATACGGCCGTTGCTTCGTTTTTGGAGCGGCTCCCCATGACGAAGGATTCTTGGCTACAGTATAACCGGAAAAACGGCCGTTAATCCAGCCATGTCCACTATGGGGAGCAATTGAAATATAGACGCTTTGTAGGGGCGCGACAGGCGGGGCGGCGCTTTGGTAAATGGAGCATTTGTCGAAGCAAATGGAGCATTTGTCGAGGCGAATGGAGCATTTGTCGAAGCAAATGGAGGATTTGTCGGGGCAAACGGAGCATTTGTCGAAGCAAATGGAGCATTTGTCGGGGCAAACGGAGCATTTGTCGGGGCAAATGGAGCATTTGTCGAAGCGAATGGAGCATTTGTCGGGGCAAACGGAGCATTTGTCAGGGCAAATGGAGCATTTGTCGGGGCAAATGGAGCCATCTAGGCGAGGACCGGGCTTTGTGGTAAAACGGCCGTATGGAAACACTCACACTCAATCCCGAAGTTGCCCCGGAAAAAGGAAAATGGGCCGGCCGCCTGATGGCGCTGCTGGCGTTTGGCGCGATTTTGTTGATTTCGTTTTGGCTGCAGGCCCGCGCCTGGCTGGCCCCTGGTTTTGGCGTTGTGCCGGCCGATACCCAGGCGCTGACCGATACCCTGTTGCAGGTCGTCGTTTTGGGCGTCCCGCTGCTGCTTCTGGCCGGGCGCTGGCCCCATCCGCGCTACCGGGCCATGTTTCAGACCTGGCTGTGGGGCTGCGTCCTGCTGCTGGCCCTGGGCTGGGCGCGCCTGGCGCCTCCGGCGCAGAGCCAGTTGGCGCTCTGGCTCCAGTTGGCCGGGGCGCTGGTCGGGCTGGCGCTGGTGTATGCGGTCTTGTGGCGCAAACGGCCGTCTCCCGCCAACTGGTCGGCGTTGATCCCGGCGGCGGGGCTGACGGCCGTCACCCTGTACCCCTGGTTTGGCTGGGGAGCGCTCGGTTCGCTGCTGGATATGCTGCTGGCGCTGCTGCTGGCGGTGGTGGTGGGCACGGCCGTCAGCCTGATCGTGGGGCGCGTCTGGCTGGACTCGCTTCACCATCAATCGCGCGGCCCGCGCCACGACGCCCTGACCGGCGGTTTTGTGATTGGTGTGCTGCTGCTCATCGTTGCCAGCGGGCTGAGTCTGAACGGGGCCCAAATCGCCCTGATGATCGGCCTGCCCGCGTTGGGTTGGCTGGCGGCCGGCCTGGCCGGTTGGGGCCAGGAACGGGCCGCCGCGGCCAACTGGCCGGCCGTGGCCGCGGTAGTGGGGTTGGGAACGGCCGTGCCCCTCTGGTTCATGGACACCGACGGCATGAGCCTGATCGCCTCGGACTCGATTTTGAGCTTTTCGCTGCTGGCGGCCCTGGCCTCCGTGGGGTTGGCCTGGGTGCTGGGCGCGATCCTGGCGCTGACGGCGCGGCGCAATCCGGCGCGCCGCGGTGGCCCGGTCTGGTGGGGGGCAACGGCCGTGGTCCTCGTCATCGGCGGGGTGATATTTGCCTTGGGCGGCCAGACCGGCTTGCACGGCGATACCCTGTTCGTGGTGCTGCGCGATCAGGCCGACGTCTCGGCGGCGGCGGCGATGGCCGATTACGATGCGCGCCGCCAGTTTGTCTACGACACCCTGGTAACCCACGCCGACAGCACCCAGGCCGATTTGCGCGCCAGCCTGGACCGGCTGGGCATTGCCTACACGCCGTATTACCTGGTCAACGGCCTGGAGGTCAGCGGCGGCTGGCCGGTGACATTGTGGCTTTCTACCCGGCCGGAAGTGGACCGCATCTTGCCGAATCCGGTGCTGCGCCCGCCGCAGGGGGCGTCGCTGGCGCTGCCGGAATCGGGCGAACGGCCGTCGACGCCGCAGTGGAACCTGACGGAAATTGGGGCAACGGCCGTGTGGAACGGGTTCGGCGTTACCGGCGAGGGCATCACCATCGGCCAGTCCGATTCTGGCGTGCAGTGGGACCATCCCGAACTGCTAGACAGCTATCGCGGCCGTGATGGCGACCACAACTACAACTGGTACGATCCCTGGAACCACACCCTGGCCCCGGAAGACCCCGGCGGGCATGGCACGCACACCCTCGGCTCCATCGTCGGCGATTCGGTCGGCGTCGCGCCGGACGCGCTGTGGTATGCCTGCGCCAATTTGCCGCGCAACGTGGGCAGCCCGGCGCGCTACCTGGACTGCCTGCAATTCATGCTGGCCCCTTTTCCCCTCAACGGCAGCCCGCTGCGCGATGGCGACCCGCTGCGTTCGGCCAACGTGCTGAACAATTCCTGGGGCTGCCCGCAGGCGTTTGAAGGCTGCGATCCTGAATCGCTGCGCCCGGCGGTGGCGGCGCTGCGGGCGGCAGGCATCTTTGTCGTCGCCTCGGCGGGCAATGAAGGCCCGGCGTGCAGCACCATCGCCGATCCGCCGGCTCTGTACAACGAGGCATTTTCCGTGGGCGCGGTCAACGAGGCGGGCGATCTGGCCGCCTTCAGCAGCCGCGGCCCGGTGACTGCCGATGGCAGCGGGCGCACCAAGCCGGACATCCTGGCGCCGGGCGTGCAGGTGCTGTCGTCGCTGCCGGGGAATGGTTATGGGCTGTCGGATGGCACGTCAATGGCCGGGCCGCACGTCGCCGGGGTGGTGGCCCTGATGTGGTCGGCCAACCCGGACCTGATTGGCGACATCGACCGCACCGAAGAAATCTTGCGGCTTACGGCCACGCCGTTTACGGGCAGGGTGAACACGTCGGTGCTGGGCGAGGCGCTGGACCAGCTGGACGCGGCCGGAGCCGGGCTGCCGCTGGTGGAACAAGGCGCGGATACCGCGACCTTAGGCGATTGTTATCTGACGGGCGACGTGGTTCCCAATAATTTGACCGGGTACGGTGTGGTGAATGCCTATGGCGCGGTGGAGATGGCTTTGGACGGCCGTGTCGCGCCCTGATCAGGGCAACCATTTATCCCGACTGTCGTATAGTGGACTGTTGACAAGGTTTAGCCTAAAGGAGGCAAATGATGGGCATTTTGAGTTGGATTATTTTTGGTGCGTTGGCCGGCTGGGTGGCCAGTATGATCGTGGGACGCAATGATCAGATGGGCTGTCTGGCAAACATCGTAGTGGGCATCATTGGGGCTGTTGTCGGTGGCTGGATTATGAGTATTTTTGGCGGCTCCGGCGTGACGGGATTTAACCTGATCAGTTTCATCGTCGCGGTCATTGGCGCGGTGGTCTTTTTGGGCGTATTGAATTTGCTTTTTGGCCGCCGCCGTTAACCGGAGCGGGAAACGAAAAGCTGCTGCCGGCCGGCCCGGCCGGCAACAATCACAAACATCCCCCCGGAGGTCTTCAGACCTCCGGGGGGATGTTTGTGTTATACCTCTGACGCGAAGCGAGTGATGATGTAGGCTGTGTGGCGAATGCCGTTGACTAAATCCTGAATGCGGATGTTTTCGTTGGGAGCGTGCACCCGGCCGCCGGGGTAACCAATGCCCGCCGAGACCACCGGCAGTCCCAACACGTGGATGAACGGGTAGTTTGGCCCGCTGCCGCCGATGAGCGGTTCGATGACGGGATCACGGCCGTAAACCTGCACGGCCGTTTCGTTGGCAATCTGCACAAACGGGTCGTCCGGGTCCACTTTGGCCGGGCGGCCGCCGCCGTGGTAGGTCACCTGCACGTCACTAAAGCCCTGAGCGTCCAGATGGGCGCGCAGCTTGCCCACAATCTCCTCTGGCGACTGGTTGGGGACCAGGCGGAAATCGACTTTGGCGCTGGCTTTCGCCGGCAGCACCGTCTTAAGGCCCGGCCCCTGGTAGCCCGTGGTGATGCCGCAAATAGTGCACGTCGGCTCAAACACCGCCTGCCGCTGCAGGGCCAAGCCGCCCGTCAACCCCTTCACAAAGCCGGACAGGCCGTAAAATTCCATCATTTTGGCCGAGTGGTCGGGTAAGTTGCCTAACAATTCCAGATCGCGCGCCGACGGCCCGACGACGTTGTCGTAGAAGCCGGGGATGAGGATGCGCTCATCCTGATCTTTGAGGGTGTTGAGCGCCCAAACCAGCCGCCAGGCGGCGTTGGGGAAGATGGAGCCGCCGAGGCCGGAGTGGGCGTCCAGGGCCGCCGTTTCCACCGACAATTCCACGTAACAAATCCCGCGCATCCCCAACGATTGGGTCGGCGCGCCGGCGGCATCCACGCTGCCAAATTCCCAGATGCAGGCGTCGGCGGCCAGTTTTTCTTGATGGTCCACCACAAAGGCAGGCATGTGGGGGCTGCCGATCTCCTCCTCGCCTTCGATGACAAACTTCACGTTGCAGGGCAGCTCGCCCAGTACCTGCCGCACGGCGTCCAGCGCCGCCAGCCGGGTGATCACGTGCCCCTTGTCGTCGCTGACGCCGCGAGCAAACAACTGGTCGCCGCGCCGGGTCAGTTCGAACGGCGGCGAATCCCACAACTCCAGCGGTTCCGGCGGCTGCACGTCGTAGTGGAGGTAGAAGAGGAGGGTTTTGTCGCTGCCGCCAGCGCCTTCGCCATACACCACCGGATGCCCGCCCGAGGGCAAGACTTCGGCGGTGTAGCCTTGTTCTTCGAGCATCGTCGCCACCAGGTCGGCGCACTCTGTAATGCCCCAGTTCTGTGTGGACACGCTGGGCTGCCCGCACAGACGGCCCAGCTGCCCAAGCCAATAATCCAGTCGTTCGTTGATTTGTTGATCGAGTTTTTGATTGATGTCGTTCATGTGATTACCTTTATTTTTGATGCGTGATGCGTGATGCGTGGACCGTCACGCACCACGTTTTAAGTCGGGATGCCGTCTCCAAGGTGCCGGGTATCGTTGAGCATGGTCAGGCGGGGGATGCCGTGGCTGACGCGCAGGATGGTGAGGCCGGTGTTGCCGTGGAAGCTGAGACGGCCGTATTGGTGCGGAATGTCCAGCACATGCGAGACCAGCGCATTCAGCGTGCCGCCGTGGCTGACAATCGCTACCATTTCGTCCGGGTGGCGCGCCAGCACCCGCTGGAACGCGGCGGCGGCGCGGGCCTGTAGGCTTTCGTGGCGCTCGCCGCCGGGGATGTCGATGACGCCTTGGCGCATTTTGGCGAAAACGTCCGGGTAGTCGGCTTGCAATTCCTCGGCGGCGCGTCCTTCAAACACGCCGACGTGGCGTTCGCGCCAGTCGGCTTCGTAGATGGGGGTAACGTTCCAGGCGTCGGCCAGGGGAACGGCCGTCATTCTGGCCCGGAGCAAATCGCTACTGTAAACGGCCGTTCCCGGCCAATCGGCCAGCCGCGCCGCCAAAGCCTGCGCCTGTTCCTGCCCCACGTCATCCAGGGGCACATCCAGATGGCCCTGCCAGCGCTTCGCGGCGTTGTAGGCCGTCCGTCCATGTCGAATGAGAAGTAAGATAGTTGTCATAGTTGATAGT